>ENA-ORXM01003183-ORXM01003183.1-marine-metagenome-genome-assembly--contig:-NODE-3183-length-16922-cov-4.018284_pt1 | contig 16922 bp, 7 predicted proteins | sample MGYA00237867_ERZ511480 | MGnify/ENA primary metagenome ERZ511480 (study PRJEB26309, sample SAMN06266103) | marine metagenome | isolation source: Algal blade | place: United Kingdom:Sidmouth, United...
TTTCCGATGGGGGAAACGCCCTTGTTCGTGACGGAGGATAATGTATTGCTTATCTGTACCGGTGGCGGCATTCCCAATGCTACCGCCTCTATAATGGCCTTGGGGCTAGACAAACGATTTGACCTGACCCAAGCGTACTGGTTGGTGGCAGGTATCTCGGGTGGCGACCCACAAGATATTTCATTGGGATCGGCCGCTTGGGCAACTGTCGTTGTCGATGGTGATCTGGCCTACGAAATCGATGCTAGGGAAATCCCTGAGGAATGGCCCTATGGCTATCTGCCACTAGGTGCTAAAGAGCCTGCATCGACATCTCCCAAAGAGACTTACAGCGGATGGACACTCGACACCATCAAATTTGAGTTGAACGGTGGATTGGCCAATTGGGCCTATGAAAAAACAAAGAACATTACATTGACGGTCGGAAAAGAAACCGAGGAATTCAAAAAGCTTTTTAAGAATTATCCAAATGCCCAAAAAGCCCCTTTTGTCACAAAGGGCGAAACGCTATCTTCAAGCACCTACTGGCACGGAACGTATTTAAACCAATGGGCGAACGATTGGGTACGACTCCATGGGGGTGCCAATAAGAATTTTATGACCACCAATATGGAAGACAGCGGTACGCTCACCGCCCTGCATCGACTGGCACGGTCCGGGATTGTCGATACCGATAAGGTTATGGTCTTGCGAACGGTCAGTAACTATTCCATGCCGCCGAAAGGGAAACCGGCATCATGGAGCACCACTGCGCCATATCCCGAAATGGGTGCCCCTGCATTGGAAACCGCTTATTTGGTAGGTCATGCCGTGATTACGGAGATTGTAACCCACTGGGAAGAAATGAAATCGAATGTTCCCGGTACAGTCAAATAAAGTTAGAAACTGCCTTGAACACAAAAATGTAGCCCCGGCAAGAATCGAACTTGCATCTAAAGTTTAGGAAACTTCTATTCTATCCATTGAACTACGGGGCCATTGAACCCTGCCCGCCAGAGGAGGGTACAGGGCCTTCTAAATCAAAATGTCAATACAAACTTAGTTTCCGATTTTCAAAGTTTAGGAAACTTCCCCCAAGACTTCGGGGCTATCCATTGAACCCTGCCCGCCGAATGAGGGTACGGGGCCAAGAACAGGGAAGCAAAAATAAAAGTTTAATTGGTTTAAAAAGGGAAATTAGCGGGCAATTTTTTGCTTTGCACCTCGTCCTATAAAAATAGGATAAAACAATCCCTAAATACAAGCGTTCGCTAATCTTCCCCTAATGCTCAAAAACCAATCGATGAAAGATTTAACTAACCATCGATAGCCTTGGGCTGATTTAGCTGTAGTTAACCTATATAATTCGCGGGAATAACTCGACCTTGGAGTTTCAAATTTACCGCTCCTTTGGAGAGGTCAGAACTGCTATCTCCGGCCCCCGATAGCTATCGGGGCGTTTGAGGTTAAATATAAAATTTTGTTTTGGTTCTGAGGCTAAAATGGAACTGGCTGAGCACCTATATGGCTCTGCCTCTAGGAGAGTCGACTTCAAGATTTTTTATTTAAAATGACCGTTCACCGATTCTATCATGCCGTTTATCGATAATCTTACATACAAAATACCGTTATTACACAACAAAAATAAGAATAAGACTACAAAAATATTCATATTCGCGCTTGTTTGAGAACCCACTTAAATTTTGACCGCGCACATGAAAGCCATTACCGATTCACGATTCCCAAGAAAAAAATCATTTCTACGACTTATAGTTCCTATACTCTTCTTCGTCAGTTTTCAGGCGTTGACCGCGCAATCTCCTGGAGGGGTTTCCAGCGCTCCAGAACTCTGGCTAAAAGCCGATGAAGGTTTTACCTATAACTCTACGACCAATGCGGAATGGCTAGACCAGTCTTCCAACAGTTTCATATTTAATGCCAATCTTGTGCAAGGGCCAGATACTGACTCTGCGCCAAATTTAGATGCAAATGCTCTTAATTTTAACCCAGGAATAGTATTCGATGGAATCGATAACGGTCTCGCTACTGCTGTAGATGTTGCGGATTTTAACTTTTCTGAAGTTACGGTATTCTCCATTCAACAGGTAATAGCCGAAAATACAACTACGACTAACACGGTTTGGCACTATGGTGCAGATGGTGCAAATGATATGGCACACTTTGCCTTCCCGACGGGTTACGGGGTGCATCTTTCCATAGATGGACCTAATACAATTTCGGCGCCTAATTCTGTATTGGATGATGATTTACCATATTTGTTCGGGGTTACGTCCAATGCATCTACGACGGAATTATATGTAAATGATGAAGTAATAGCAACGGATATTGGTATGAACACCCTGCCAGGCAATGGTGCTATATTGATAGGACTTGATGCGGATACAGCAGAAGCTCAAGATGGAGACAATCATCTTGAAGGTGTTATTGGGGAAGTATTAATATTCGACAGTAAACTTTCTGTAACGGATCGTCAACAAGTACAATCTTATTTGGCCCTTAAGTATGGAATTTCGTTAAAACAGTCTTCAGCAACAGACTATATAGCCTCGGATGGTTCCACAATTTTTTGGGCTGCTTCCCAAAATATAGGCTATTCCTCGGACATTTTTGGTATTGGCCGCGACGATGCTTCCGGTTTAAACCAAAAAGTGTCCAAATCCATTAACAACAATAGCATCCTGACTTTTGCCTTGGACGCAGACTTCACGGCAGCCAACAACGATGCTGCGAGAACGACCGGCCACGATAACGATAATCAATTTCTGATGGTGGCCAACAATGGGGAAACCACGGGAATACAGTTTACCGAAATCGATGGGGTCACCTACAACGTACGAACGGCTAGGGAATGGAAAGTAGATGCAACCAACTTTACCCAAAATGTAAGTCTGAAATTTGAAGGTTTTGATGAAACCTGGTCTATCATAGCCACCACGAACGGTGACTTCTCTAGCGGTGTAACCACTATAGGCAACTTAAATACCAACGGGGAATTTACTACTACGACCCCCGTAACGGACGGTGTAGTCATTACCTTGGCAAAATTATTGAACGTGGCGCCCGGCGGCGTTACGGCAAATCTTCAACTTTGGCTTTCCGCAGATAATATGGGTGCAGCGTATAGCGATGGGCAAACTGTTAGCACTTGGATAAATGCGGTAAGTGGCGGTGGCGATTTCGGAACGCCCATAAACACCCCTAGCTACGAAGATGACCCGTCAAATCTTTTCAATTTTAATCCTGTCGTTTATTTTGGTGGTGATGATTACCTGCGCAACGATGACAGCAACTTTGGTCTTACAGGCTTAGGAGCTGATGTTTTCTCCGTAACTAGTGCGATGAAAGGCATACCTGGAAGTAGTTATAACGTTCATGGCATATTCGCTCCGAATGAGGTCTCTCCCGCGGGTGGCCTTGAATACGGATTTATCGAAGCGGTACCCAAGGGAATTCGTCTCAAGAGGTTCAATGGTCCAAATATGTTCAGGGAAAATACTTCGATAGACATACCTTATATTTCAAATGCTTCCAGAAATGAGGGGACCGGAGTCGCCTCTTTGTCCAGAAACGGTCTTCGAACTTCGTATGGGGCTTTGGACACCGATAATTGGAACAGTAGTTCCAGATATTACCTAGGTGCCATTCACAATAATGGTCTACTAAACGCTAATCTTCCCGAACTTATAGTTTATAATAGAGAACTAACGGCTCAAGAACGAGTTAAGGTGCAGTCTTATTTAGCGATAAAGTACGGCTTCAGCTTAGACCAAACTACCGTAAACGATTATGTAGCCTCAAATGATACGGTAATATGGGACGCCTCTGACAATACAGGTTATGACAATGATATATCGGGTATTGGCCGTGACGATACTTCCAATTTAAATCAAAAAGTCTCCAAGTCCATTAACGCCAATAGCATCCTGACTTTCGCCCTGGACGCCGATTTCACGGCAGCAAATACTGATGCCGCCAGAACAGCAAGTCATACCAACGATGTACAGTTTTTGACGATTGCCAACAATGGTGCTAGTACGACCACCCAAGCAACAGAGTTAGATGCTGCCACAGGCTTCAATATTCGTATCGCCAGAGAATGGAAAGTTGATAAAACGACCAATTTTACACAGAACATTAGTTTGAAATTTGAGGGTTATGATGAAAATTGGGGTATTATTGCCAAAGCAGGTGGGGATTTTTCTTCAGGCGTTTCCAATTTGGGAAGCTTGAACTCCAATGGGGAGTTTACCACTTCCACACCATTGACCGATGGAACGACTCTAACCTTGGCAAAATTACAAGAAGCTCCAGGCGGTGTTTTGGCCAACAATCTACTATGGCTAAAAGCAGACCAAGGTATTTATAGTGATCGCAATGGTACGGCACCGGGTACAACACTGGCCATTGAAGGGGATGATATAGAATCGTGGAAAGATGCAAGTGGCACTGAAAATACATTTTATCAGGATGCAGGTGCAGGGCATGAACCCAATTTTAGAGAAAATGCGGCAGGGTTGAACTTTAATCCGGGAGTTTCTTTTGAAGCTGATGATGATGATCTTTTGTCTAATTTAATAGTGAATAGTACTCCCTACACTTTTTATGTAATTTACACTTTAGATCAAATAGCTCCTGGTGTTGACAGAACCCTTAGCGGCTTGTCTACCAACTGGCTAATTGGACCCTATAATGGTCAAGATCGTCATTTTGCGGGTAATTGGGTTACCAGTCCCGGTCCAACTACGCCTATTGATCAGGCACGCTTAACAATGGCTGCCAATACAGGTACTGCATCCTCCTTTTTTGTAAACGGGTTGGATGAAACAGATAGTAGTGTTCCTGTTACTGCACCTGGCCAACTAATTTTGGGGAAGAGAGGGTCTGTACCCGAATCACATGATGGAGATGTGGCGGAAGTATTATATTATGACCGAATACTCACCGCTACGGAAAAGCAACAGATAGACTCCTATTTATCACTTAAATATGGAATCACATTAGACCAAACCACGGCAACCGATTATGTTGCTTCAGATGGCACGACCATTTTATGGGATGCTTCCGATAATACAGGATACACTACTGATATTTTCGCTATTGGGCGTGATGATAAAAGTAGCCTAAATCAGAAAATATCGAAGTCGGTAAATACCGATGCCTTACTTACTATTGCAATTGATACTGATTTTGTAGCACCCAATACCAATAGTAGTAGAAGTACCAACCATATCAACGATTTGCAATTTCTTGTTATAGCCAATAACGGAGCCACAAATGCGGTACAGTATACTGAAATTGACCTTTCGGAATACACCACACGTATTGGTAGGGAATGGAAAGTAGATAAGACCGCAAATTTCACACAGACCACGAACCTAAAGTTTGACGGGTTTGATGAAACTTGGACGCTGATCAAAGATGACGATGGGGATTTCTCCTCTGGCATCAATACAGTTGGTGCTTTAAATGCTAATGGCGAGCTTACCGGGGTGTCTTTGGAAGATGGAGATTATATTACATTGGCCAAATTTCAAGAAGCACCTGGTGGTGTTATACCCGATTTAGCATTATGGTTAAAAGCGGATACAGGAGTTACGAATAGTGGTAACACAGTAACAGGTTGGCAAGATCAGACGGCCAACAATACTTTTACTGTAAGTGGTACTCCCACTACAAATACCAGTACGGTTAATCTAAATAATACGATTGCATTTGATGGAGCTGGTGATTTCTTAACAGGTAATACCGCAATTAATTTTAAGAATGGCTATGCAGTTTATAAATTAAATAATACTGGTAATAGCACCTTATTATCAGCGACTGTTGAATTCAACGGAAACACGGGTTATTTTTTTAAGGGTCCAAACCTTATTACAGGTGATAATGCTGCAGATGGAGGCCAAACCTATCTAACCACAGATGGTGACATGGGAACGAATTTTCGTATTGCCAGTATGGATATTATCGATGGGCAGCCAGTTACTAGCACAACTGCATTTATAGATGGCGAGCCATTGGTCACATCATTATTCGTTGGTTCTGGGAACATGGGTGTTCATAATAGCGTTCCATTTATGGGTCGCTCTCAGAACGATGCTAGCGCGGATTATTTGAATGGAGAAGTTGCAGAAATAATAATGTACAGTTCCTCTCATACCAGTATTCAAAGAAACCAAATTGAATCTTATCTAGCCTTAAAATACGGAATTGCTTTAGATCAGTCCATACCCAAAGATTACCTAGCCTCTAGTGGTGCTGTAATTTGGTCCATGGCAAACAATACAGGTTATACTGCTGATGTCTTTGGTATCGGCCGTGATAATGCTTCTGGTTTAAATCAAAAGATTTCAAAGTCGATTAATAATGCCAATGCCCCCATTCTTGCCACTACCCAAAACTTTACAGCTACCAACCAAGATATTGTTAGAACAACTAGTTTAAATAATGGTGATTTTGTAGTCATGGCACATAATAACGGAACAGCCGCTACTTTCAACGCTAGTTATAATGGAGGTACTAACAACCGTTCTGCCCGAATCTGGAAGGTAGACGAAACCGGTACGGTAGCTACTATTTACATGGCCATTCCTAAGGCGGCCTATACATTCCCATCAGGAATTCCTGTAATCATCCTATCGGACGATACCACTTTTGATAGTACGGATACCGTAGTAAATCTATCCGATGACGGTACGTATTATTGGGCAAGTATAAATCCTGCCGATGCAGACTATATCGCATTTGCAAGTACTACGCCTGATTTCTCGGTAAGTGAAACAGCTTTAACTATTGACGAAAATGCAGGAGAAGAAACCTTTACGGTCGTGTTGGCCGTAGAGCCGCTGTCGGATGTTGTATTCGCCGTAACAAGTAGTGATACGGATGAGGGTACGGTAGATTTGGCCACATTGACTTTTACAACAGCAAATTGGGACACCCCACAAACGGTAACAGTTACAGGGGTTGACGACAACGATACCGGAAATGACACGGCAACGATAACCGTAGCGATTAACGATGCAGGTTCTGACGATAATTTTGATGCACTTGCAGATAAGACCGTTTCGGCAACGTTTACGGATGATGAAATAGGTGTAGCGGCAACAGGCACCGAAATAAGTACAGCCGATGGCACCGCCACCGCGAACAATACGGATACCGAAACCATAACCGTTCAATTAAAGAACAATGTCGGTGATGATCTGGCCTACGAAAATGTAGAAGTGACCTTTTCCGTAACCGGAAACGCAGTCCTTTCTAGTGCAACGGCCACCACAGATGCCAATGGAACCGCCACAGTAACCATAACGAACACTATTGCAGAAGTAGTGGATGTAACGGCGACGGTCAACAATGATAGCGATGACGGTACAACTCCCGAAGTTGCCATAAGTAATGGAAGTCCGGCTCAAGTAACCTTCGAAACTTCGGGAACCATAGACGACGGGGCAAGTGGTACAGAAATTACCGCAGCCGATGGAAGCGCCACTTCAAATGGAACCGAGACAGAAACCATTGCTATACAATTAAGGGATGAATTTGGCAATACGATTGAGACAGCGGGTATTGACCTTACATTTTCCGCTACAGGAAGTGCGGTGCTTTCAAGTGCAACGGCTACTACCAACGCTTCCGGAATTGCAACAGTAACGGTAACCAATACCATCGAGGAAACGGTAAGCCTAACGGCAACCGGGGATTTTGATAGTGATGGCGGAACAGCACAGACTGCTATTAGTAATGGAAGTCCGGTGTTCGTGGTCTTTAGTACAAGTGGCACGAAAACGTTTTTATTGGATGCGATTGCCGACGCCAATGTTAACGAGAATACTGCTTATACGGGTCCTACGCCAAATAGTAACGGCAATCCCGTTGGAGACATTACCTACACCCTTGGCGGTACCGATGCAATGGATTTCAGCATTGTCAGCACAACGGGCGTTGTTTCCATGGTAGCACGTGATTTTGAAAATCCCGAAGATGCAGATACCGATAACGTTTATGAAGTGACCATCACGGCCACCGATGAAGACAACAATACGGATAGCGAGGATTGGATGGTAACCGTTGATAATATGACAGAGACAGTAACTTTTACTATCGATACAATAGACGATGTAAACGTAAACGAAAATTCGGCCTACACAGGTGTTACGCCTAGTTTGTCGGGCGATACTCCAATCGGTGATGTCACATATGCCCTTGCAGGTATCGATGCGGACGATTTTTCCATCGACACAACTACGGGCGTAGTATCCATGGTGGCCAAGGACTTTGAAAACCCTACGGACTCGAACACCAACAGTATCTATTTGGCAAGTATAGTTGCAACGGATGATGATGGAAACACAGCAGCGCTTTCTTGGGACGTTACGGTAACCGATGTGACGGAAACGGTAAGCTTCACGATCGATGCCATAGCCGATATAGATGTAAATGAGAATTCCGCCTATACAAGTGTAACCCCGAATTTGTCCGGTGATACTCCTGTCGGCACAATTGCCTACTCCCTCGCAGGAATCGATTCGGACGATTTTACCATCGACACGGCTACGGGCGTAGTATCCATGGTGGCCAAGGACTTTGAAAACCCAACTGACTCGAACACCAATAGTATCTATTTGGCAAGTATAGTTGCAACGGATGCCGATGGAAATACCGCCGCAATCTCTTGGGACGTTACGGTAACCGATGTAGTGGAATCCGTAAGCTTTACCATCGACCCGATTGCCAATGAGACCATTGATGAGGAAACACCGTATGCCGGTCCAATTCCTTCGATTAGCGGAACCCCGGTCGGGGATGTTCTCTATAGCGTTGGTGGTGCCGATGCCGCAATATTCTCTATAGACAATGCAACCGGACAAGTATTTATGCTGCTACGCAGTTTTGAAAATCCGGATGACGTAAACGGGGACAATACCTACGAGGTAACCATTACCGCAACTGACCAGGACGATAATAGTGCTTCCGAAGATTGGACCGTTACCTTATTGGATGTTACGGAAACCGCTAGCTTTTCAATAGATGCCATTGCCAATGCAAGCGTACTTGAGAATTCCGATTATACAGGTATTGCTCCAAGTATTAGTGGAAGCCCAATAGGAACAGTAACCTATTCTTTGGAAAGCCTTGATGCTGTAAGCTTTACTATCAATGGCTCTACGGGGGTGGTCTCCATGGTAGCGCGTGACTTTGAAAATCCTATGGATGGCAATATGGACAATATATACGAGGTAACCATCACGGCCACCGATGATGACGACAATACTGCCAGTACGTCGTGGTCGCTTAAGATACAGGATTTTGATGAAAGTGCAGTCGATACCGATGGAGACGGTACCCCGGATGGTGAGGATGCGTTTCCGAACGACCCCAATGAAGATACCGACACCGATGGTGACGGAATCGGCGATAATGCGGATATGGACGATGACGGAGACGGAACTCCCGATACCGAGGATGCCTTCCCATTGGACGAAAACGAGGATACGGATACGGACGGTGACGGTACGGGCGACAATGCCGATACGGATGATGATGGTGATGGTACTCCGGATACCGACGATGACTTTCCGCTCGATGCCGATGAAGATACCGATACCGACGGAGATGGAACGGGTGACAATGCAGATACCGACGACGATAATGATGGTACCCCTGATACCGAAGATGCCTTCCCGACCGATCCGGAGGAAGACTCGGATATCGATGGCGATGGCCTAGGGGACAATGCTGACTTGGACGATGACAACAATGGTATCGATGATGCCGATGAAATTGCAGCGGAGTCCGAACCATTATTGATACCAGCCGAGGCCTTTACACCCAACGGCGACGGAATCAACGATACTTGGATGGTTCCGGGCATCGATAACTACCCGAACGCAAAGGTGACGGTCTATAACCGCTGGGGCCACGAGGTCTTCGCGGCGATAAACTACCGGAACGATTGGCAGGGCAACAGCGGTTCGAATTCTGAAATACTGCCCTCCGGATCATACCTATATGTCATAGACCTCGGTAACGGAACGGCTCCTATGAAGGGTTGGATATTCATCAATTATTAATACAAAAAACCAAAATGAAATTAAAAACCCTAACCACAATACTATTCCTTTTGCTGGCCATTTCGATTACAGGTCTCTCGGCACAGCAGGATCCGAACTATACTTTCTACCGGTTCAACATGAACTTGATCAACCCCGCGTTCGCAGGTGCGGGCGAGGCCACCGAGATCGGCATCAACATACGTAGCCAGTGGGCAGGTGTCCAGGGCGCCCCGGAGACACAAAGTGCAATTTTCTCGATGCCGGTGGGCAGCAACGTCGGCCTCGGCCTTTCGGTCATCAACGACAAGACCTTTGTGGAAAACCAGACATCGGTCTCGCTCGATTTTTCCTATAAACTGAAATTGAACGACGGCCATGACCTGTACTTCGGTCTGAAGGGAGGGTTTACCTCCTATGATGTCAACTCGAACGGTCTTTTGACCTATGGCATTCAACCCGATATGTCGTTGATGAACATCGACGGGCGTTTCAACCCCAATGTCGGGGCCGGGATTTATTTAAAGAATGAAAAATACTTTGTATCGCTCTCGGTACCGAAAATCCTGAATCCCGAGCGTTTGGAACAGAATGATGGTCAGGCCCGATTAGGAGTCGACAAGACCCATATGTACCTGGCAGGCGGTTATGACATCACGTTGGGCGGGAATACCATGTTAAGACCAACGGCATTGTTGCGCTATGTAGCGGCATCTCCGATTTCGTTGGACCTTACGGCGATAGTCGAGTTCCACGAACGTTTCGGCCTTGGTGCCGCCTATCGCCTGGATGAGAGCATCAGTGGAATATTCATGTTCAAGACCGGCTGGATGGCTATCGGCTACGCGTATGAAATGGCGCTGGAAAGCCCCGTCAGCAACATCGACAACGGTGCGCATGAGATTTTTATGAGGTTAAGTCTATAACTGCTAAGAATTCAAAGGTTACTTATACTAGGTATCATCGGATTTACAAATATGAAATTTGTGCAATTATAGTATCTAGAATAATACGATTTTGTTCAATCTATCGATAGGCTGTAGTACCAAGAATGTAGATGGGAAATGTGCTCCTTCCTTAAAATGACCCCTATGAGTAATCAAAAAGCAGTTTTTGCAAAGTCTGATTGTAGGTGGGATTAATTAGACCACGTTATATTATGAGATGTCCCAAAAAAAGTTCTGCAACAGTAATGGCGGTTTGGCGAAACTGATTTACAAAATCAGAAGGCCAATTCTCAAAATGTCCCAAATATGCTCTTTTTTAGTATTCTCGTTAATTACCCTTCCACGGTACAATTTAAGTACATTTAAACGAGTCACTATATGCGGAAAAGTAAACTATCGATTAATTTCAATAAGGTTCAGCGATAGATTTATTAAAACCCTGTTTTTAATGTATATTCCAAGTTACCGACTAAAACCTAATTTTGTACCCGAAATTTTGATTTTGAATATTTTCAATTGGCAGACTGAATTTATTATCATGCAGATCTAAGTAATGTAGGTTTTTCATTTCCTTCAATTCCACTGGAATTTGCTTGAATTGGTTGTTATTAAGGTATAAAGACTCTAAATGACTAAGTCTATATATGTCTTTGGGCAATGATTTTAAGCCATCATTTTCAATATGGAGAAATTTTAAATTTGGCAGGGTGCTTAGAACGGGAATGTTTTTTCTAAACTTGAAGTGCCTATCATCATTTAAAAATAGTTCTTGTAAATTAGTCAAGTTACTGAACGTTGAGGGTAAGACCTTAAAATCATTCCCGCTCAAATCCAGCACCCTTAGATTTTTCAAATAACCGATGCCCTCCGGTATTTCCTTGAGGTGGTCGTTTTTCAGACTTAGATACTGAAGGTTGGTGAATTTTGACCAAATAGTATCCGGTATTTGTACATTTTGATTGCTCAGGTCGATCCTATAGACGTTCTCAGGATTTTTTAGAGCTTCGTCCATACTGACGAATTCCTTTTTTGACCGAATTGAATCAATGCGCGATTGGGCAGTTACATTTTTCGATGTAAAGACGAAAACTAATAAAAACAATAATCTATATTTTGTCATTATCTATAATTTATTTAAAATATTAAAGATTTGATTTAACAATAATCTTCGTTAAATAGTGCGATACCGAATTTCTCGTAAACTGATTTAAGATATCATGAAGTCCGGTCTACGCGGCTTTTTCAAATGCTCCGATCGTTCTGCATGCTCCGAATGCTGTTCTTGGCGACCTCAAGGGCACGGAGCGTGCTTTTGTTCTTGTCATAGTGTTCGGCCATTCGCGCTAGAATATTTTTGAGCACTCCAATAGTATCAGTCATATACGGGCCTTTATTGAGCATAACACATTCCGCTTTCCCGCTGAGCACCACATCCGATATTTCCGCCCTTGTGGCCAATCCTTTCTTGGCCATGTTCTCCAATACCTGGGTCGCCCATATGACCGGTATGTGCGCCGCCTCGCAAATAGACATTATCTGGTCTTTCACCTCGGAGATTCTTTCGAAGCCGACCTCGACCGCTAGATCTCCCCTGGCTATCATTACACCTATCTTCCGTCTTTTCATGGCCTCCACCAGGATGCCTGGTAGGTTCTCGAAAGCCTCCCTGGTCTCTATCTTGAATACGACCCCGGTGTCCTTGTCTCCCAAATTCGAAAGTTTGGCATACAATAATTGTACATCTCCGGGTGTCCGCACAAAAGAATAGCCTATAATATCCGCGTTCTTGCATGCATAAGGTAGCAGTTCAATGTCATTATCGGTGAGGGACGGTAAGGAAAGATGAGTGTCGGGCAAGTTGATTCCCTTACCGGTCCTCAATTTTTTCTTGGTGACCTTCACGATCTCTATTACTGCACCCATCGAAGATTTTGATATGACCTTGCCCTCGATTGCGCCGTCATCGAAAAAGATTGGATGGCCTACCTTCAAATCGTCCAAGATCTGGGGCAGCATGACAGTGACCACTTTATTTTCGAATCGACCAGGATCCTGCAGGCGATGTGAATCGGTTTCCTTCATCAATTCAAGGCATTCTTCCTTTAACAGGGAAACACTTCCTACTTGATCGTAACCATCGGCATTCCCATTGGTGATGAAGATATTCTCGACCCTTATCTTCGGTCCCGGCAGATCCATGAAGACAGTGACATCGTGCGATAAACTATTGCCTGCCCCGATTATACGATCGAGCATCCTGTCCCATAAATTGTAATCGCCATGACTGAGGTTTATTCTTGCAAGGTCCATACCCGCTCCTATGAACTGTATCATCATGGTCGTATTATCTACCACTTCGTCCGGTAAGGTGACCATTATCTTGGCTCCAGTTCCGCTTCCATTGGTTCTAAAGAGTGAAGTAGAACGTGAATCCAATAGTTCGTTGCTGTCTTTAAAGCCTGATCCTGGATTGTTCAGGTCGCCATCGATCGTTTTACCCCTTATCAATCTTAAAAGTCCCAGACTCCGTGAAATATTCTCATGTACATAACCGGCACTGGTTCCCATAGAGGATATTCCATAGGAAATCAATTCAGATTGGATCTCCCTTATATCAATACTTCGAAGAGCCAAATACTGCAAGAGGTTCTGAGCGCTGAACATGTACTCGTCGTTTATATCATCTAACCAGTTGGGGAAAGAATTTTCAATCTCGTCCATGTAGGTCATTACTTCTTGTAGTTTATTTTCTAAAAGTGCTATATCCATTGTGTTCTATTTGAAATTTATTAAATACCCATAGTAATGATTGGGCCCATCCGGGTCAGGAGAAAATCAATTTTGGTGCTCAAAGCGTCTACTACGGCCTAGATAACTGTTTCCCTATTATCCAAAAAATTTCTTGACTACCCACTATATCGTTAAGAGTTCGACCGATTTTCCGTCCCTAGAATTATTGATCGTTGATTGGGGTGTATTGACCGTTTGAACCGGACTTCGGCTTCACGCACGAAATCGTTGGGTTCCTGTTGTTACTTTTTTATATTTTTCCTATCTCTGCTACCGATCTCACACGCTGTATTTATTATATGCCCTTCCCGTAACAGGGAAGGGCATATAGATCCGGTGTGCTTTACAGAAAGTTCACCACTCCCGTATCCATGTCATATACGGCACCCTTGATATCGATTTCACCATTTTTCATCATTCCTTTTAACAAAGAGCTTTCCTTACTGATTTTTGCCACGGCCAGACGCACATTGTTTTCACTTACTTCGTGCACCAGTAGCCTATTCTGGGAACTTCGAGGGCCCTTTGCCATCGTGGACAGTTTTACGGCAGGTTCTATATTCTTTAGCATTCCTGTAATGTGGCCTAGTTCCGCACCATCGATCGCCGCGTGAACGGCCCCGCAATTCTCATGTCCCATGACCAATATGAGTTTGGCGCCAGCGACCTTCGTCGCAAATTCCATACTACCAAGAATATCATCGTTGATAAAATTCCCTGCCACCCTGGCCACGAAGATATCGCCGATACCCTTGTCGAAAACATCCTCCACAGGTACCCTGCTATCTACGCATGACAGGACGATCGCTTTTGGGAATTGTGCTTCAACGCTTTCCCTGATTTGCACGGAATGGTCCCGTGCGGTAAGCTCGCTACGCACAAATCTTTCGTTTCCGGCTCTTAGGCTCTCGAGCACCTGGGCCGGGGATAGAGCTGCCTGCTCCTCTTCGGTCAATACGGTCTCGACGAGAACTTGGTTCCTGGCTATTTCTATAGTCCCCTCTTGCGACCTTTGCGCATGCGACCCTGTTGTAACGGCTACTAAAATTGCTAAAGTGATAATTGTTCTTTTCATAATAATGGTTATTAAATTCCGGACAAAAATAGGGGAAGTATGCAACATAAAAGTATTACTATTCATAATTAATAGTTAAACTTTTATATGGCGATAGTAATACTATTATATTTGAGAAATCGTTTTATATTAGAACGGAGTAATAATTGTTTAAAACATGATAATGGAAAAAGAGCGGATAGTATATTTCTCTGAACATGAGAATAGTACCAAAGGGTTTGGTAAGGTGGACAAAATTGAATTAAGTCTTTTCTCTCCCGGTAAAATCTATAGGATGGGGATACCATCGGATGTGCACTACCGGCATATCTATCCAAATATAGATTGCAATATCCTCGATACAACGGAGATGGAGCATCTCAATCTGATACAAGGTTCCATAATAACGGTCACGAGCATAATAAGAATGGTCAACGGGAAAAGGATAGCTGTGCTAAGGCATTTTGAAGAACGACCGTTTCTGGATAGGTTCGACAAAATATTTGCGGATGTCGATATGGCCGTGGCAAGTCGCGAGATTATACCTGTAGATCTTGAGACAGAACTATTGTTACGGTCCCCGGCGAAAATGGAATCTTATCCTTAAATGAATAATAAAAGAACATAGACCCGACATTTTAGCGAAACGGCAGCGGTAGTTTATTTTCGGCACTGGACTGCGGATATTTTGTGTATCGATGCGTTCCGCATAGATAAGGGATTGGAACATTCCATACCGACGGTAATAGCCCTATGCCTATTTTTCTAAAGCAGGAAAGTCGGCAAAAGTCGTCCGGTTGGATATAGGTTGAGGGTACCGTGTCGATGTAATTTAAATTACGTCATCAAGAATTAAAATATATGCAGTTACTACCATTGGATTTTCCGGAAATCGACTCGAGCGGCATGAACCAGATCGAAAATAAAATACGTGCTATCTATAGGCTTATCACTTTCAGCCGCAAACATCTTGCGGATGACCTGTTGGATAGTTTCCTGTCCAGCACCAAGGACTTGAAAGAATTGCTAAGCATTAAAAATGCCCAGATGGAAGCCCAAAATGAGGAGGACGCCCGAGACTACCTAAGAGGTCTGAGGGCAGCCCTGGATTTTGTTACGAAGGAAATTGGTTGTGACCGAACTTTTGCGGACCGGTTGCAATTGTTCCACCTGTTCAGGATTATCTCGCCTGTATCGCACCTTGAGCATCCCAACCGTTTCAGGGATACACACGTGCAGGTAGGCTCTTATATGTGTCCGGAACCAGCTGCAATAAATGGTCTTGTAACGGAGCTTTTCCATCGCATAGAACTGATAAAAAATCCTGTTATGAGAGCCATCTACTTTCACCACGAGCTTATCCGTATCCATCCATTTGTTGACGGCAACGGGCGCGTTACTAGGATTGCCAAAAATTGGATGCTTATGTATGACCTCTATCCGCCTATCTTCATCAAAGATGAAAACGAAAAAGAAGAATATATCGCGACCTTAAGCGCAAGTTTCCGGCGCCTTGATAAAAACCCCCGTAGTTGGAACGTTGCCACGATTGACTTTTTTAAGCAAGAAATTGACCGTATATACCAAAATGCGAACACGATACACAGGACCCTTCAGGGCATTGGGCACTCGAATAGGGGGATGATTCTATAGAGATTTCACTTACGGTTCGGCAATCTCCCCTTAGACTGGATAATATGGTCATAATCTTGCATTTGTAGTTTGCAAAGGTCGAAGCGATTATAACTATAATGGATAACTATTAGATTAGTTTACGGTAATTCTTCAATTCGGACAGGATGACAAAGGGATAAACTTTCCTCGGAGATTTATTCAAATCTCAAATATAGTTTTTCTAAAAAAAAACTAGAGCACGGCAGATCTTACCCAACTACTATTTTGGATAATTAGATAAAAAATATGGAGTCGCCAAGTATATTTAAACGGCCGTTTTTTTGAACTATCTCCCGGACACAGTTAATAAGTGCTAACAAGTTCATTTTTTCGGTATAATCCCTTAGTTTATTTTTGGAGGTATAATTATACTCAATATGCTATTTGGATATGTAAGGGTGAGCACGA
>ENA-ORXM01003184-ORXM01003184.1-marine-metagenome-genome-assembly--contig:-NODE-3184-length-16912-cov-3.168993_pt1 | contig 16912 bp, 12 predicted proteins | sample MGYA00237867_ERZ511480 | MGnify/ENA primary metagenome ERZ511480 (study PRJEB26309, sample SAMN06266103) | marine metagenome | isolation source: Algal blade | place: United Kingdom:Sidmouth, United...
ACAACGGAGAGTTGTTCGATTATATTGATAGCTACAAATCGTTGTTGGCGGCTTTGGCAGAGTTTGCGATTCGTCCAAAGGATAAGGATGGAGAAAAATTGATTGAGCCTGGAGATTTAGTAAAACCAATGGAAGAATTGGCGGCAGAACTGGAGGAAGTTTTGCAGGCGTTGGAAACTTATTTGAAGGAGGAGTTAGGTTTTGATTTGAGCAGCATTTTTCAGCAAAAAAATAAATTGGAAAAATTGGCAGCCATCGCCAAAGGAGCGAATGCGGTTTGTGTAAATGACAATACTCGTAAGCAATTTACGATACTGGCACGGGAGGTTTTGAATAAATTTAAAGCCATCATTCATAAGCCAAAAATGGCGAATAAATTTCGGGTTCGGCGAGATGCCATTCAAGTGATTTATGCTTATTTAGAAAATCAAAAAGAACAGGCAGATGTCACGGATGTATTAATTGAGTTGCAAAAGGTGGTAGATAAATCTATTCAAACACTCAAAGAACCGCAGCAGAAATACCACGCCAAAGCGATTGATTTGAGCGATTTGGATTTTGAGGCCATCAAAAAAGCATTTGCGATTAGTGAAAAAAAGAATCTGGACACGCAGACTTTGAAACAACGGTTGGAGAAGAAATTGGCAGCTATGGTCAAAGTCAATCCAAAACGGATAGATTTTTATCTGCGTTATCAAGCCATCATTGAGGCATACAACAATGGTAAGGATACGGTAACGATTGAGAATACTTTTATTAATTTGGTAGATTTTGGTGCTCAATTAAATGCGGAAGAACGACGCATTATCAACGAAGGTTTGACGGAGGAACAAGGCGCAATGTTTGATATTTTGTGTAGCGAAAAAGAATTGACGGCGGCGCAAAAGAAAAAGATTAAGGGAGCAGCCGTTGAATTGTTGGCAGTCTTGGAAGCGGAGAAACTAAAAATTGACAATTGGCAACAGAAGGAGGAAATTTCTTCTTCGGTGCATTTGATGATTAATGAATATCTGTATAAGCATCTCCCCTACCCGCTTTATCAGAATGAGGATGTGGTGGAGCGGACGGATATGGCGTTTTTGTATGTGAAGGGGCAGTATGGTGGATATAGGATTGGAGCAGGGGCTTAAAACCTGCCCGATTTCTCTGATATTCGAGTCGTCGGGCAGATGAGAGGTTGTTACAATAAATGCAATTTCGCTTCGAGACAAACCCCCATATCTCTATCCCAGCCTTATAGGGCTGGGCAATATAACGTCTTTTTGAAAGGTGTCACTAAGACTTTCAGTTGCTGCCGTACCAGCATACAGCAACGCAAAATTAATAAAAATGATGGACAAAAATGATTTAATACATTATATTTCTACAGTCTATGATAAAGGTGATATTGAGATATATGCAGAAAGATTATCTGAAAAAATCTGGAAAGCAAAAAAGACGAAATCTATTAATTTAAGATTGATAAGACTGGGGCTTACTAAGATACCAGAAATTATTTTTGAGATGAAGCATCTTAAATCACTTGATTTGAGTGGAAATTTAATAACTGACCTTCCAGTTGAAATATTTAAACTTGAGAAACTTAAAACATTAGTTATTCGTAATAACAAGCTAAAATGTGACTTCGATTTTTCTTCGTTTAAACATCTAAAAAAATTATATCTCGCAGGAAATTATGTCAACCCTACTTACAAGTTTTCCTTTCCTAAAACCTTAGAGGAACTTCAGCTTTCTCATTGTAATTTGTCAATGATTCCATCGGCAGTTTTTAATTTAGAAAACCTTAAATCTTTTTGGTTTACAAATAATGATTTGACAGCAATCCCAGCAGAGATTGGTCAACTTCAAAATCTAAAAAACTGTTATTTTCAAGGTAATAAATTAGATGAAATTCCCGATTCAATTTTTGAGATTCCAAATCTAAAAGGCATCTATTTAGAAGGGAATCCTATGAAGACGGTACCGATATACAAATGGAAAGGGAATCAATACAGCGCACTCAAAGTTTATTATAAGAATCTTGATGGAAGTGAAATTATCAATTATAAAGGTAAAATAATTTTGCTTGGAAAAGGGGATGTAGGAAAAACGACCATAGCACGAAATCTTTATAGTGAGGCTTATAAGGAATTAGATAATGACTTAAAAACAAAAATAATACAAAGTGAAACTATAGAAGAAATGTTCCGCCCTCTTAATAATAATAGTGGGCCTACGGTAGGAATTGAGATAAGACCCTTTGATTCTTTATTAGTCGATAAAAATGACGACTCAGAAGAACGATTTGAATTAAAAACCTGGGATTTTGGCGGTCAAGAAATTCAGCACAATATCCATCATCTTTTTTTAACAGATAATGCTTTATTCCTATTGGTTTGGACGGTACGAAATGAAGAAAATAAATATGCTTATTTCAAAAGATGGTTGAATTTAATTCAAACTTATGCAGGAGAGAATTGCCAGGTGATTTTGGTACTCAACAAAGCGGATGAAATGAAAGAATCAATTGACCGAGAAACATTAAAGATAAAATTTCCTCAGTTAGTAGACTTTGCAGAAATTTCTGCAGAAAAAAAAACTGGCTTTAATGGAGATAAGGGACTTTTAGAAATTATCAGAAATCAATTACACCTCGTTGAAGGCATCGGCAAAAAAATTCCTTTGTCTTGGAATATGATAAAAGATACTTTAGAAAATCGACCTGAAAAATATATTTCATATATCGATTTTTTAGCAGTTTGCGATGGATTAAATGTAAAAGATGAAGCACAACAAAATTTAGTTAGAGATTGGTTACGCAATATTGGTTCGATACTATTTTATGACACCGATTGGAGGTTGAAAAGGACAGTCATCCTAAAGCCCGATTGGTTGGTCGATGTTATTTATAAACTTATTGTCGATAATGAAGAGAAAATCACCCTAAATAAAGGAGTAATTACAGATGAAGATTTAGAAGGATTAATTGAAATAGATGAAGATATTGTCTTACAGTTAATGAAAGAATTCGATTTGTGTTTCCAAGTCGGAAAGAATAAATATATCATTCCCCACTTATTGCCATTGGAAACTCCAACAAAGGCGAATAATCTAAAATTCCCTAAAAAAGAGAGTCTTCAGTTTGAATATGTATTCTCGTCTGTTATACCAGGCATGGTTCCTATTCTAATTTCAAAGATGTTTGATAAGGGGTATCTCAAAAATAAAATTTATTGGCGACGTGGATGTGTGCTTGATTATAAAGATGGAACGGTTGCAAAAATTGTTCATGAACTATTTCCTGAGACAAATAATGATGTGATTCGATTGTCAATTAAAGGTGCTAAAGCAGCTGAGTTTGTCATTATATTAAAAGAAGAAATAGACCATTTGACTAAGGACGGTCAATTGCTTTCTATCAATGTTCCATGTACTAATTCTGGTCATTGCCAACATGATACTCCTTCGAAGGTTAGCTTAGAACAACTGGAAAGAATGCAAAAACAAAAGGTTTCAAATTTGCAATGTCGGCAGTGTTTTAAGAATATTTCAGTCAAGAATCTTTTGGAGAACAAGTTATCCAAAGGGTTTGATATGGATTTTGAATCATTGCGTAAACTGTTGACAAAACAGGAATTTAAATTATTTTTTAGACAACTTGATTTATTAGAGATAAGTGGTTTATTAACTGTAGAATTAACCAATTTACAAGCACGACACAATAAACTTTATTCAAAACAGGCGAAAGACACAATAACAGATAGCGAATTTAATATTCAAAATAATAAAATCACTGAATCCTGTCTTAGTTTTTTAAACCAACTGAAAGATGAAGACTATTTATAAGATGCCAAAATATCTATTCCACTACCACGACATCCAAAAATTAAGCATTGCGGAACTTAGTCAAACACTTTGGGATACTGAAGGACTACCAATGAAAGATTGTAAGATTTCTGATTTGGTATTTTATCAAGGTGAGCCGATTTATTCTGGGAACGGTGTTTATCTTTTTAGGACGAAAGATGAATTTATATATGTAGGTGATTGTGTTGCTCGTAACTTTGTGGAGCGAGTACCAAGTCATTTAGATATTCGGAGTGGTGGTTGGTTCAATAGCTTACTTAAAAATACGATTAAGAAACGGGATAAACATCCAATACTTACCGATGATTTATTGACCAAGGCAGCACAGGAAGTTTTTGATGATTTTCAGTTAATTCTGATAAATTTTAAAAGTGAAGACTACAATAAGGTAAGTATCAATAAGTTAGAATATTTGCTGCGGATTGTGATGAAACCACTTAATAAATTTAAGACGAAATGGGTGGAGGATTGGGATATTTTGGTGGAGAATTATGTAGGATAATTCTGTTTTCAGTCAAAAAAAATTAAGAGAGGCAACTATAAAAAATTCTGGCAACCAATTACTGATTGCCAGAATTAAGGACTAAAAATTATCAACTTGAACAACCGCCCGATGCTGATACTCAAACCGCCCATACAAAGATTCCCCATTCACCAGCGGCACCAAATCATCAAAAGGCAACGTCACCAAATAATGAGGCTCTGGAAACTGTTCCAAGGTATAAGCATACGTCTCCAAATCAAGGTGCAAAAACGCACACAAATGCCGATTTTTGGAATAGATTTCAATTTGAGGAATCGGAAAGAAATCAGCAGACATGGAGAAGCCATCATCAAATTCTACAAATCCATTTCCAAAATCATAGACCTCGGAATTTAAATCGCCTGTGAAGTGCTGCGTTAGACAATTTGGATTTCTTGCATCTTCCCGTTTCAATTGTCCTTCTACTGTTTGTCCATTCAGAATTTCTTGAAACGTTGATTCCGATACGGTGACTTCGTACCAATAGCCGTCGGGATTGCCAATCTCTTCAAATAAATAATCATACTCATTGGTGTTCAACAATAGGAAGTTACAAAAGACCAAATCGTAAGTGATGATATAGAAGGTCGGTTCGCCTTCGTCGGGAATCCAGACGGAGAACTCGGAACTGAAGGGATGTCCTTCGCTGCCGTTGATGGCGTAACTTTCCGCTTCGTAATTAAATCTGAAATCGACGGTCTTGGAAATTGGTATGCTGTCGGTTGAAAAAGGGACTTGAGTCGTCAATTCTTCATTTTTAAGCGTTGACAAATCAGCATCTTTGGAACAGGAAAAGCATGATAAAAGTAGGACGATTGTCCACAAATAAGTAAATTTCATAACACAAAAATTTATAAAAAGTGATAAAAACAATGTACCTTTGGTAATAGTTCTGGAGGTGCGACCTCCTGTTTTTTTGTGTTATGATTGTAGGATTTTCGTTGAAACGGAAATCCTATTTTTGATTTGGAAAAATAAATTATTGATTGTACTTTTACGGTATCAATTGACAATCATTGATTTAAAGATATAGCTCAACAGAGCAAAAGATTTGGTTTTTTGGGGTTAAATAAAGTCGGTTTCAATTCGTTGGAATCGGCTTTTTTGTTGCGCTTCACTTACTTTCAAATCTCGCTACGCCCAAGATTTGTTTTTCCAATCTCGCCAGCTCCTGTTCCATTTCCACCAACCGATGTTCTTTTAGCAAAAACGTGCGCTTTAATTGTAGAAACTCCGACGGCTTCAGTTGTGCTTCTGAATATTTGGAGGATTGTATCACAAATAATTCGCGGTCGATTTCAAAGATGGATTTTTGAAAGTTGATAGATTCTAAAAATTGGTGGTGTTCCAAAAGCAATTGCTCCAGTTCGTAGCGGGCATTTTGGTATTGGAGGTCGCCCACTTGGTTGATGGATTGGATTTTGGCTTCTTTTCGTTTGGCTTCGTTGATGGACGTGAATAGGAGGTTGGAGGACCAACTGATACCAGGGCGCGGATTACCTTCGGGCGTGTAGGTGAGTCCGACGGTGGGGAGGTAGCGTAACCATTTGTGTTCGGTTTGGTAGTCAAATTCGGAGAGTTGGGATTGGGTTTCAGTTTGGTGGAATTGGGCGAGGGATTCGTAGAGTTGGGGTTCTGGGGGTAAGGTGTCGAGGTTGAGGATTAGGATGAGTGTTAGGATTTTCATGATTTTTAGTTTAGTTCCCTCCGCTGCGGTCGGGATGACAAGTCAGGTCTCTCCGCTACGGTCGAGATGACAAGTTAGTTGGTGATTTGAATTTGAGTTAGGTAGCCAGTAAATTTGGTCGTTGTCGGGATAGATTTTTGGCTATTTTGATATTGGGTTAATTGTTGGCGACGGTATTTTTGGTTGTCGGAAATTCGGAGTTGGCGAATTTGGGCTTGAATTTTTTGGATGGTTTGGTGGTCGATTTTAGGATATTTTACTTTTTCAAGTTGGTGGATGCGTTCGGTTATTTTTTCTCGTAAAACGAGATTGGGTTCAGTGCTGACTTGTTGGCGAAGTAGCTGCAATTCAGCAATCTGATTGTTGTATTCCTGCATTTGATTCCCGTGGTCAACTTGGATTAGTTTGATTTGGTAATCGAGCGTGGCGATGCGGGGATTAATCTCAATCAAGAAAGTATCGTGGATGGAATCGGGGATAACAGCGTTGAGGTAGAGGTTTTCGGGATAATCGGATTTGTGGTTTTTGGTGACTTTGGGTAACTTGTTGCTATCGTGTACTTCAAAGGGGGTGTTGGATTGAATTTCGATGGTTTGTAACGGGAATTCGTGGATTAAAGAGTTTAGACTATCGGCGGTGATGCTGATGAAAGAGATTTGTTGAAAGTGTAATTTCTTTTGGCTTCGGCTTGGAATGACTTCCTTAATCGTACATTTTAAGGGGTCAAGGATTTTGAACTTGGTACTGTCTAACAAGACAATTTTGCTTTCGGTCGCGAAGATGCAATCACCGCTACCTTGAAATTGGTCGGTGCCGATTTGAATCTCGTAATCTACTTTTAAAACGGAATCACTTTTTTTAAATTCGCTCATTAAATGTTTAGGTGTTCCAAAAAGTCGGTTGTATTGTGTCCAAAATCCATTCTTAAATAATGGCTGAAGGAATACGCCCATGAAAATGAAAAAGCAAAAAATCATAGATTCGGTGCGGAGGTTGCCTGTTCGGAAACGGAGGTCGGGGTTGCCAGGTAAGACGCAGGGATTTCTGAAAAAAGGGTAGAATAATGGGACTCCTTGGATGGTTGCCATGTCAAGCAATAAATGAGAGACGTAAGCCATAACGAAAATTGTGGTCACTGGGGTTTGAGGAAAAAAGTTGCGTTCTAAAAACAATAAGAACAGGGAAAGGAGTACTAAAAAAGTTATAGAATGGGTAATGGTTCGGTGTCCAAATCGGCGGTTGATGTATCTTGATAAAGGTAGAAAGAGTTTTCCGATTAGGCTTTTGGTGTGGTCGATGTCTGGGAGGATAGAAGCAATTAGGGTTGTACCAATCGCAATGGGATTGGAGAGGATGTTGATGCTGAAAAAGGATGCGAAGATTCCGGTGAATACGATGCCGCCGGCGATGTGGTTGGGTAAGGTCATTTTTTGAATATTTAATGGTTACGGGTTAATGGTTAATGCGTTCGCTTCACTTCATTTCGGTCAGTTTTCTCTACTTCGGTTGAAATGACAAAATCAGACAAATTTTCTTCTTCCCATTCGGAACAGGTTTCGCGCGAAAAGTGCGAAGACCAAGAAGCCGCCGCCGATTAAGCGGAATGCGCCTGCATCTTCTCCGACCTCGCCACCAACGTAGCGCAGTACCATGAGACTCGATAAAAAAACTACGATTGGTAGGGACATATCAATCTCATGGAGGGCGGTGGTGTGGCGAATGTCTTTGATGACTTCAAGGGTGATGTCGGGTTCTTTTTGGTAGCGTTGGGTCATTTCGATGATGGATAAGGGATTGCCGTTGGTGTTTTCAAAAATGTGGTTTTTGTAGGCTTCATAATCTTCGATTCTTCGGATAAAGGGTTGGCTGACTTTTTGGATAAGTTCGAGGGATTCGGTGCGACTCAATGGTTTCAATTCGATGCGTTGGAAGTTGGAAAGGAATGTTCCATAATCTACTTTTAGTTGTCGGGCAGCGCAGATGATGTGGAAATGGTTGTTGATTTTTTCCAAAACCCCTACCCCACCCTTGGTGACTGTTCCTACATCGTCAATGATTATTGTGTATTCTAATGGCTTGGTAATTTGGATTAGCAATTCCACTAAACGTTTGGCTGAGTCACGAGTAATTATTTTATGAATGTCTTGGTCTTTGAATAGCGCTTCGCCGATGGCTTCTTTGTCACCGTTGAACAATTCTAAAAGCAGACCACCAAGAATGGTTTTTGGGCGGTGCATATCGTCGATTCTAAGAATGTTGTCTGCTTGAAAATTATCCAGAATGTGGGTTTTACCGATTCCTTGTGGACCGAAAATGATGGTGTTTACTTTCTTTCGAGCCAAATCGCGTAGTTGGGTAACTTCGTTTTTACGTCCAACATGAAACTTGGTAAGCCCATGTTCAACTGGCATTAAGGGAATTGGTTTACGTGGAAAAAAACGCCGTCGCCATCTTTCTGTTAAACTCTCCTGCTCGATACTGGCAATCGCTACTCTACCCTGTTCTTCGGTGATGTGGGTGTAAATTTCGGTGGTTTTTGAACTGGAATGACCTAATAGTTTTTGGGCGGTTCGGAGTTCATTGCCTTCGTTGACGACTCTGGAAGCGAAGGTGTGACGTAAGATGTGTGGATAAACTGCGTTGCCCGTTAGCTTCTTGATTTTGCGCCAAACTTGTTTTCGAGAAAGATACCCCTTCTGATTTTGCTTACTGACAGCGGGGAAAATGTACGATTCGGAAGTGTAATTTTTGAGCGTATGCAAATAGTTAGCAACGGTATCCAACAATCTTTGAGTCAAATGTACCCGACGGACGACTGGCTTTTTTCGCTTTTTCAGAGAATCAATTTCCACGTAATTTTGCAGAAAGTTGAAGTTCTTTATTCTCAAACTCACTACTTCAGTCACTCGCAATCCACAATCCAACATCAATAAAATGATGAGTCGATATTTAAGATTCTTGCAAGCTGCTAAAAGATTGTCCTGTTGTTTTTTAGTTAAAAATTTGGCTTCATGGTAATTGCTATCCATGATTTGCTATTTGTGTGATGTATGTTCTGAATGGTCTTTAGATGTTTAATTTTTGGATTTGATACAGATATAAATTCAACCAAACTTGAAAAAGCAGTACAACCTAAGTTGTACCGCCGAAAACAAATTGGGAAGCCAAATCTATTGGCGTATCAGGAACTTTAGTCTTTGGGGAGTTTCCTCCACTTCGGTCGGAATGACAATTCTCAAAAAACGACAAAAGGCAATCAAGAGTTAGTCCTGATTGCCTTTTGCCCGCTATTTGAAATGTTTGATAGAATTGTAAAATAAAAAAAGGGAAGTCACGGTAATTAAATTCCATGACTTCCCTTTTTTATCTGATACTGCAAATGTATGACTAATGTTTTTAATATCCAAATTGTGACATCGTTTTCTGGGATTTTTCTTTTTTGGGAAAGGAAAGTTTTTTTCATCGGAGGGCGGGGAGGGGAACGTAATACTTCTTCTGTTCCGTAGTGATTTTGCGAAAAAGGGAACGTAAAATGAGAGGGATTTGTGACATTGATTTTGACTATAATGCAACCTTCATCAGCAAACTTTAGGCTTAATTAGAGGTGAATAAATCCATTGTAGAGTAGTGCATTTTAAAATAAAGATTGTAGCTTTGCATGATTTGAGGAATGGATGATTTGAAAAATTAAGAAGAGAAAACAGGGTTTTGCTTAGGAATTAAAAATGCTCATAAATTATTGATTTTCAGACCTTTAATTTTAAATAAATCAGAAAACAGCATTTCACTTAGGGATTAAAAAATTGAACATGAAAAATGGAAAACTAAACGTTGATGGAAGTGAAATTCGCATCTTTGAATATAACGCCAAAGACTATATTTCATTGACGGACATTGCTAAACAAATTGATAAACGAACAGATAATGTCATCATGTTATGGTTGCGGAGTATCGAAACGTTGGATTTTTTGAATGAATGGGAAAGCAAATACAATACAGATTATGACCAGGAATCATTTAAGGAATTGCGAAGTAGAGCAGGTTCAAGAGTTTTTCAAATCTCGGTCAAAGAATGGATTGATACTTCCAAAGCAATTGGTATTACTGCCCGAGCAGGTAGATATGGTGGAACTTATGCTCACAAACACATCGCTTTTGAATTTTGTACTGCCGTTTCCGCAAGGTTTAAACTGTATTTAATAGATGAATTTGAGCGATTAAAATCTGATGAAGCAAAGCAACTCGGACAACAATGGGATTTACGCCGAGAGCTAACTAAAATGAATTATTTGATTCATACGGAGGCAGTAAGAGAGGAGATTGTGCCATTGATAGACCAACGAACTAAACGCGAAGGAATCTATTTTGCCAGTGAAGCAGATATGATGAATATGGCAATATTTGGCATTCGCTCTAAAGAATGGAAGTCAATCAACCCAAAGAAAAAAGGGAACATTAGAGACCATGCAACTACCCAAGAATTGCAGGTTTTGGCGAATATAGAAACCACGAATGCAACACTGCTGAAGATGGGTTTACGACAAGATGAGCGATATGTATTATTGGCTAAAAAAGCTAAAAACGAATTGGAAATTATTGCCTCTAAAAAGCAATTGGAATAGGATTTTACAAAACAAAAATCAAGTATTTTAACCATCAAGACCTTCCCTTTTTTACAGTTACCTTCTTTTACGGGTTTACGGGTTAGTGTAATTCCTCTGTTATTCCACATCTCTTGATAGCATAAATAGCTTGCTTCAATACCTTATAAATGCTATCAATAGACTTTATGAATGAGATTTGAGCGGCTTTTTACTTGCTCTTTTATCCTTATTTCCTCTTTAAAATCAGTCATAGTATCAACAATACTCCTTCTTTTAAAGAAAAAATAAGAACAAAATAGCGGCGTAAAAATCTCCCTCCACCTCATTCATAAAGTCTATTTAGAAACAGAAAGAAAAGGGAGCAATTTTGTTTCCTTTTTTATTACACCAATTTAAGCCTTTTCCCCACTCTCCTACGAGAATCTCGCACCCCTTGCGCAATCCGCAGATATTTCAAATTACGACATTCACCCTTGTATCCAACCTTCCCGTCGCTGTATCTTTGCACCATGATAATTGATAAAAATCACTTCAATTATTTCTGTAATAAAATACCATTTTCTCTAACTAAAAGAATAATAAAATGACTGCAATAGAATTTAATGACCGATTTGAAGAATTACGACCAACGATGTTCGCTTTTGCAATGAAATTGACGCGTAATGTAGAAGATGCCAATGATTTAATGCAGGAAACCTCTTTTCGAGCGTTCCGAAGTTTGGAGCGATTCAAAGATGGTACACATTTCAAATCTTGGATAAGTACCATTTTGAGAAATAACTTTATCAATGAATACCGAAAACGACGTACTCGAAACAATGTAGAAGCACCAGTAGAGGAGTCTGAAACAATGCTCTCAGCTAAAGTAACCAGTATAGGAACACCACAATCCCGTGTATTGATGGGCGAATTGAAAGAACGAATTGCCTTGTTGAAAGATGAGTACAGATTGCCATTCTTGATGCACTATGAAGGGTATTCGTATATTGAAATTGGAGAAGAATTAAATCTGAATATCGGAACAGTAAAAAGCCGTATTTTCTACGCTCGTAAACAGTTAAAAGAACGCATTTTGGCAGATTATGGCGAAACAAGATTGCGGGCAGCATAATAAAGTATAATAAAACACCGATTTAAGAGTTTCCATTAACGGCATTGAAGCAATGAGTTTCAATGCCGTTTTTTCGTTTTGCAAAGATTTTGACGATTAAATAACTTGTTTTACTAAACAAAATCTACTTTTGCGGCTTTTTAAAAATGGAATCTAATTTTTAAGTAAACAGCGCAATTTCTTTTTAAAATATTAACAATAATGAAGCAAGTAATATTACTACTTTTAACCTTTTTGGCGATACAAACCCTTCAAGCACAAGACCAATTCGAACGACTGTATCGGGCAACTGGTCGGGAGTTTTTGGGTATGGATGTACGCCAAACGAGCAGCGGTGGTTACCTTTTATTGTCCATCGTCAAAAATGAAACCAATGAAGACTTGGAACAAGTGAATGTGACCAGCGTTGACCCAAAAGGTGATATTAATTGGAGTCAAGATTATGATTTTGAAGAAACTTTAGAACGCTCAGGGGACTTAATTTTATTAGAAAACGATAGCTTCCTTTTTACGGTCGTTTTGACGGAAAGTGAGATGAATAAAGTAATCGTAAAAGCTGACCCAAGTGGTGATGTCATTTGGGCGAATGGGTATGGAACGCCTGATTTTGTCCCATTAAATTTTCCTGTAATTACAGAGTCTGATTTGACGCGTAATCCTGACCGTGGGTATTCAATTTTTGGGCAACAAGGAATGGGTAACCAAAGCGGAATTTATGGAGCGCGATTGGATTCGATGGGTAACATTATGTGGGCGAAGAATTATTTAGTAGATGACCTCAATCCGTTTGCTTTAAATGGTGTTCAAGACGCTCAAGTTACACAAGATACGGGCTTTATTTTGACTGGACGGACATCAGAGTTTATCTCTGGAGCAAATGTCATGTTGGTAAAATTAGATTCTTTGGGTAACGTTGTTTGGGGAAATCAATATGGTTTAGGTGGGGTTTTTGAAGCACATCTTGGTGAGGCTGTTGTTCAGACTGCTGACTTGGGCTATGTGGTGGCTGGATTTGAAGTTGTTGGTGATTTTCCACCTTTTACGAATGGATTTCTTATGAAAACCGACTCATTAGGAGAAGTTCTTTGGGTCAATTCGATTAATATAGATTCTACATTTCTAACGGATTGTAGATTTACAGATATTGATTTAACCGAAGATGGCAATTTAATTGTTGGTGGCTTTGCACGGGAATCGAATGCTCCTGCGGGTTATGCTTTATCCATGAAATTTGACCAATCAGGTAATGTATTAATGCATCAAAGATATTCTCAAGACGTTAGAATTGAGGAAGATTTAGCAATTGTGGCAACCCAAAACAATGGATGGTCGATTTTTAATTCGTTCTTAGACCAAGACGAATCAACTGTCCCTTATCTCATAAAGGGTGATGAAAATGGAGCGTCTTCTTGTTCTGATACGCTCATTTATGAACTCATGCAGCTGGACACCTTACCAACCAATCCAGTTACTTTTCTTATAGAAGATTTAGATACCATGCTTTTAAAAGAGCCAATGGTTATGAATTATGACAGTTTTAGTGTTCCCGTTTTGGCATTAACTCCACCACCACCATTTTGCGATGGCGACCCGATAAATGTGACGTTTGATGCCACAGTTGACGGAGCCGTTTCTTACGAATGGAGTACGGGCGAAACTACGCCGATGATTACCGTAATGGAGGAAGGTCTGTACACGGTTGATGTGCGAGTAGAGGAGGATGTTTGCTTTAATTTATGCGATACGGTGGTGATTTCTACAATTGGGCCGCCGACAGTGGTAATTGGACAAGACTTGACCCCATTTTGTACGGATGGCGTTGGTATTTTGGAAGCACAAATCCAAGGCTCTGCCAATCAAATCGAATGGAGTACGGGCGATACGGAATCCATTATTTTTATTAATCAGCCTGGGACTTATAGCGTTACAGTGACCAATCAATGTGGAAGTAGTGAGGCGCAAGTGTCGGTGACGGAGTTTCCCGAAGTGCTGCCTTCTTTTGTTATTGAGTCCGATGCCACGGAAATTTGTACTGGAGGTGAAGGCATAATCGTAGCGCAGGTTTTTAATGCTGACCCAAGTACCATATTGTGGACAACATCGGATGGAGGAGAAATTATTTCAGGTGAAACTACTTCGACTATTACCATTGGAAGTACGGGGATTTATACAATTTCTGCCTCCAATAATTGTGGCACAACAACCATGGATAGAATCATTTCGGTTGACCCGCCAACGGTTGATATTCAAGTGATTGCCAACAATATTTGTGTGACGGATACGGCAGAAATTACCTTTAATGGGACAAATTTTGACAACTTCACTTGGTCAACTGGTGAATCAAATGTAGACCAAATTTTTGTAACGGGACAAAATACTTACAGCGTTACTGTTACGAATAGTTGCGGAGATAGTGCATCCGATGCCGTTACTTTCAATTGCGAATTTCCTTTCGATGAATGCCTAATGATTCCAAATGCTTTTACACCAAACAACGATGAGACCAACGATGGATTTCGACCCATTATCCCTGAAGAATGCACGGGTGGTATTACGATTCGTCGCTTGACCGTATGGTCGCGTTGGGGTAAAAAAGTCTTTGACGAAGAGAGCGATAATCCTATTTGGGATGGTATGGATGGTAGTAAACCTGCGGGGGCAGATGTCTATATTTATTTGGTAGATGCCATCAATGATGAGGGCGAGGAGCGCGTAATTAAAGGCGATGTGACGTTGATTCGGTAAGAGGCTGTTATGTGTTGAAGTGTTAGTGTTTTAAGGTGTTAATGTGAAGCGCAAAATGCTCAATATGAACAACCCTCATAATGATGGAAGCCGCAATTTTTCTGAAAAGTTGCGGCTTTCATATATCTACCATATTTTCTGACACTTCGCTCCTGACTCCTTTAATGTCAAATCTTCTTTTTCACTATTGTCTTAGCAATCTCATTCACTTTCAACAAAGCGGCTGACCCATACCACGGGCGCAATTCCATTTTTAAACGTCCTGCTTTAATTGCTGGGTCTGTAGCGGTCAATCTTCTTGCTTCTTCAACAGTTTCTACATCAAAAATATAAATGCCTCGCACTGCGCCCTTATCTAAAAAAGGGCCTGCCAAGACTAATTTACCAGCTTCTGCCAATTTAGTGATGTTGTCTAAATGAGCTCGCTGCAACAGTGCTGCTGTGGTAGAATCTTGGTCACGATTGGGGCCTTCAATCAAATTCGCCAATACATATCGCTTCATGCCATATTGGTCTGCGCCTAATTCTTCTGCCAAATCTTCATCAAATTCTTCTGAATAAGTGACTGCATCATCGTCATCACGGTCAAGGCTGTCAAATACCTCATTTTCGTTTTGCTCTTCTTCCGAAAGAGGAACACAACCGTAAGTTAAGAAAATCAATAAAAAACAAATAGTAAAATATTTCATAAATAATTTTTTGCAAATGTAAAACGCTCCAAGTAATTATTTTAATACGGGATAGTTTTTATTGAATTATTTAAAATTTATTTTACTCATTTGTACTTTTCCTTTAATTAAATAAAACCCGCAAACATAAAATTCATGACTTATTTCACGTCCTTTTTCATAAAACTAAGTTCCTTTTGTAAATTTGCACCTTTTTTAATTAAAATCTAAAGGTGTACAAAGTTTTTTTTAGTGAAAAGGATTTAATAAGTAGAGCTGTAATCCTAACAAAAATTTCTTTAAACACTTAGCCCATATAGCCACTTAGCTTTCAGCAAAAAAAGCTAAGTGGCTATATGGGCTAAGTGAGCTAAGTGTTTAAAATATACAAAACTCTGTACAGCCTTAACCAAAGTCTAAAAAATGAACCTTCAAGATATTGCTAAAATACTGGATGAAGCGGCTAAAAATGCCCAACCTGTTACTCAAATTAGTAGCGAACATTCCTTTTCCGAGTCTGATGCTTATGTCATCCAACAAAAGTCTATTGAACGAAGATATGCCCGTGGAGAAAAGCTGATTGGTTTAAAAATGGGTTTCACCAGTAAAGCAAAAATGGAACAAATGGGCGTTCACGACCTGATTTGGGGACGCTTGACCGACGATATGTTGTACAAAGATGGTGGACAGTTGCCTTTTCAAAAATTCATTCACCCGCGGGCCGAACCAGAGATTTGCTTTTTGATAAAAAAGGAAATTAATACTGCTGTACCATTATCAGAAATAAAAAACTACGTTGAAGGTATAGCAGCAGCAATTGAAATCATTGACTCACGCTACCAAAATTTCAAATTTTCTTTGGAAGATGTCATTGCGGATAATTGTTCTTCTGCGGGCTTGGTAATAGGGGAGTGGCAGTCGCCCGATTTGCCAATTGATGATTTGAAAATAGAATTAATCATTGATGGAGAAGCTGTACAAACAGGAACTTCAGCGGCTATTCTCGGCAATCCTTGGGAATCTTTGGTTGCAGCAGCACGTCTCGCTGTTAGGTATGGTGAAACGATTACTGCTGGTTCAGTTATTATGGCGGGGGCAGCGACTTCAGCAGTTTATTTGAAAAAAGGGCAGAAAGTGAGTGCGAAAGTAGAAAGTTTGGGAGAAGTCTCTTTGGAAGTTGTTTAGTTTTCCACAGGCGCAGAGCGACTGCCCTATTATATTGCCAGTAATGCTTCAATAGGATTGAAGGAGTAGTCGCTCTGCATCTTGAAATTACCGATTTTGTAAGTTTCAAAACTTCGCGTTCCTAAGTGAAAAGCTATTAAAAATCATGGACTCACACAGCCTGATAATCCATCAATACTTGTCGAATTATTTTTTTTTATATATTCCTCAATTCCTTCTTTTCCCTTATTCGCCGCCCATTTATCCAATACATCGCGCTCCTTTTGAAACTCCATCAAAGGCACTGCATAGCCACAAGCATCTTGAATTCTTTGTACCTTAATTTTAATAATAGAACGAGCATTCACATATGTAGGAAAATGATGCTTAAGATTATCAAAATTCTCCGTTCCTGTTTCAAAAACCTCACCTTGTCCATACAATCTCAATATTTTTGGTGGCCCTTCAAAAGCACAAAACATAATCGTCATTCTGTCATTTTTTACCAAGTGTGCAGCGGTTTCATTTCCGCTTCCTGTTAGATTTAACCACACAATTTTATTA
>ENA-ORXM01003185-ORXM01003185.1-marine-metagenome-genome-assembly--contig:-NODE-3185-length-16907-cov-4.762389_pt1 | contig 16907 bp, 12 predicted proteins | sample MGYA00237867_ERZ511480 | MGnify/ENA primary metagenome ERZ511480 (study PRJEB26309, sample SAMN06266103) | marine metagenome | isolation source: Algal blade | place: United Kingdom:Sidmouth, United...
GGAAAAAGAATAAACCACGTAGGCATGGTAGTTGCCGTCGAAAATAATGAAATAAAGTTTGTTCATGCCTCATCTTCAAGAGGCGTTATTGTCTCATCGCTGCGTGAAGGGTATTGGAACAACGCTTTTATAAAGGCGACTAGAGTACTTTAAAGAAAGTCGTACAAAAGACGAACCAAATTCAAATTTGCATACCTTTAAAATAAGCTGCCTGCAACTTAGTATTGCCCCATTGATTAATTTATCATCCTGAGATGAACCTGCTACGATTTATTCCCATAAAACTGACACTATTGTTGGTTATCGGAATCGTGATAGGGAAATATTTTGGCCTGGGTGTTCTTTTGCCGTTAACACTTACCTTAGTTTCGCTCACTTATTTGGGAATTGTTTTTTATTTGGATAAAAATAGGGCTACCATCAGATTTGGCATTGCAGTATCCTTAACTACTTTGGCCATTGGTCTGTTGTCCGTTTCCTTGTCCCGATCCGAAAATCGACCTCATCATTATTCCAATCAAGATTATTCGGAAAACCACACTTGGCAACTAAAAATCAAAGAGGTTCTCAAACCCACACCTTTTTCCAATAGGTATGTTGGAGATATCAAGTCTTTGGAAAACAAAAGTACCTCTGGAAAAATTTTGCTCAGTTTCGCAAGTGATTCTTCCGCTCAAAAATTACATGTCGATGATGAAATTACCATTTTTGAGAAGCTTGAAGACATCTACCCGCCTTTAAATCCGCATCAGTTCGATTATAAAGGCTATCTAAAAGATCTCGGGATTTCACATCAGTTTCGGTTAAGAAAAGGGGACTATTTCGTTAATAAAAATCCGTCTCGAACATTGTTCGGTATGGCCGCTTCTCTTCGAAACACGATTATCGATAAGCTAAAACGGGCCAGTTTTGGAGCGGAAGAGCTTAGCATCATCCAAGCACTTCTTTTAGGCCAACGTGACGATATTTCAACGGAAACCTACAACAATTATAAAAATGCCGGAGCAGTGCATATTTTGGCCGTTTCAGGTTTGCACATCGGTATCTTACTCTTGATACTGGAATTTTTGCTGCGGCCACTACAACGGCTTCCCAAAGGCAGAACCTTAAAATTGGCAGTCATCGTAGCGTTGCTTTGGGGTTTTGCCCTACTGGCAGGATTATCGGCATCCGTAGTTCGCGCGGTGACCATGTTTTCTTTTGTAGCATATGCGCTATACCTCAACAGACCTAGCAACACCTTCAATATTTTGGCACTGTCGATGTTCTTTATCCTACTGGTCATCGACCCTAACCTCTTGTTTCAAGTAGGTTTTCAAATGAGTTATGCTGCCGTATTCGCCATTGTCTGGGTCTATCCCCTTCTGCAGAAACTATGGTTTCCAAAAAATAGAATAGTAAGATACTTTTGGCAGTTACTTTCGGTAAGCATAGCGGCACAACTAGGCGTTTTGCCGATAAGCCTATACTATTTTCATCAGTTTCCCGGACTGTTCTTTATCTCAAATCTCTTCATTATACCCGTTTTGGGATTAATTCTGGGGATGGGAATACTAATTATCATTTTGGCGCTTTTAAATCAATTACACGATTTTCTAGCTTTCATTTACGACACCATTATCGGATGGATGAATTCGCTGATTTCATGGGTTGCAGCGCAAGAAGCCTTTATTTTTAGGAATATCTCTTTTGATCTGGTACAGCTAGTATTGACCTATGGCATTTTTATCGCCTTTATGTTACTTTGCACGAAGCCAAACTTCAAAAAAGTAATTGTTTTGGCTGTGGGAATTATAGGTTTTCAATCGTGGCTACTCTACGTAACCTATCAAACGGAACATGAAGACGATCTGTTTTTGGCACATCAGACTAGAAACACGGTCTTTATGTATCAAAAGAGCAGCTATTTAAATGTCATGGCCCAAGACACGAATCGCATAAAGCGTATGATTACCGATTATCAAGTTGCCGAACGGATTACATCCGTAGACTATATACCGCTTCAAAACAGTTATCGATGGAATAATAAGCAAATTCTAATTATCGATAGCGTTAGCGTTTATCCCGAAGAAAAAAGAGACTTCGACTATTTGATATTGACCCAATCACCAAAAGTGAATCTTGACCGATTGATTGAAAAGATAAATCCCAAATACATTATTGCAGATGGTAGCAATTACAGAAGCTATGTACAGCGATGGGAGAAAACCTGCGAACAGAGAAAACTTCCTTTTCACTATACGGGAGAGAGCAGAGCGTATAACTTTAAAAAGTAATCGCTATATCAGCCCAGTTCAAGATTTTTGGTGTCGTTATCAGTAACCTTACCTTCGCCATCCTCAGCGCCGTGCGTCAATCGTTTCAAGGGTTTTAGACCCATAATGACCAAAATACCGATAAGGGACCAAACAAGCGCAATGCCGGTAAAAATCTCGAACTCCCCTAATTTTTGTGATGCTTGCCCAATAAGTCCGGCCACTTTATTCCCCAAACCAGTAGCGGCCCAATAAAGCCCCATAATTATCGATGCATACTTCAAAGGCGCCAATTTTGTAATGAAAGATAACGACACGGGTGAAGCACACAATTCACCAACGGTATGGAACAAGTACGCCAAAATCAACCAATACATGGCCGATGACCCGTTACTTTCGTATTGTAAGGAAGCAGCGCTCATAAAACCGAAGCCTAAAGCCATAATTACTAGACCAACGGCTATTTTAAACAAAGAGGAGGACTCTTTTCCTTTCTTGCGCCAACGAAGCCAAAAAGCCCCTACCATGGTGGCCAAGGTTACGATAAAAAATGAGTTTACCGATTGAAAAACCGAGGCAGGAACTTCAAACAGTCCGAAAAAATTTCTATCGGTTTTTTGACTCGCATAAAGATTCATAAGACCTCCGGCCTGTTCAAAAGCCGCCCAGAACAAAATAATGAGTAAAAAAGAAATCAGAAGAACCTTTACCCTATCTTTCTCGATATTGGTCAATGGCTTATCCAAAATTTCACGGTCTTTTTCATTTTTCTTACTTATCAGATTTCCTACGTGAACCAGATATTTTTGGCCCCACATATATACGAGTTGACCAAGGAACATTCCTATGGCGGCCAGACCAAAGCCATAATGCCAATTAAAGTTTTCACCGACCCAACCACATAAAATAGGAGCTAAAAATCCGCCAATGTTTATTCCCATATAAAAAATGTAGAACCCCAGATCCCTACGTTCATCCTTTGGTTTATAAAGACCCCCTACCATCGACGAAATATTCGGTTTTAAACAGCCAACACCAAGAATTATGAACAGGCAACCAAGATAGAAAGTCAACTCAGAATTCAGCGCCAACACGGTATGGCCAACACACAAAAGGCCACCGCCCAACATTACGGTCTTCTTTTGCCCGAGAAGTCTATCGGCTATCCATCCACCAGGTATGGACGATACGTAAACCAACATAGTATACCAACCGTAAAGGGCAAGAGCCTCTTGATTAGACCACCCAAAACCAGCATTACTGGAAGTCGTCTCGGCGACCAAAAAAAGTACAAAGAGAGCCCTCATGCCGTAGTAAGAGAATCGCTCCCACATTTCGGTAAAAAAAAGTATATACAACCCGACCGGGTGTCCGAAAAGTTCTTTTTGATGCGCTGCTTTCAAGGTTTCTGACATAATTGAGTTGATTATTTTCGTTGTTTCGGCCTATTTTCACTAGGTCTAAGTCATTAAAATAGTATTCAAATTTATTTGTCCTTTATTTTCTTCGGGGCCATTTCTAGTTGCTCTGTTTCCTCTTTGGCAGTGTTCATTTCTCTATCCCTCAAATTCTCGTGCATGAAATTGGTCATCTTGTTAAAAAGATGAACACGGGTATTGCCACCGTAAATTCCGTGGTTTTTATCGGGATAAATGGCCCAATCGAACTGTTTGTTGGCTTGCACCAAAGCCTCGACCATACGCATGGAATGCTGGGCGTGCACGTTGTCGTCGCCTGAACCATGAACCAACAAATAATCACCTTTTAACAGTTCAGGATAGTTCAACGGAGAATTGTCATCATACCCTTGAGGATTTTCCTGTGGAGTACGCATAAAGCGTTCGGTATATATCGTATCGTAGAAACGCCATGAGGTTACCGGTGCAACGGCAATGGCCATTTCAAACACGTCATTGCCCTTTAAAAGGCAGTTCGTTGACATATGGCCGCCAAAGCTCCAGCCCCATATTCCGGTTCTATTCTCATCGATATAGGGCAGTTCACTTAATTTTTTGGCCGCGGCTATCTGGTCTTCAGTCTCGTATTTAACCAAACTGAGGTAGGTCGATTTTTTAAAATCGGAACCTTTGAATCCGGTTCCCCTTCCATCGACACAGGCAATAACATAATCTTCTGAGGCCATTTGTTGGTGCCAGTAATCGCGATCGCCCATCCAACGATTTGCAACACTTTGCGAACCGGGGCCGCTATATTGATACATCAGCAAGGGATACTTTTTGCTGGCATCAAAATCTTTGGGCTTGATGAGGTACATATTCAGTTCGTTGCCGTTTATCGAAAGGGTCGAAAACTCCGGTGGACTTAATTCATATTTCTGAAGTTTTTCGATCAGAGCGGAATTATTCTTTATCTCCTTTAACATCTTACCACTTAACGCCTCATGCAACATGAAGGAAGGAGGTGTGGTAGCATTCGAATAGGTGTGTATAAAATAGGTAAAATCGGCACTAAAATCCGCCGAATTGGTACCTCTTTCGGCGGCCAGTGCCTTTTTGTTCTTGCCATCGCTTTCAATACTATAAACGCCTCGGTTTATCGACCCGTTCTCGGTAGATTGGTAATAGATTTTGTCCTCATTTTGGTCATAGCCATAATATTTGGTCACTTCCCAGGGGCCTTTTGTTATTTGGTTCATGAGGTTACCATCCTGGTCGTGCAGGTAAATATGGTTATACCCGTCTTTTTCGCTCGTCCAGATAAAACTATCGTCGGCCAAAAAAGTGAGGTTATCGGTAATGTCAATATAGGCATCATCTTTTTCCTCTAGCAATATGGAAACCGAGTTATCCTTAGCGTTTACATTGTGTAGTTTTAGCGTATTTTGGTGACGGTTCAATGTCTGCAAGCTTAAATGTTCTGGATGGTTCATCCATTTTATCCGTGGGATGTAATAGGGATTGCCCAAATCGACCTTTGAAACGTTTCCCGATTTTACATCGAGCAAGTGCAGCGTAACAACAGCGTTGTCTTGCCCAGCTTTGGGGTACTTGAACGTTTCATCGGTAGGATATAGCGCTTCTCCATAAACATCCATAGAAAACTGTGGAACATTCGATTCGTCGAAGCGCAGAAAAGCGATTTTGGTTCCGTCAGAATTCCATTCAAATGCACGAACGAAAGCAAATTCCTCTTCGTAGACCCAGTCCGTAACACCATTGATAATGCTATTTTTTGCACCGTCGGAAGTGATTTTGTTGGTCTCCTTTGTTTCAATATCAAAAAGATAGAGATTGTTATCCCTGACATAGGCCACTTCTTTACCGGTGGGGGATAGCGCAGGCTCCTGGATTTTGACCTCCGAAACCTTGGTCAAAGAAGTCGTCTTTATATCATACACATAAAAAATACCTAAGGTCGATCGTCGAAATATTTTTTCGACTTCGGTAGCCAATAGTAGTCTCGATTCATCTTCGCTGAACGAATAAGAAGTGAAGGAATTAATTTCAGGCAAATCGGCAGAACTTACGATAGTTTCGACTTTCTCTAAAGTGGCATAGTCATATTTATCGATGGAGCTCATGGTCTGCGTCCCGTCCATACTAAGAATAGTATACTGGTTTCCATTTTTCATGGAACGCAGCACATCAAGCTTTTTAGTTTTAAATTCACCTCCATAAACTTCCTCTACAGTTATCTGTTTCTCCTGGGCGAGGGTTATCGATAAAAAAGTAAATAAGAGGAAAAGTGTAGGGAATAACTTTTGCATAGCTTGTTATAAATCGATTAATTCGTTCAAGTTTAGTGATAATTTTACGAAATCGTAAACTTTAAGCGATAAAAAGACCCATGGGTTGGGTAGGTTTGAAAGAGGCCAGCATATTAGGCTTTATCAGTATATTTATCGCCCGAAAACAAAATTTATGATTAAGCCGATCGAGGGATTCTCGAAACTGACCAAAGATGAAAAAATAGATTGGTTGGTTACCAATTACGCCGAAAATACAGAAGCGGCAAAGCAATTATTGGAACGCTACTGGCATCCTGAAGAAAAGGTACAGCAATTACACGATGAATTCATCGAAAATACCATTTCGAATTATTATTTACCGCTAGGGATTGCCCCAAATTTTCGCATCAACGAAAAATTATATGCTATACCCATGGCCATTGAAGAAAGTTCGGTAGTGGCTGCTGCCAGTAAGGCCGCTAAATTTTGGCTCGATCGGGGAGGTTTCAGCACCGAGGTTCTCGGAACGGAAAAAGTCGGACAGGTACATTTTACTTTTAAAGGAGACACCAAAAAACTGGAAATATTTTTCGAAGAAGTAAAACCAAAACTATTATCGGCAGCCAAACCGATTACCAAAAATATGGAAAGGCGCGGTGGCGGTGTAACCGACATTTTTTTGCGCAACAAGACCAGCGAGCTGCCGAACTACTTTCAACTACATTGTACTTTTGAGACCCTAGATGCCATGGGGGCGAACTTTATCAATTCGTGCCTTGAGCAATTTGCACAAACTTTTCAAAAGGAAGCCCAAGCCTCTTCTTTATTTACAAAAGACGATAAGGAAATCGAAATTGTAATGAGCATTCTTTCCAACTACGTGCCGAATTGTTTGGTGCGAGCGGAGGTTCAATGCCCCATTGCGGAATTATATCCCAACAAAACCATTTCATCAGAGCAATTTGCTAAAAAAATGGTTCAAGCGGTAAAAATAGCACAGGTCGAACCACACAGAGCCGTGACCCATAATAAAGGTATCATGAACGGGATCGACGCCGTAGTTTTGGCCACTGGAAACGATTTTAGGGCGGTAGAGGCTGGAATACACGCCTACGCCGCTAAAGATGGTAGGTATACAAGTCTGACCCATGCCGAAATCGAAAACGGTACGTTCAGATTTTGGATCGAAATACCACTGGCACTCGGTACCGTTGGAGGCTTGACCAGCCTGCACCCTCTGGTCAAACTAGCATTGGAAATTTTAGGAAAACCCAATGCGAAAGAACTGATGCAAATCGTAGCGGTGGCAGGCCTCGCACAGAATTTTGCTGCGGTACGTTCGTTAGTAACAACGGGTATTCAAGAAGGACATATGAAAATGCATCTCTTGAATATCCTTAATCAATTGGGTGCCACCGATGCCGAAAAGAAAACGCTAATCGAACATTTCAAGAAACATTCGGCAACCCATAATGCGGTGGTCGAGGCTTTTGAAAAGTTGAGGAACGACCCATGACGAAAGAGTTCTACAGCAATGGAAAACTACTGCTTACCGGTGAATATGCCGTACTCGATGGTGCTCTAAGTCTTGCGGTACCAACAAGTTTTGGCCAATCTTTAAAAATAAGTGAAATTGAAACACCCCAATTAGTTTGGCGCAGTTTGGATGAAGAAGGAAAAATCTGGTTCGAAACTATTTTTGAGCTGGATACATTCTTTTCGGCGTATTATAAATCCTCTTCGGAAGATTCCATTACCGACACGTTACTCAAAATTCTTCGGGAAGCTAAAAAGTTGAATCCCGATTTTTTAGAGGGTAATGGAGGATATGCTATCGAAACGTCACTCGATTTCCCTAGAGACTGGGGACTCGGCTCTTCCTCTACCCTAATCAACAATATTGCACAATGGGCAGACGTGGATGCATTTGAACTTCTATGGAACGCTTTTTCTGGAAGCGGTTATGATATCGCTTGTGCCCAAAACGAAACCCCTGTTTTATACCAGCTTGAAAACGAAAAACCTATCGTGAAAAAAGTGGATTTTAATCCGCCCTTTGCAGAACACTTATATTTCATTCATCTGGGCAAAAAACAAAATAGCAGGGAGGGTATTGCCCAATATCGAAAAATGGAATTCAATTCGGTAAAACTAATACGTGAAATTTCAGGAATAACCGAAAAAGTACTTTCCTGTTCGACCCTAATCGCTTTTGAGGGATTACTGCAAAAGCATGAACAGCTTATTTCGGAAACGTTACAACTCCCCACAGTACATGATTTCCTTTTTCCAGATTATAAAGGAACCATTAAAAGTCTTGGAGCTTGGGGCGGTGACTTTATATTGGCCACCGGAAACGCAAGTACACCGCCGTACTTCAAGAAAAAGGGCTATAGCGTTGTACTTCCCTATTCAAAAATGGTGCTGTAAAGTGAATAATCCTGAATCGAACCACCATCGCATAAATGGTCGTGATTTCTGGTAAGGAACGGGGTTTACTTGATACACTACTTATCAGTTGGCAGTGACAGTATGCAGTGTTTGGTTAATGCATACTGCTACTCGGAAAAAATTAAGCTTTTATTTTATTAGCGAAATTCAATAAAAAACCGCACGCTGGTCCTCTATTTCAGATGCTTCTTTTAGGGCATTGTAAACCGCCGTATTTACTTGGCTTTCACGTGTAGACTTCAAAGAATTTGCATAGGTACTGTAGTTATCCAACTTGGGGCCTTCGGTCTTTTTAGTAACTGTAAGTTTGAACACGCCGCTATTGCCTTCAATAAGTTCGGAGGTTTCACCTTCTTTCATGGCAAATGCCGTACCTACGACCGTAGGTTCTGAACCCGACCCAGGAATAGTAGGTGATTTTACGGTCAAGGCGGTTGCCGTCGAAGCACTCACATTATTGTCCTTGGCCATATCATCCATAGATTTTCCTTTGTTTGCAGCAATAAGCTGTGCCGTTTTCCGCTCTTTCCTGATTTTTGGAAGTACCGTTGGCGAAGCATCTTCGACCGACATTAATCCTTCATCGTACTTTTTGGTCAATTGGGTTACGGCATACCCGGTTGTCAGGTCAAAACGTTTGATATCGCCAACTTCGGTATCCTCTTTAAATGCCCATTGCACAATCTGTCGTTGTGTGGAAAGTCCGGGCAGGTTTTCGTCAGTAGCTTTGATTTTGTTGACCGGTCGCACGGCATACTCACTTTCTTTTGCCAAATCGGAAAAGGCCTTTTCGGAAGAAATCGATTCCATTTCGAATTTAGTGGCGTCGGTAAACAGTGTATTTATTGTTTCTTCGGATGGTTCGATTTCACGGGCAAGGGTCGCTATTTGAACGATGTCTTGTTTATCATCTATCTTGATGACGTGAAATCCGAAGTCGGTCTCTACCATACCAATAGTGCCAACACGATTTTGAAATGCAAAGTCGTTGAATTCAGGCACCATTCTACCCTCCTGAAAATAACCTAAGTCCCCGCCGTTTGGAGCCGAGGGCCCGTCGGAATTATCCCGGGCTAATTCGACAAACTTCGCATCTTTTTTTCGTGCTTCCCGAAGCAATCGCGTGGCTTCTTTCTCTGCCTCTTCTTTAGTTCGCGTTACATCGGGGTTTGCTCTTTCAGCACCCTCATAACCAATTAGAATATGACTTGCCTTTACCGACCCATTGGCTTTTCTATCCATCATTCTAGATACCTTAAAATAATCACCGTCACGATAAGGGCCATACACATCACCCACCTGTAAGGTCAATAATGTATCCGCGAATTTTGCGGGTAGTTCTCTTTTCGATTTATAGATAGTATCGAATTTGATGTCTGAATTTCGATCCAAGAATGCGGCTACGTCAGTAGTTAGACGAAAGCCCGGCACAGTATCGTTCTTGTCGGTCTGCGCATTGTACTCGATGGTGTCGTCCATCAATTTTGTTAGGGCATCTTCGACCGCTTTTTCATCTGTGGTCGAGGGCTTCTCCTCGAAATACACGAATTGAATATCTCGAGCGGGATCTTGCTTAAAATCTTCTTTGTGGTCGTTGATATAGGTTTGTATTTCGCCTTTAGAAACGACTATAGTGCTATCAGGTATTGACGTGAAAGGAACACGTACATATCTGATATCGATTTTGTCATTGGCGAGACGATAATCGAACTCTCCTTCTTTAAGGGTTGCCCCTACCCCGGCTTTGATCAGATTAAAATAGGTCTGCTGCTTCGCATTTTGAATAATCGATTTTTCATCCTGTAACCAAAGATCGTACTGCGCGGGATTGTTGACCTTAAGATCGGCAATAAACTCCCTAAACTTATTTTGATCAAAAACACCGCTCTCGTTCTGAAATTGAGGACTCTGCGAATACCCCGGAAGTGTACCGATGTAATTCATGATCTGATCTTGCTCGATATCGATTCCAAGACCATCAAGTTGTTGGCCCAAAATTTCATTACGCACTTCTTGGTCCCAGACTTGGTTGACCGTTTGCATCGTCGACGAGTTGGGGCCTGATCTTCTCGAGGCTATATCTACCTTTTGTCGAAAGTCATCAATAGAAATTTCTTCACCATTGATTTCCGCTATACTCGATCCAATCTTTCCACCACCAAGGTCTCCACTGGTAAAAACACCGGAGATTACAAAGGCGAAAAGGGCCATACCTATTATAAGTATCAAAACGGTGGTACGTTTTCGGATATTCTCTAAAATTGCCATGAATGGTTTTTTAAATCAGTTTGCAAAATTACTACTTTCTTTTGACATTGTAAAGCATTTAAACTTGATGCTAAAGCTCAAAAAAGAGGAAAGATGTTTTCGGATAGCGTGCTTGGTGTCGGATGTTTTATTGAGTTTGGTTTTGAAATTTGCGTTTGTGTTTGAACTAGACACTTGAACTTATCAGTGATTGGTGACTTAAAAACAAAAAAATGGCGATGTTCCGCTATCATGGCTAAAAACCAAAGCATCGAACATCTGACACCGTGCATCAAACACCCAGCACGCTATTCCTTTTCAAGAATTTGCAGCGAAATCAAATCGATTTTCGTGCTCGACACTTCCACTATTTTGAAGAGGAAATTCTCGATCTGAATTTCAGAATCTTGTTCGGGTATTTCACCGGTCTCGTTTACGATCAATCCGCCTAGGGTCTCATACTCCTCGCTCTTGGGTAATTCCAGTTTATAGGTTTCATTGAGGTAATCGACTTCGAGACGCGCCGAGAACTTATAATTGGTATCGTCTAACTGTTCTTCAATTAAATCGGTTGTATCATGTTCGTCTTCGATTTCCCCAAAAAGCTCTTCCACAATATCCTCTACGGTCATCAGGCCCGAAGTACCGCCATATTCATCCAAAACAACGGCGATACTTTTTCGTTTTTTGGTCAGTACGTTCAATATATCTTGTATCAGCATGGTTTCGGGCACGAATTCGACCGGTAACAAAATACTTTTTATAGTTTTTGGTTTTTTGAAAAGTTCGTAGGAGTGTATGTAACCTATAATGTTATCGATAGTATCCTTATAGACCATAATTTTCGAGAATCCGGTTTCGCTAAAAAGCTTTGCAAGGTTCTTTGGCGTTTCGTGTAGCTCTACAGCAGTAATTTCAGTTCGGGGCACCATGACCTCACGTGCCTTTACCGCAGCGAATTCCAATGCATTTTGAAAAATCTGTATTTCAGAGTCGACCTCATCTTCCTCCTGTACCGTTTCCATTTGTTCGGTAATATAATCGCCCAGTTCTATCTTACTGAAGGAAAGCTGTACTTCATCGCCATCCGTCTTAAAAAAAGTCTTCAAAATAAAATCGGAAACCCAAATTACAAATTCGGAAATCACTGAAAACACCAGATAAAAAAGATATGCCGGAACGGCCAAAAACTTTAAAAGACTATTGGCATAGATCTGAAAAAGTACCTTCGGCAAAAATTCGGCTGTGAACAAAATAATAAGTGTTGATATAATTGTCTGCGTCAATAAACTGAAGTCAGTCAACACCAAGGTTAAAAAGCTATTTGTCACCGGTAACAAGCCCTGAAACCATTCCATCAAAAGGTCGCCCATAAAAAACCCATAGATAACCAGTGCAATATTGTTACCTATAAGCATCGTAGCGATGAATTTTGAGGGCTTCTTGGTCAAACGGGTCAATACCTTGGCCAAAAGACCCTCTTGTTTCTTTTCGATTTCGATGTGAATCTTGTTCGCCGAAATAAAGGCAATTTCCATACCCGAGAAAAAGGCGGAAAACAACAAGGATAGTACGATGATAAGAAGGGCAGTTTCCAAGATTACTGCTGGTTATCGCGTTTTCGCTGTTCGAATTTTTTTCTGTAGTTTCTTCGAAAGAAGAACATGCCTATCGATACCACCGCGAAAAACACAAAAAGGTAGGCACCTTGTCTGTCGCTGTTCCAATCGGTATAAATACGGTACAACGAAAAAAAACAAACCGCCAAGTATAGGTATTCGGTATATCTTAATATCTTAATCATTCTGTTCTTCCTTTATCGTCATTAGACCATACGTTTTATGGGCATTAAAAAAGCTAAGGTCTTTTTTGAAATCCATACCTTCACCGTCCATCACGGTGCCGTCTTCCGGATTTGTAAACTTGAATGTTTTCTGGGTAAAGATCCAATCGGTATCTTGATCCCAATACAGCTGGGGGGTTTCGAGTTTTTTACCGTCGTGGCTTTCTATAACCACATTACCCTGTAAATCTATCACATTTGTAGCGGAATAAATAATGCCATAATCAGCCCTTATTACACTCTTTTGTCCGCTTTCATTAAAAAAATCGATCCAGAGACTATCGGGTAAGGTCTGGTAAGGAAATTCCAAGTTTGTATAATCTTTGAGCAAAGGGCTTTTCAATATGGCTATGACCCTCGTTGTTGCGGAGTCTTCAGTCTCTACCTTCTCCCGTGCCTCGGTATAGGTAGCTATAAAGTCTTCGGCAATACCTACCGGATATACAAGTGGAATCTTCTCCTGACCCACCCTTTTGTAATTGTCCTTACAGGAAAAAAAAAGTATTGCCATGATAAATATCACGGCAATACTTTTAAAATTTTTTACCATAAATGGTACCATCTTATAGATTCGGCACGGTCACACTACCGCCTACCCAACAGCTAAACGTTACTTTCTTGCCAGCCATACCCGAATTAAAAATATCGGTCTTTGAGGGTGCTTTCGCAGCGTAACTGGCGGCAGACTGGTTTGCATTGGAGCTTACGGAAGGATCTACACGGCCGGCCTGGCGCGCCATATCGGCAGCTTTCCAATATATTGCACGTTTTTCGAATGGTGTGCTACCGCAGTCATTCGCACTTGTAGCGTATAGGTTTGCTATTAGCAAATATGCTTTACCGTTCGCTTTGTTAGCGTTAATCGCTATTTGCGCATATTTTCTAGCGGTAGATTTACTGCCTTTCCTTTTATTGATAACCGCAACTTTGTAAGCGATGTTCGATTTCTTGTACGGATCAGTCTCAAGACTCATGGCTTTATCGAAGTCGGCCAAAGCACCTTTCGAATCACCGTTTTTCATTTTCAAGGTACCACCATAAACATATGCACTTGCTGAAGGGTCTAAAGCCAATTGGGCCTCAAACAATTTCTGGAACAGCGGATCATCGGTACATTCTTTATTGAACATTCTACCCACAGCTCTTTTCACCCAAGTGACGTCTCCTTTTTTCTCTTCAAAACTTTTTTCGTAGAGCGGAATCAAATTATCACAATCTGCCAAGGCACCTAATTTGGAATCTACACTACCGGCAATCTTTCCATAGGATTCAGAATTTGTGGTAGCTACTTTCAGTTTTCGCTTTTCTTTGGAAGTTATTGTACCAGTAGAATCCTTCGGAAGCAATTGCACTATAACATCGGTCAACGACTTGTTTTCTTCCTCTATTTTATCGGTTACATTATCATAAACATCAAATACTTCCTGCAAATCTTTACTGCCCCCTTTGTGCAAATCTACCAAGCTGGAAAAATAGAGATACAATGCCCTCGGATTCTTAAAATTTCCAGGGTCTTTTTCGAAAGCATCACTTAGCATTGTATATAATTCGTCATCTGAACCCATTTTGTTCTCATACATAAAAAGGGCCTTATCAATTGCTATTACAGCCGGAGTATATTTTTTAGGGAAATATTTACCACTATTCTCATATAGTGCCAACATGTCCTTAATATACCCATCTTTCTCGGCACCTGACGATTTATCGATCTTATCGCCAAGAATACGTTCGCCATAGATGAAATTGGCTCTGTTGATATCGGGACAATTATCATAAACCATTTTCCAAGGCGTATATGCCGCCTCATAATTTTTCACCTTTGCGTGCTCAACATATATCGAAAGGTTAGTCATACATTCCTGATTCTGGGCTTGGGCATAAGTCGCTCCCATAAACCCTAAAAGCATTAGTGCCGTGAAGTAAATTTTAGTTTTCATTTGTAATTCTATTTTTAAAGGGGTTAATGTACTAATTTTTTGGCAAGGGAACGATTGGAACCTCAGAAATTAGCTTTTTGTGTTTTTTTTTGTACGTGATCTCGTTCTTTCCAAAAAGTACAGACTTTTATTGATGAAAAAACAATACGTTATATGGATCAGTTAATTTTTCTTTTTCGAAACCACTGATCGTTCAACGAAAGACCAAGGTTCACCTTAAAGTAACTTTCTTCTATCAAATCGGCCGAGGTCGTACCTCGTCTTCCTACCTCAAAACCGAGATTGAGATTCGAGTAACTGCCACCTAGCGGTAGACCTAATCCAAAAGTTATGCCAAAATTATTAATATCGGTATCGTTGACGACCATACCGGTTTGATTAAAGCGAACTCCGGCCCTGTAGGTTATCCGTTTAAAATAACTCTCGAAAGAGTTGCGATTTGGGGTAAAAAAGCCGCCCAGGGCAATTGTACTTGCATCATTGTAGACCAAATTTTCAATCTCCAAAAAATCATTCGAAAAATCGCTGAGCTTCTGAAAGCTGTACTCAACTCCCAAGAACCACTTTAGATTCTCACCGTAACCAACGCCTAAAGTCGTGGTAGTAGGAACCTTCACCCCGGTATTCTTTAAGCCTTGCGCTTCAAGATTTACGTCTATCGCCTCTATAAAGTTATCGGAAACAAATGAAAAAGATCCTATACGCTTCGTGTTTCTAGCAGACAGATTGGCCTGGGTATTTATGCGCAATGAAGTGAAAAGCGTATGTGTATCATCTATTTTTGGCGTATAATTCAAAGCATAATTCAAATCGATACCGCCAATGGTAGAAGACCGCTCATCCCTTACCCCGAACTGCACATTTTCAGTACTTTGAACACGGGTACTTTCCAAGGTTCCGAAATTATAATTTGCGGTGACCCCTATGCTCAAATTTTTAATCAATTCATAACCTGCCGATAGGTAGACCCTGTTTAAACCACCGGTACCTGAAAATTCGTTCTGTACCTGAGCACCCTCAGGACCCTGTAAATCGATAAAATTATATCCTACCGATGTATAAGGCATGATTCCGAACCCTATTCCAAAACCTTTTTTGACCGTGAATGCCAACGCCAGATAGTCTAAATTCGTCACTGCGCTATTTTGTTCCTCGGTAAAACTCTTAAGGCGCGTCTCTGTATGCGAAATTCCGGCTGTGTATGTCGTAATACCGAATGTGCCAGGGCCCTGCACTCCCAACTTACCGTATGCAGCGGGGTTTCTCAAGTTGACGTGTATGCTGTCGGCGTACATACCGATACCGCCCATCATCTGGTTTTCGACCGTGGTCGCGGCCCTTAAATCACCAAGACCAAAATATGAATAAGGGGAAACGGTACCGTCTTGAGCGTACATGGCCGATGTGGCGAGGCACACTATCAAAAAACCTATTTTTCTGATCATGTAATGTTTTAACGCTTGTTGTATTCCAACAGATAGTTCAGTCCGACAAGGAGAAATTTGGAATCCGCAAAGATGGTATTTTTTAACCGTTTTGACAAAAATAGGGCGTCACCGCCTGTTAAAATAACTGTTAAATCTGTAAAACGGGATCGGTACTGATCTATTACGCCATCGATTTCCCTGCATATGCCGTTTACGATACCACTATGGATGCTGTTCTCGGTAGAATTTCCAATAAAATCCAATAGTTCTTCGGGTTCTAGAAGTGGTAATTTTGAGGTCTGTTGGTGCAGGGCCTCATAGCGCATGTGAAGTCCGGGTGAAATCGCACCGCCGAGATATTCGCCATAGTCATTGACCATATCATAGGTAATGCAGGTACCGGCGTCAATAACAAGGGTATTACCCTTTGGGTTATGGTAAAATGCAGCTGTCGCCAGTGCAATTCTATCAACACCCAAGGTCTGGGGCGTTGCGTACGAGTTTTTGAAAGGAGTCTTGGAAAATGGGGTCAATTCATGAACGTTACTAAATACGGCTAAAACAGCGCTAACCTTACGATCGAGGTTTCCTACGGAAGAAACGATACCATGGGTGATTTTTGGGTAATGATCACAGATTTCCTTGACCTGTCTGGCCACATGATCTGTTTTGGCGTTTTGATGAAATACGAGCTTTCCTTTTTCGAAAACCGCAAGCTTTACCAAAGTGTTGCCGGCGTCTATTATGAGGTTCATGGTACAAAGATCAAAAAACCATTAAAAACAATTGCCTTTTTTCTGCAATTTGTTTGTATATCGCAAATTTGAAATTATATTTGCAGCCCTTGTAAAAGGTTGGTGCCTTAGCTTCCCGAATGTTCGGGAGTAGAGTCCCGAAGCGTCGGGAGACTGAAAATCAATGTGTCCCTGGTTCCCCAGAAGTTTCGGGGCTGGAGGCACGAAAGAAGAAAATAGTATTTAAATTGGTGCCTTAGCTCAGTTGGTAGAGCAATGGACTGAAAATCCATGTGTCCCTGGTTCGATTCCTGGAGGCACCACA
>ENA-ORXM01003187-ORXM01003187.1-marine-metagenome-genome-assembly--contig:-NODE-3187-length-16905-cov-4.332125_pt1 | contig 16905 bp, 18 predicted proteins | sample MGYA00237867_ERZ511480 | MGnify/ENA primary metagenome ERZ511480 (study PRJEB26309, sample SAMN06266103) | marine metagenome | isolation source: Algal blade | place: United Kingdom:Sidmouth, United...
CCAGCTTGCTGGCCAGTGAGGCCCCGACGCCCCAGATCGTCCCCACCGGGCGCGGCCCGAGAAAATCCAGCGCCTCGGTCCGCCCGATCACGCTGAAGCCACGCGGCTTGTCGAGGTCGGAGGCGATCTTCGCGAGGAACTTGCAATCGGACAGGCCCACCGAGACCGTCACCCCGATCTCGGCTTCGATTCGCTGTGCCAGCCGCGCCATGGTCAGCGCCGGAATGGTCCCGTGCAGCTTTTCGGTTCCCGACAGGTCGAGGAATGCCTCGTCCAGCGACAAGGGTTCGATCAGCGGGGTCAATTCCTCCATCAGCGCGCGAATCTCCCGGCTGACGGTAACGTATTTGTCCATCGTCGGCTTGACGATCACCGCATCGGGGCAGAGTTTGAGCGCCTTGAACATCGGCATCGCCGAGTGCACCCCGCTCATCCGCGCGATGTAGCAGGCGGTCGAGACCACCCCCCGCCTGCCGCCTCCGATGATGAGCGGCTTGTCCGCCAGCGATGGATCGTCCCGCTTTTCCACGCTCGCATAGAACGCATCGCAATCCATATGCGCGATGGAGAGCGCGCCGAGTTCCGCATGGCGCAGGATGCGCGGCGAGCGACAGGTCGGACACCGCCGATCATCCGCCACGACGGATGTCAGGCAGTCGCGGCAGAAGGCATCGCCGGTCAAAGCCCTACTCTCCCTTGAATTCTTCCTCCGCTGCCACCCCGAACAGCGCATCCTTGCGGACCCATCCACTGTAGCCCTTCGCCCGTCCATGGCACCATATCTGGCTGCATTCGTCCAGACGCAGCACGACGCCGCTGGCCGCCCGTGCGACGATCTTCGCGTCCTCCGCCGCCTCGCTGCGCAGGGGAACGCTCTCCTCGCCCACGACGAGACCATGGCGGGCACGGCTGAGCTGCGTACGCTTGATCCAGCCGATATCGCCGAAGGGATCGCGGACCTGTCGCCAATCCTCGTATTCCCGGAACACCTCGACCGGCAGACCCTCGCGCTTGAAGACCCAGGCGATGGGGTATTCGCGCCCCGGTCCCCGGCGCATCCGCACCGTATCGAAGCGCAGGGTTTCGAACCGGGGCAGCGGCTGGCCCGTTTCGGGGCCGAGCGTCTGGGCATCGCCCCCTTGCGCAAAGGCGAGGGACGCAGCAAAAAACCCGAAAATAATCCCGTTTCGCAAGATTATGTCGTCCCTTCCCGTTTCGCGCATCGCCTGCGCCTGTTATCGAGACTCGAAAGCGACCCGTTGTCCACCCGAGGATATATCCATGCCCGCCGCAAAAGCTCCCGCGAAAGTCATCGTCACCCGCAAGCTGCCCGACCCGGTCGAAGCCCGGCTCACCGAGTTGTTCGATGTCGAGCTGAACGCAACGGATACGCCCTTCACGTCGGCGCAGCTTGCCGATGCGGCTTCGCGCGCCGACGTCCTTGTGCCGACCTTGGGTGATCAGATCAATACCAACGTCCTCGCCCGTGCCGGCGAGACCTTGCGCCTCATCGCCAATTTCGGAGCCGGGGTCGATCATATCGACGTCGAGACGGCCCGGCGGCGCGGCATCCTCGTCACCAATACACCCGGTGTACTGACCGACGATACTGCCGACATGACCATGGCCCTGCTGCTCGCGGTTCCCCGCCGCCTCGTGGAAGGGGTCCATCTGATCGAGTCCGGCACGTGGCAGGGCTGGGCGCCGACTGCCATGCTCGGCCACCGGGTCGCCGGAAAGCGCCTCGGGATCATCGGCATGGGTCGCATCGGACAGGCCGTCGCCCGACGTGCCGCCGCCTTCGGCCTCGACATCCACTATCACAACCGCAAGCGCCTCCATGCCGATATCGAATCCCGTCTCGGCGCGCGCTACTGGGAAAGCCTCGACCAGATGCTCGCGCGGATGGACGTGGTGTCGATCCACTGTCCCTCGACCCCGGCGACCTTCCATCTGCTGTCGGCGCGTCGCCTCAAGCTGATGAAACCGACCGCATGGATCGTGAACACCGCGCGCGGCGAGATCGTGGACGAGAACGCGCTGGCCCGGATGCTCGAAGCGGGCGATCTCGGCGGTGCGGGTCTCGACGTCTTCGAGCATGGTCCCGAGAGTTCGGGTCGCCTCGCAAAGGCGAAGAACGTCGTCCTGATGCCCCACATGTCGTCGGCCACCCATGAAAGCCGCATGGAAACCGGCGAAAAGGTCATCATCAACATCAAGACCTTCGTGGACGGCCATACCCCCCCCGACCGCGTCATCCCGGCGATGCTCTGAGGGGCATCGCATCGTGGAAGCGAATGACGGCACAGTTCTCTTTCCGCGCGGATCGGGTTAGACCGGAGTCATCGTAAGAGGCCTTCGCGCGTCGCCTGTTGCAACAGGACGAGATGCAGGAAGAACGTGATCGGCCCATAGCGTCGTCAGCAGGAGTGTTCCCGATGATCCGATTCTTCGCCCCCGCTTCCCTCGGTCTCGTCTCGATCGTGTCCGTGGCGGGATGCTCGTTCGACCGTTCCGCGCCGCATCCCTTCGTCGTCGATGCAACCGCCGAGACGTCCTATGTGGCCTCTGCGGCGGATCGCGCCGTGACCGTGCCGACGGCACCGATCCTGCGCGACGGCAAGCCCCTCGCGGCCAGCGCCCGTGTCCCTGCCCCGTGGCCTGCTGCCCGGATTGTCGCCTCTCCGCCGCTCGAATCGGCTGGACCGGACATGATCGAGGCCGCTTCCTACACCGTGACGGACCTGCCGGAGGTATCGCCGCCCGTCATGCCCGATCTCCTGACCGTTCCTGCCCAGGTCCTGCCGCCCGAAGAGTATATTTCCATTGCGCCGGAAGCGGTCGTCCCGGAATATATCGAGGTTTCTGCGGTGCCGTCCGGGATCGTGCTTCCCCCCGATCCGGCGCTCACCTACGATCCGGTCGTCGATCCGGTCGTCGAGCCGGTTTCCCGGCCTCCCGTCAGCCTGCCCTACGGCGCATCGCTCTGACGCGCATGAAGAAGGCGGACCGACGATTCGTCGATCCGCCTGCCCTCGGTCCCCCCGGATCCGAGTTCAGATCTTCCCGCGCATCACGTCGGCGCGGATCAGCACTTTCTGCACGTAGTTCTGGGTCTCGGTGATATGCGGGATGCGCCCGAGCCGCGCCACGCGGGTCGGCCCCGAGTTATAGGCGGCCAGGGCGAGCGGCCAGTCACCGAATCGGTCGTATTGTTCCTTCAGATACCGTGCCCCGCCTTCGAGATTCTGGTGCGGATCGTGGGGATCGACACCGATCTCGCGCGCCGTGGCGGGCATGAGCTGCGTCAGTCCGATGGCCCCCACATGCGAGCGGGCGGCGGTGTTGAAGTTGCTTTCCGTCATTACCATTGCCGCGAAGATTTCGCGCGGAACGCCGTGCTGCTCGCCGACCTGTGCGACGTAGCGGGCGCGCTCGTGCCGGGGCAGGGCGGCGATGTTCACGGGCGGTGGCGGCATCGTGGGGAAGGGGATGGCCGACAGCATCCGCAGATGGCCGCGATCGTGGATGCGGCGGACCGGTGCATTGGTCATGTTCTGCGCGAAGATGGGAGCCGGGGAAACGATCCCGGCGGGGGCTGCGCTCGGCGCACTCAACCCGGCGATCATCATCACCACCGTTGCGCCCATGATGCAGAACAGTCCGACGGAACTGCCCGAACGGGCAACTGTTTGATTGGAATCGAGTATTGCGGTTTTAGACATGGTAGCCTCCTGGGGGAATCGAATCTCCTTAGCGATGTGTTCATCTAATGTTCTCATTTGTTCGCTGTCAAACCTTCATTTGTTCTTAATGCAGATGTGCTGATCTCACGGAGCGTCCCCGACGGAGGCTACCAGAGCGGCTCGTCGTACACGCGACTGCCGTCGATGGTCAGGCCCTTGATGACGGCCCCACCCTTTCCGTCGAGGGCGAGAATGACGCCCAGCTTCTGATCCCGACGCAGTTTTTCCAGTTCCTGCGCCCGGTCGTAATCCGCGAAATAGCGGTCGAAGGGCAAGGCGACGCGCCCCCCGATCCCACGCGAGTCATCGGGCAACACGATGAATTCCGTCTGAAGCACCGGTTTGCCTTCACCCGGCAGCGTCCTGTGGACGGCCTGCGCTACCCAGAATCCGTCTTCCCCCTCGCGGAGGGTCACGTAGGCCGGCTCGCCTGCGTCGTAATCGTCCAGTCCGGTCAGGTCTTCCGTGAAAGACCCCAGCGTCAGGTCGAGTTGCACGTAATGGCCCCGAAAGATGTCGCGCGGGTCCACGAAGGTCGAGCGGAGCATGACCTCCTGACCGCCCTGCAAGACAGCGACCCTGCTCCAGACCATCGCGCCGACGATCCCCGCCTGTACGGCGAAGGCCACCGCCAGCCCGATTGCGAATCGCGCGCTCATGCCGGGCCGTCCTTGCGCGGAACGAGCCGCGTCATCACCAGCGCCCCGACGAGCAGCAGCACCCCGGCCCCGAGATAGAACAGGCTCGTCCCCAGCAATCCATGCGCCGCTACCGAGTAGATGACGAACAGGGTCACGGCGAAGGCGACGTAGCCCAGCACCGTCACCTGCCGCCATCCCTGCCGACCGCCCATGCGGATCGTCCAGACCGACACGGCGAGCGCGAAGGCCTCCAGGACATAGGGAAACCCTCGGGCCAGCGACACGATGACGAGGACGCTCACGCCGATCCAGATCGCCGGGAGGATATGATCGAACCGTTCCGCCAGCACGAAGGCAGGCCAGAGCGCCATGCCCATGAGCGGCAGGGCGACGGCGATCACCGGAATGGACGGTCCCGTCATGTACCCGATCTCGCGCCAGCCATAGAGGAAGACGACGGCACCATAGACCAGCACCAGCAGATACCAGACCGCCGCTCCCTCGAACCCGCGCAGGACCCTGATCGTCCTTGCGCTGGCAATCGTCAGGGACACGGCGGCCAACCCGCCCATCATCGCCAGATGTCCCGCCGCGAAATCCGTCGCGCGCGTGATGACGATGACGATGGAGACACCGAGCCAGACCAACAGACCCATCGCGCAGAGATGGGCGATCCACCGCGCCCTGATCCACCATACATGGACGGCCAGCCCCGCCCAGAGCGGCAGGTACCAGATATGGAAGGGTGTGGGCGTTCCCTCCGTCATGGTCATCGCCGTCCAGAGGGTCGCGAGGAGGACCGTCAGCCCCAGTGCGCCCTGCGATCCCGTTGCAAGAGCGGCGGCGAAAGTGCCGAGCGTCCAGAGCAGAACGCCCCCCGTCGGCGGCCCCGGCAGATGATACATCTGTCCCGTGAGCATCACCGCCGCCCCGAAGATGCCGCAGCCCAGGACGACGAAGGCTTCTGCCGATCCCTGCCGGTCCCGTCGGTGCAGGACACCGGCGACGATGTAGGCGGCAAGCGCACTCCCCATCGAAACCACCATCCGAAGCAACCGCGACATCTCTGCCCAGTTCGCCGCCACGAAGGTCATGGCTCCGAAGGCGATACAGACGATCCCGAGCCAGACGGCGATCGAGGCGAAGGACCGTCCCTCCCTGCCCGCGCCGATGTCGTCCAGCAGCCTGCGCGCCGTCGTCGAATCGATCAGACCCCGGTCCTGCCAGTCCTCGATCTGCTGCATCGTGCGGGATCGCGTCAGTGCCATCGGGCTCTCCGTCATTCGGGACGAGGATGCATGACGCGCGCGCCGTTGTCACGCCTGTGCCCCTGTGGCAAGGCTTGCGGGTATGATATTCGAAAGGCTCATTCCATGCGCGATTTCCAGCTTCCCGGTCGCTCTCCCGTGCTCGCCCGCCACGCCATGTGTGCCACCTCGCATCCGCTGGCGGTGGAATGTGCCATCGGCGTGCTGCGCTCGGGCGGCAATGCGGTGGATGCCGCCGTGACCGCCGCCTTGACGATGGGATTGCTGGAGCCAGCCATGACCGGCATTGGCGGCGACGCCTTCGCCCTCGTCTGGAAGGATGGCGAGGCCCGTCCCCGTGGCCTGAACGGATCGGGCCGCGCGCCCATGGCGCTCGATGCCGCAGCCTTGCGCGAGCAGGGTCTCGACGCGGTCGATCAGAACAGCGCCCATGCCGTCACGGTTCCGGGTGCTATCGACGCATTCGACACATTGCTGTCCGAATTCGGCACGTATGGCTGGGACCGCGCCCTCGCCCCCTCCATCCGCTTTGCCCGCGAAGGTCATCCCGTCGCTCCGCGCGCAGCCTCCGACTGGGCCGAGGATGCGCCGAACATGACCGGGTCCATGGCCCGCCATTTCCTCGTGGACGGCCAGCGCGCGCCCCGAATGGGCGAGGTCTTCGCCTATCCCGGCAAAGCCGAGGCGCTGGAGATCGTCGCCCGCGAAGGCCGTGCCGGTTTCTACGAAGGGTCGGTGGCCGAGGACATGGTCGCCTCGTTGAACGCGATGGGCGGAAAGCACACGCTCGCCGACTTCGCGGCCACGAAATCCACCTGGGTCGAGCCGGTCTCCGGCACCTATCGCGGCATGGAAATGATCGAGTTGCCCCCGAACGGGCAGGGTGTGGCCGCCATCCTGATGGCCCGCATCCTCGAAGGGTTCGAACTCGACGAGCTGGACCCCCACGGCCCCGAACGCGCCCATATCGAGGCCGAAGCCAAGCGCCTCGCCTACGATGCCCGCGACCGGATGATCGCCGATCCCGACACCCCCGGTGCCGCCGAACGCCTTGCGCATCTTATGTCGGACGAAACGGTATGCGCCTTGCGAGACCGCATAGACCCGATGGCCGCACGGTCAGACTTGCTGGACGATCTTGCCGGGTTGCACGCGGTCGGTGCGGCCATCGGGACCGGCGGGGCAGAGCATCGCGACACGATCTACATCACCGTCGTCGATGCCGACCGCACCATGGTCTCCCTGATCTACTCGGTGTTCCACGCTTTCGGCAGTCGCATCGCGTCGGACCGCTACGGCATCAACTTCCAGAGCCGGGGGGCGGGCTTCACACTGGAGAAAGGCCACCCCAACGAGCTGAAGGGCGGCAAGCGCCCCATGCACACGATCATTCCGGGGATGTTCGCGAAGGACGGCAAACCCTACGCCGCCTTCGGCGTCATGGGCGGTGCATACCAGTCGAACGGCCATGCGCGGCTCGTCAGCAATCTGGTCGATTACGGCATGGACCCGCAGGAAGCCATGGACGCCCCGCGCAGCTTCTTCGACAAGGGCGTTCTCTCCGTCGAGCGCGGCTATCCCCGCGCCACCCTCGACCTGCTCGGTGTCATGGGCCATGACGCCCAGATCGCAGACGGGGCCATCGGCGGCGGCCAGATCATCGTGATCGACCCCGAGACGGGCTGCCTCATCGGCGGCTCCGACCCCCGCAAGGACGGCTGCGCGATGGGGTATTGAATTTGAACATTGTTCAAATACAGGCGGAATATCGCCTACCCCGGTGTTACCCCGGATGCCTGCCGCTCCCGCCACAGATCGTCGAGGGCCAGCCGCGCCAGACCGTGACAGGCGCTCAGGATATCGTGCACCTCATGCCGTCCCCGCTCACGGTTCCCCGGCGGCAGGCCGGGCCGCATCGGCGGCAGACGCTTTGCGGCGGGCAGCGCGGATTGATGCGCGACCAACCGCCGGGCCTGCGCCGGAATATCCTCCAGCGCCGCCCGGATCGCCCGAAGCCTGCGCAACAGGCGCGTGGCATCGACCGCATCGTCGTCGAGGCGAAGCGGTTTCTCCGGCGTCGGTTCCCGGCGATCCACGCCGATCTCCGTGATGCGCGGCCCCGGCCCTTTCGGCTTGCGCGAGCGTTCGCCGAAATCCTTGCGCGGATCGATCAGCGGAAACCTGGGCTTCCCCTGCTCCCTCTTCGGGGCGAGTTTCGCAGCCACGGCGTCGAACGGCGCGATCTCCATGCGCCGCGCCGCAATCACGATCAGCCGTCGCGTCGCCGCTTCGGCAGGGCGCAGCAGAATCCACAGAAACCGGCGGTTCCGCCGCAGGACCGTCGGTTTCGATGCCGTCCCACCGACGAGGATTCGCAGGCTCGTGAACAGCGCAAGAACCACCCGGAGCAAAGCGCCCCGCTGTATTTCCGCCGCATCGTCCACGCTCCAATTCATCCTTGATCCCTGATTGATTCGACGCCAGAACCATACAGAACAAATCAAGAATATAAAGACCGTACGCTCATCTTTTGTCATTCCCTCGAAACAGGGAATCTCCCGCCGCTGCGCACATCTCCCGGCGTGCGAAAGAATCCCTCTTTCGAGCGAATGACAAATGTCGGGGATGGCACCACAGGGAATACGGGAGGACCATATTCAACGCAGGATCGAGGAGATCAGAGACCCATCCCATTGCTCATGCCAAGTCGTAACAAAAGAGGTACGATTCTATCACGGAGCCGTCAGCCGCTCGCTCTCTTCCCCCGCCGCCGCGATGCGCGCGAGCGCCATGGCATCGGCCACGGCTCCGGTGGGGCGGTCCTCGTCACGGGCCGTCTCGATGATGCGGGCCGTCGTCTCGCCGATCTCGCGGACCTTCATGCCGACGCGATAGGCGTCGTATTCTCCCCCCGCTTCCGCCGCGACATTGATGACCCCGCCCGCATTGACGAGATAGTCGGGCGCATACAGCTTGCCCGCCTCCCAGAGCAACGCATCCACATCCGGCGTCGCGAGCTGGTTGTTCGCCGCGCCGCAGATCATCCGCACCGGCGCACTCTCGGCGAAATCACGGGTCAGCACGCCGCCCAGAGCGCAGGGGCAGAACACGTCCATCTCCACGAAAGGCAGCCGCTTCGGATCGACGATCTCCGCATCCAGCGCCGCCGCCGCCCGCACCGTGCGCGGCACGTTGATGTCCGCCACCAGCAGGGATGCGCCTGCCTCGTGCAGCTTTTCGGCCAGCTTCCAGCCCACCGATCCGAGGCCCATCACCCCGATGCGCGCATCGGTCAGGTCGTCCGACCCCGTCTCCGCCTTTACTGCCGCCTTCAGGCCCAGAAACACCCCCTCCGCCGTGTGGGGCGAGGGATCACCGCTGGCCGATGCCCCCCAGCTCGTACCCGCCACATGGGGCGTCACATCACGCATGAGGTCGATATCGGCGACGGTCATGCCGACGTCCTCTGCCCCCACATAGCGCCCGTCCAGCCGGTCGATGGCCCGCGCAAAGGCGCGCAGGGCCTCGGGCGAGCGCGCCGTTTTCGGATCACCGAGGATCACGGATTTCCCACCCCCCAGATCGAGACCCGCCAGCGCATTCTTGTAGGTCATCCCGCGCGACAGGCGCAGGGCATCCCGGATCGCCGCCATCCCGTCATCGTAGGACCAGCAGCGGATACCGCCCAGCGCAGGGCCGAGCGCGGTCGAATGGATCGCGATCACGGCCCGCAGACCCGACCGGGGGCAGGAAACACTCACCACTTCCTCGTGGTCGTCGAAATCAGGCGTATCGAACATCGGGCCTTCCTCGCATTTGCCGCGAGTATCTTCCGAACAGGGTTAACAGGACGCTATCTCCCGTAAACCCCGATTCGTAACGCGCAGCGGATGACGGTCGAAAAAGGCCATGCCGGAAAAGGGCATGTTGGAAAAGGCCATCGCCATTGCAGTCCGGTCGCGGTATTCCTGTGCCTCAAATCCTTCCCGCCGATGCGGGACGAAGCGCAGGGAACCCCGACCATGATCCATCATCGTGCCAATGCCCGACCCTCCGCCACGCCCTCCGCCGAGTATTTCACCGGCCATGTCCGCATGGATCCCATCATCGACGCGCCCGAGCCTGCGCGCCTGCGCGCGATCCGGGTCAGCTTCGCTCCCGGTGCCCGGACGGCATGGCATACGCACCCGCTGGGGCAGACCCTGCACGTCCTCTCGGGTGTCGGGCGCTTCCAGACGGCGGGGGAGGCTGTGGTCGAGATTCTGCCCGGTGATACGATCTGGATTCCCCCCGGCGAGAAGCACTGGCACGGGGCCGCGCCGGACACGGCCATGGTACATCTGGCGATGCAGGAGGCCGAAGGCGGTCGCTCCGCCGACTGGATGGAGAAAGTCACCGACGAGGAATACGGCATGTAGCCGCGCGCGGCGTCAGTACCCGTTCTGCCGCAGGAACGCCTCGATCCTCGGGGCATGATCGCGACAATCGGGCAGGGCGCAGGGCAGGATGAAACCGTCGATGAAACGCACCTGCGCCCGTCCGCCGAGGGAGCAGGTGGCCATCAGCCCGATGCCCCGTCCGTACCATCCCGGCGTACAGATGGGCGGCAATGCGTGATTGAAGACGATCCGCGCATAGCGATCGATATGCGTCGCCGCCGACGATGGCGTCGTCACCGTCGCCATGCTCAGGGCGAGTGCCGCTGCTGTCACAGATGAACGCATATTGTGACCTCCCGTCAAACACTTGAGCCGATCCGTGCCGCCATGGAACGACGCGATTCGACCTGATTGTACGGAAATGGTCGTGCCTTCGTTAACCCAAACGAATATCGGGCACCGAATTCAGGACGTGCCGATATCCGATATGCCGCGAATCGGAATGGGATGTATCATTCCGACGAAAAGATGTACGATCTTCGTTTCCGGTCTGGTCCTGCCCGTTTCCGAGACGGTTCACGAAATCTACGAGCGCATGAGGCGAGTGACCCGGTGTCGGACAGCTTGCGACATGTTGCCGATATGTCTCAGGTCTTCCAGCCGCTGCCCTGCTTCTCGAAATCGAATACGATGTCCTCGAGCACGGCAGGAGAGGCCTGTTCGCGCACCAGTGCATTCGTCGCCGTCTCGATGCGGTCTTCCAGCAGGGCCATGAATTCCTGCTTGGGCAGTCCGGGCGGGATCGGCTCGAGGAATTCCATCGCGCAGGGCGTGGAGAACTTCGTCCAGTCCCGTCGGGGCCATGCCAGTCCCAGCGACAGGGCGACCGGGGTCGCCGGTACCTTCAACTCGTCATAGATATGCCAGACCCCGCCGCGATAGCGCGACTTGCTGCCCGGCCGCATCAGGATACCTTCGGGGTAGATCAGGATGGGCCGTCCCTCGGAATGGACCCGTCGCGCGCCTTCCAGTACCTCGGGCAACTGGTTCCGGCGCTCGCCCTCCACCGCTACCTTGATATGCCCCAGTTTGCGGACGATGCCGCCCACGAGCGGGTAATCGTCCAGCTCGCGCATGGCGATGGCTCCGTAATCGGGGAACACCACACCCATGAGCGCCACGTCCAGCTCGCTCTGGTGCTTGCTGACCACGAGGGCAGGGCGCTCCTCGATATGTTCCAGCCCGCGCAACTCGACCTTCGCGCCGAGGACATGGCGGGTCAGCCAGACCGTTCCCCGCGCCCAGAGGGAGAACAGCCCGCGTACCGTGCCATCCCCCGCCACCAGCGAAACCGGGATCGTGACGAAGGCCATCACCAGAGTCATCAGGTAGAAGCTCAGGTTGAAGACGGCATGGCGCACTGCTCAGGTCTTCTCGCCGAAGCGCCCGGACACCAGAGCTTCCAGCGCGTCGAGATAATCTGCGGCATCCTCGCCATCGGCATCGACCGTGACGTGCGCGCCCTTGGCCGCAACCAAAGTCAGCAGATCCATCAGCGAGCGCGGATCGGCCCGGTCGCCGTTATACTGGAACGTCGCCTCGCAGGCGAAGCGTTCGGACAGCTCCACCACCTTCGCAGAGGCTCGCGCATGAAGGCCGCGTTCGTTGACGATTTCGAGGATACGCGAGAGCCGCTCCGCCATCGGTCGTCAGGCGTCCATGGGTTTCGGCGCACGGGCCGGGGCCACGTCGATATACTTGCGCCCCGCTTCGATCCCCATTCGGACGACCCGCGACAGCGTGCCCCGCTCGCGTCCCTTGGCGATCGTGACGAGCATCGGCAGGTTCACGCCGGTCACGACGATCTCGCGCTCCCGCCGCCCCTCGCGCGAGGCGAGGTTGGAGGGGGTGCAGCCGACCATATCGGTCAGCACGATGACCCCGTCGTCGCGTTCGGGCCGCACGGCCTCGATGGCGGCGGCGACCTCTTCGCGCTTGAGGCTGACATTGTCGGACCCGTCCACCGAGACGAAGGCCAGTTGGCGCTGGGTGCCCAGGACATGCTCGACCGCTGCGCAGAGTTCCTCGCCGATCTTCCCATGGGTGACGACGACGATTCCGATCATGCGGTCACGACTCCCGTCAGGGCCACACTGCGGGCGCGGGCCGATCCCGCGCGGCTGATATCGCGATGGCGCACGGCAGGGGCATGGCCTGCACAGCGCAGCATCGCGCCCAGCCTTTCGGCCACGGCGACCGAGCGATGCCGACCGCCGGTGCAGCCGATGGCCACCGTCAGGTAGCTCTTCCCCTCCTTGCGATAGAGCGGAATCACTTCGCGCAGCAGGGTTGCGAGGGAGGCGAAGACCGCGTCGAAACCCTCGCTGCCGGTCACGTATTCATCCACGTCTGCATCCAGCCCCGTTCCCGCGCGCAGTTTGGGATTCCAGTAGGGATTGGCGAGGAACCGCACGTCGAACATGATATCGGCTTCGCGGGGCGCGCCGCGTTTGAACCCGAAGGACAGCACGGTGATCGACATGCCGCCGCCGTCTTCCTCGGCGAACCGCTCCAGCACTTCGCGGCGCAGTTCGGTCAGGGACAGGTCGCTGGTATCGATCGCGATATCGGATTGTTCCTTCAGCGGCGCGATGACCGAGCGTTCCATGGCCAGCGCGCCCTCCACCGTCTCGCCCGCCATGGGATGACGGCGGCGCGTTTCGGTAAAGCGGCGGATCAGCGTCTCGTTCGAGCAATCGAGGAACAGCAGGGTCACGTCGAGATCGGCCCGGTCGCGCAGGGAGGCCACGGCATCGGCGAACCGTTCGGTCGAGAAGCCATGCGTCCGTTCGTCCACCCCGATGGCCACCCGCACGGCGCGGGGGCCGGAGGCGGCGAAATCGTCCATGATATCGTGCAGCAGGCGGATGGGCGGATTGTCCACCGTCTCGAATCCGCAATCGGCCAGCGCCGCGAGGGTCGAGGATTTTCCGGCCCCGGATACACCCGTCACCAATACGAGGCGCATCGCCGGTTCACCCATTGGCGGACCGGGTTTCGCGTCGTCCTGCGCTGCGTCCTGTTTGCTGGCCACCGAAAACGTCCTGTTGGGTAAATCATCAAAGTATGGCGAAAAGACATTTGGCAAGGGCCGGATCGGCATTTTGCAGGGTAAGGTCTTAAAATTTCGCGCGTGTTGCGCGCGGGGAACTCGCTGCTGGGTATAACGGGCAGGCTACAACTCCGCCGCGAGATGCGCGATCCGGGTTTCGGTGCGCGCGCCGGGAAGGTCGTCGAGCGTCCGTTCGCGCCGTATGGAGGCCGGGGTGCCGCCCAGGGTGACGACGCGGGTCGCCAGACGCGCGGCCTCCATCGGGTCATGCGTCACCAGCAGCAGGCGGGCCGGATGATCGCGCAGCAGGTCGAGCAGCAGCGCCTGCATCCGCCCGGCGGACTCGCGGTCCAGCGATGCGAACGGCTCGTCCAGCAGCAGCGTGTCGGGCCGCATCGCGAAGGCACGGGCGAGCGAGACGCGCCGCGCCTGCCCCAGCGACAGGGTATTGGGAAAGCGCGGCCCCGCCTCCGGCAATCCCACCGCGCGCAACAATGCATCGGCCTCGACGACCGTGCATCGTGTGGTGAGCGTGAGGTTGTCGCGCACCGAGCGCCACGGCAGCAGGGTCGGCTCCTGAAAGGCCATGGCGATGCGGCCCGTCCCGCTCGTGCGGCCCTCGAATCCCTCGTCCAGCCCGGCCACGATCCGCAGCAGGGTCGATTTCCCGATCCCCGACGGCCCCAGCAGGGCAACGCTCTCGCGCGGCCCGATCTCCAGCACCACATCGCGCAGGATCACCGCCTCGCCCCAGGCCTTGCGCGTGACCTCGACCCTCATGATCGCCGCCAGCGGGTCGCGCGGCGTTGCCACGGTTGCAGGATCAGCATCTCGACCGCCAGCATCACCGCCACGAAACTGATGGCATAGACGAGTACGCGGGCGACGTCGAACAGCTGGAAATACTGGTGGATCATGAACCCCACCCCGTTCGAGCGCCCGAGGAATTCCACCACCAGCACGATCTTCCAGATCAGCGCGATCCCCGTGCGCCCCGAGGCGGCGAAATGCGGGGCAAGCTGCGGCAGCACCACATGGCGCAGCCTCGCCCGGCGCGACAGGCCGAAGACGCGCCCCATGTCGCGCAGGGCCGGGTCCAGCGCCCGCGCCCCTTCCCGCATCTGGGTCGCCACGAGGGGTATCTTGTTGATCGCCACGGCGGCGATGGCCGCGACCTCCGTGAGGCCGATCCAGATGTAGCACAGCACGATCGTCACGAGGGCAGGCAGGTTCAGCAACCCCACGAGCCACGGATCGCCCCAGGCATCCGCGCGCCTGTCCGTGCCGAGCCACAGCCCGATGGCCGACCCGATGGCCATGGCGATCACGAAGGCTGCAATCGTCCGCGCGAGGGTGGCCGACAGATGGAACAGAAGTTCGCCCGATGCCAGTTCGGCAACGGTCAACCGCGCCACCGTCCACGGCGTCGGTAGAGTATTCGGCGACCCCGCAATCGCGGCGGCCAGCGCCCAGAGCAGCACGAAGACGAGGATAGAGAGGAGGGGAACGGGGAGGCGGGTCATCTTGCTGGAAGTGCAGCAAGAGCGGTGTCATTCCCGCGAAGGCGGGAATCCATGTCTCCACACTCTCTTGCGGTTGGATCAGGAAGTGATTCTGCCAATGAGAATGCAGTGGATTGGATACTCGCCTTGAACAAGATCGAAGCAGACTCGCCAGCGGGCCTTGAGACTGCACTATTCGTCGACATCTCCGCGCCTTCGGCGCGCCCCACCCTCTTGTCCCTCCCCGCGAAGGGCGGGGAGGGAGGCGAAATTGGCGCAGCCAGTACGATGTGACTCCCTCCCCGTTTACGGGGGGCGCCGCGCAGCGGAGGGCAGGGGTGGGGCGCGCCCGCAGGGCGCGAGCGGTATCGGCCACGATCAAACATCGTTGCTATTATTCCACCGATACCGCTTCCACCCGCCCAGACCGCGCCGAGCGCCCTATCGCCTCGATGACTGCCAGCGAGCGCAGCCCTTCCTCCGCCGATACCAGCGGCTCCTCCACTCCGGCGATGACCCGCGCGAAATGGGCGATCTGGCCTTCCAGCGGATCGGCACGGCGCAGGCCGGGGCGGGCGGCGCGGATCGGCTCCCACCATCCGCGCGGCTCGTCCTGCGTCCAGCCGGTCCCACCGGGCAGCGACAGCGCGCCGTGGGTTCCGCCGATGAGATAGCAGCTCTGGTCCGTCACCGGATAGGCCGGGTTCTCGGCGGCGGTCAGCTCCCAGCTCCACGGCGAGACGACGGTATCCGAGACGCTCACCGTCCCGAGCGCGCCATTGGCGAAATGCAGGATCGCGGCGGCGGTATCCTCGACCGCATGGCCGCGCAGGGCGTTGCGGGTGCTGGCCTGCACCGCCTCGACCTCGCCGACCAGATGCCGCATCAGATCGACATCGTGGATCAGGTTGATGAACACCGGCCCCGCCCCCGGCTGGGTCCGCCATGGGACATCGAAATAATCGTCGGGCTTGTAGAGCCAGCACGTCACCTGCGCCGTCACCGCGCGCCCGATCTCTCCGGCTTCGATCCCGTCAGCGAAGACGGCTCGGAACACGTCCGCACACTCTTGGTCGGCGAACGCTTCGGCGCCGCCGTCACCCGACAATTCGCTCAGCATGGCCTCCATGGCCAGCCGGCAGTCGCCGACCACCGAAACGTCGGGCATGCGAACCTTCCCGTGCTCGGCCGGGTCGATGTCGACGTGAATGACCTGGGCGTCGGGGGCGAATGCCGACACCTTGCCGGTGACCCGATCGTCGAAACGGGCCCCCATGGCAATCAGCAGATCGGAGCGCTGGATGGCGGTGACCGCCGTGTAGTTACCGTGCATTCCCGGCATTCCGAGGTTGAGCTCGTGGCTGTCGGGTAGAGCTCCCCGGGCCATAAGCGTGGTAACGACCGGGATATCGCCCATCTCGGCCAAGCGCCGCAGCACCTCGGCACCGCGGGCCTTGAGCACGCCACCACCGACGTAGAGAACCGGCCGCTCGGCGGTCTTCATCAGCTCGACGGCGGCTTTGATGTCGGTGTGAGCCGGTTCGGTCTGGGGAGAATGGCACCTGACGGCTCAGCAACGTTGTGTTGCCCGGTTCGTCGCTTGCGACGCTGAAGAGGTCTGCTCGAAGGACTTCATCTTCCGTTGAGTTGTAAAGCACCTGATCTCCGCGCCACTCCACGTCTTCCCAAGTCATAAATGCGGCCCCCCGAAACGGGCCGTTGTTGAGCTGCACTGCGGTACCCGGTGTGGCCAAATCAACATAGTAGGTATTTGATGGGGCAAGGGTGTCCGCAGCGAAGCCTCTATAGGCGATTTCGGTGTTGCTGCCGGGTTTTACGGCGAACTCACTGACCCTTTCGTTAATCAGATCGCCGGCACTAACCTGAACAACAGTGCCCACCGTGGCCGCCAATGTGTCGAGTGCGACGGATTGCAGGGGCCCTGCCTCGCTCTGGGTGCCGTTGTCGAGCCAAAGCAGCCTTGCGCTGTCGTCACTGAATGCAAATTCAGCGGGACGATAGTTAGTTAGCGAGGGATCGGTGTAAACAACGGTACTGTTGGCCGGATGGTTCAGGAAGCTTACCCGAACTTGTTGCGACCCCGATTCGGGAATCACGTTGTAGGCCACCACAGAGCCATCGGGTGACAGCCTGAACGCCTCGCCCGTTGACTCGCCGGCGGCGAGCGTCGCCAGAACTGAAGCCCTGCCGGGGTTGCGGGTGTCGACCAAATAGAGCGTCTCGATGTTTGTGCTGC
>ENA-ORXM01003188-ORXM01003188.1-marine-metagenome-genome-assembly--contig:-NODE-3188-length-16895-cov-4.460518_pt1 | contig 16895 bp, 14 predicted proteins | sample MGYA00237867_ERZ511480 | MGnify/ENA primary metagenome ERZ511480 (study PRJEB26309, sample SAMN06266103) | marine metagenome | isolation source: Algal blade | place: United Kingdom:Sidmouth, United...
ATAGCCTTGATGATTTTGCTTGGTATATTGAAAAAAATCTAGGAGGAATATATGCTAGATTCAATGAATATGATAAGGCAATTTATTTTTATAAGAGTTGCATTCCCAATTTAAAAAAAAGAGAAAAGGATAATTTGTTGTCACGCTTGTATTCTGATTTGGGTGATGCATATATGTGGAGAGGGGATACTTTAAATATGCAATATTATTTAACAGAGGGGATACGTCTCGGAATTGCAAGCGCAGAATTTCGATCAGTACAATCTATTTATTCAAATCTTGCTGATTATTATTTGAATTACTCAAATTTGCCAATTGCTAGTTGTTTGGATAGTTGTGGGAAATATATTGAATTATCGAAAAAAGCTTTGATAAGTTTAGAAAGCCGAAAAGATTTTAAGATCAGAAAATCTGGGCATCTTGTTTTGGAAGGAGATTTTAATTTGAGGCTTAAAAAACGGGAATCAATTAACAACTACGAAGACGCTTTAGGGCTGTTAGAAGAAGAATATGCTGGATTAAAATCTAGAGCAGTAGCAAAGGTGCATCATAAACTTGCAAATTCATATTTACTTTTCGGTGATTTGGCACTTTGCAATCAACATGTTAGAAAGGGATTCCGTAGCTTGAGTTACTCATATAAGTTAAGAGAGCTTCCTAGTGCATCACAAATACAATTAGAAAACACCTTTACAGATTTATTATATATTAAGGCGCTGTATTATAAAAAATTGTATTTAGAAAATAATAAAAGGGTTTATTTAGATTCAATTTATATGGCAATTGATTTAGCGCTCACTTCGAACAATCAATTGGATTCTAACTTGCTATTAAATAACTCAAAGTTTATATCAAAGTCTGTTAATAAGAACCTTGTCGACCTTGGTATTAAAACTTGTTTCGTTGATTCTCAGCTTGAATATAGTGATCATGTAATTAGTAAGACACGAAGTTATTTTAATCAATCCAAAAATTTAATTCTTAGAGAAAATCAATATAAAAATCAATTAGCAAATTTGATTGAAAAGGCAAAAAGGGATTCTTTGATCAAGCTCAAACATCAATTACTTCAGCTTAAAAATTCTCCTCAAACAAATATTGATAGTGTTGAACTTAAAGAAATAGAAATTCAGGAAGGCATCGAAAATATTTATTCCAGCGTAGTCAGAACGGATGAGGATTTTAAATTAGTAGAGGGCTATTATCTGGAATTTGTAGAGACTGATTCAAGTTATTTTGTTTTAACTAACATGGATGGAAATAGATTTTATGAAGTACATGATAAAGCTAAAATAGATAGAAAAATTGATTCAATACTTCAAGAAATTGCAAGTAAAAGGGATTTAAATCTTAATAATAATCTTAATGAGATTTGTGAATTCTTAATTCCTTTTGAGTTTGATTCGATTAATGAATTTACCATTATACCTGATGGTAAATTGACATACTTGCCATTTGATATCTTAAAGCGAAATGATAGGTTTTTGATTGATTTTATTAACATCAAAACTGCTTTTAGTTTCAAGAATGTAGACTTAAGATATGAGCCTAAGTCAAATCAAATCCTATGTCTCAAGCCAAATTATCAATCGTTAATGTCAAATAGTTTTGTAAATAAAGGAGGAGGTTTGACCCATTTGCCATTTGCTAAGTTGGAAACTGAAAATATAATGAGGCTGTTTCCAGGAATAGTAAAAGAAAGTTCAACACAATTAGTCGATTCTGTTTTAAGCCTTGTTTCCGATAAAGGAATATTTCATTTTTCAGGTCATGCAATTGTGAATGGCGATAGTGCTTATTTGGTTTTAAGTGATACCTTGCTCGAAGGAAATGTGAAATTGCACTTTGATCAAATTGAGCAATTGGGAGAAAATTTTAATCTTGTAACTCTTAGCGCTTGTGAAACAGGATTGGGTGAATACAAGACAGGTGAAGGCGTTAGAAGTCTAGCCACTAGTTTTTTAAATTCTGGATCAAAGTCTGTGCTTTATTCCTTATGGAATACAAATGATCAAAGCACGAGTAAGATTATAACTGCTTTCTATGAAAATTTGAAGGAAGGAAATTCCAAAGATTCAGCGTTAGCTGATGCAAAGAGATCATATTTAGCATCGGTTCCAGAAACTCAAAAACATCCGTATTATTGGGCAGGATTTGTTATTGCTGGCGATGCAAATGCAATCTCATTTAGAGAAAAGAATAATTATAAGTTCTTCATTTTAGCTTCATTGTTTCTAGTAAGTTTAATTTATCTATTGAAATTAAAAACATGAAAAAAATTATCATTTATATTTTTTTGACGTTATCTCTTGGCTTTTGTTTAAATGCTCAACCTGATAATCAGTGGTTAATCAAAAATGGTATTGGAAAGAACGGGGTAAATTCTTCTTTAAACAATTTTTATGATCCATCTCAATCCATAACTTCTGGTGATTTAAATATCGAAGGAGTTAAGCATCGACAAAATGGACAACCGTTGGTCCCTAGTTCTGACTATACAAATGATTTTTTTGCAATTTTTTCTGATGGTTCATATAATTTAGGAAGAGATAATATAAGTGATACAAATTTTGAACCAGGAGAAGATTATTGCTTTAGACTAAATCAAGAATTAAAATATCTCTACCTAACGAATGTATATGAGGAAGATGACTTACCGCAAGGTGTAACTGTATCTAGTAATCAATTTGGATCTACTTGTACTCAAAATCTAAGTCCCGACCCTATAAATAGGATATTTGGATTTAATCATGATATCGTTGATAAAACAGATTTAACCTTGGTTTTAGATGGGCTTAATTTTAAAGGTGCTCTTGACGATATGGGTTCGACTTGTTCTGAATTCAAAATTTGTTATGAGGTAGATGGCCATCAACTGAGTACATTAGATTTTAGGGCAGAGCCTTTTGAAGAATTCAATTATTTGATACAATACTCAGGCGTGCTTCAAGAAATTCCTGAGTCTAAAGAATTTAATTATGGTTGTATGAGCTTTAGTTTTAACAGAGCAAGTCCGGATAATCAGTTTTTTAATTTTAAATCAATAATAAATGACTCGAGAATTATTGGTTCTAAAGTTGAGTTTCAGATAAGATGTTTAAATGGCACAGAAGTTGGCAGAAGTTGGACTGAGAATGTTTCGGGAAAATATCATGATCCCAACGGTGTGACTTTACAATGTGTTTGGGAAGAATCAAATGGTAAAAAATTTGCTAGATATAGGGTAGAGTGTTTTAATGAATCAAGAACAGGAGATGTAACGAATGTTAAGTTGTCTTTATGTTTGCCTGAGGCTGCTTTGCCGGGAACAGTAAATATTATAAAGTGGGATGTAGGTTGTACAAACGGATGCGGAGGGCTTGCTGTGACTAACTTATTAGGAACTAGCCCATTAGAGTGCTTTGAAGTTGATTTTGCTGCGGGTATCACAGAGTTTAATGAAGATTTTGATGTGTGTAGCTATACAGCTTGGTTTGAGTTTTGTGTAGAATTGAATCCAACAACAATTTTAAGCAGTGATCCGCTTTATGTTGATGATCCTCAAACTTCTTTTGATGGTACACCATACCCTATTCCACCATTCGAACAACAATTGACTTGCGAATTTAATCAAAATCAAACTCAAACAACAGTTGTTGAACCATGCAGATGGGAAAGAGTAGTTTCAGATTCTGCTTGTAAGCCCTGTAAGTGTTGTACCGGGTTTTGTTGTTGGTTTAAAAAGTTATTCACTAAGAAAAAAGCATTCGCTAAATTCCCTTGATATACTCACTTTTTATTTGATTTATATATCTTCATATAAAATGTATCAGTATCTTCTGGTAACTCTTTAATCAATTGCTGAACAATTGCGGTGTGCTCAAGTCGGCTCTGAGCTAATATTTCTAAGTAGTTAATCCTATCTCTTAGAATGCCAAGTGATTGTTTTGGTAAGTAAATAATCACACTGTCAAATTGATTAGATTTGGCAAAGGTCTCAGATATCCAATAGGCTTTGTCAAAATCAGAGAGTGAACTTTTTTTCAAAATACTTATAGCTTCTGTTGTTTTATTATTCAAAGCAAGACTAGCAGCGTTGGCGAGTATGTCATTAGTCTTTCCTCTTTCTTGCGGCCAATTGGGATCAACGTATGTCATTGCAAGAGGCGCATTTTGCTTTGAACTTTTACTCAGCTTTAAATAAGCAAAAACGGTGGCTAGAACAATGAAGAAAATAATGAAACTTTTTAACGGTGTTAATTTTGCATTTACTGCTTCTTTCTTTATTTCAACTTGATGTACTTTTTGCAACACTCCCAACGCCCCCTCATTCTTCACTTTCTCCTCCACAAACCCCTCCATCACCTTATACAATTCAAACTCTTCTTTAAAACTCGCATCACTTCTCAACTGGTCGTTAAATGTTACTAATTCATTTGCTTCAAGCTTGCCTTGAATATATTTCTCAAATAATATTTGCCTTTCTTCAGTCATTTAATAAACTGTAATTTTTATCCTGTTTAATTAATTTTGACCAGCGCTCAATACATGCTGCTTTCCTCCTGTACATGGTGTTGGCAGATTTAAATTCCAAGTCATATACAATCTTGTCTACACTCATTCCTTTTTTAACTTTAAGCATAAGTGCTTGGCAAATTGGGCTGAGTTGTGTAAAATAATTATCTAATAATTTATATTTTAAATAATCTCTCTCTTTTTCAATAAGACTATCATCGATAGTGTTTTCTGTGTCAGTTTTAACTGAAACAAAATCATTATTGCTGCTCACTGTTTTTGCTTTTCTAATTTTATCAATCCATTTGTATTTTGCGATCTGCATAACCAACCCTTCAAAAGTTGTATGTACTGAATCAATTTTAAGTAGTATAGTTTCTAGAACTTCTTGGAATATATCATATGCATCCTCCTCCTTACCCTTGTTATTCAAAACCCAACTTTTTACCTTCGGAAAAATATCAGCATAGATGCTTTCAACGATTACTCTATCGCCGCTTTTCAATCCATGTAATAATTTATTATTGCTCAAGTGTAAATCGAAACTTGTTGTATAAAGATAATTTATTTTAAATAGTGTAATGAGATTTTTTTTGAACTGACTTATTGTGAATCGTCCCAAAAGCTGATAGTTGAAAATCTAATTTTTTTGTATAACTGGTAATACTGCCTTATTTAGATCAATAATATTTATTTAAATTATTGAACGGTATTTTAGAGGATTTATGAAACTTATAACATATTGATAATCAATGTTTAATGAGGGATTATTGCTTAATAACTGTGTTTTTGAAATAGGAAAATCTAAGAAAATAGACTTTTATTATTTTGGAAACTAATTTATGTTTGAATTAACAATCGGTTTGAATTACAAACAAACGTGAATTTTATAAACCCAATTGAGCTATGAATAATCAAAACATGAAAGTAGTTATACCCTGTTGCAAAAGCTACGAGTTTGTTTTTCTAAAAGATATCATCCGTTGCGAGGGATTACAAAATTATACGAGAATTTATTTGGTAGACGGCAGTTCAATTGTGAGTTCAATAAATATTGGTTCTTATAAAAAGACATTAAAGCAACACAATTTTTTTAACTGCCATAAGTCGCATCTTATCAACAATGAACACATTCTTCGATACCATAAAGATGGTGAAGTAGAGATGGTAGATGAGTCACGTATACCGGTAGCGCGCAGGCGAAAGGATTTATTTTTTTCTGAGATAATAGGAAATATGAGTTTGGCTTAAAAAAACACAAGCCTTTTGTCATTTATTTTAACCGTAAATTTTTATCCGCTACCGTTGGTGAATTAATGTTTTTTATTTACCGTTCATGTTCATTTTATTTATTTCTATAATATATATTACACTTTTGTTATCGGTTAGTTTATAGCCGCAATAATTTTTTACACTCAAAATTTTAAAGATGAAATCAGCTTCTGTTTTTGTGGGGATATTGGTATGTCCCCTTTCTCCAAAATATTAATTTATTGGATAAGCGCATTTGTTAAGTTTCTTAGAACAAGTGTTTCGACTTTAGATAAGAGTGGACTGTGGATTATTAATTGAACAGTGCGGTTGTTTTGGAGACAGGCAGGTTCCTTTGTATACACTAATATCTTATGGAGACTTTATTCTATAGCAACTTGTACTTATAGGATGATATATTATCTGACCACAAACAAACTCTAAATCTAGATCTTAACGAAAATCTAAATTTTAGAATTTCAAACAACATTTTTCTTTTAGTTGAGAATTGACTTCTGTCATAATGGGCTTGCCATTTCAAAAATCAAAGATTAACTCAAAAGTAAAATTGAATAAAAACAAAATTATTTTTCTTTAAACACAAATTTTAAAAATGAAAACACAAATTATTTTAACAACGATTTTTATGACTTGTATTATTTTGTCAGGTTTTTCTCAAGTAGAAATTGGCGTAGATAGAATAGCTATTAACGAATGTGCGCCTTTATCTGAGTTAGCAATCAACAGTGTAGGTTTAGCTAGAAACACTGCCCACGTTGTTGCTGATGGAAATGATAATTTATCAACAGCGTTATACGCAGAAGCATATGATGTTTCGGGTTTTGGTGATTTTACTTTTGGAATACGAGGTGGCGGAGATTTTGGTAATACAGCTAACAGATTGATTGGTGTGCAAGGATTTGCATATCGTGATGGTGATTACAGTGATGGCAGATCAACTGGAGTGAGGGGAGATGCGGGCAACTCTACTCCGGGAGCTAATTATGGTGTGATGGGAAGACTGTTGGGAGCTAATTCTGGAGCTGCAGTTGTAGGTTATGATATTGTAAATCACTCTGGTTGGGGTCAAGTTTTGCCAAATGGTATTTCATATGCAGGTTACTTTCGAGGGAAAGGATATTTCCATGATTATCTTGGTTTGGGAGAAGATGATCCACAAGAGAAGTTGCATGTTAATGGTGGTCATGTTTTTGTGGAAGGCGTTGGGAATGGTATAATTATGGAAGCTACCACAAATGTATGTTTTTTAGTCACTTTAGACGCAGCAGGAGATTTGCAAACCTCTCCAGTTAGCTGCCCATAAAAATCACAACCATGGCAGCTACACAAACAATGATGAAAATTTCGAGCAGGGAAAGAGAAATCTTAACCTGCCTTTCAGAAGGATTAACCACAACAGAAACCGCTGAAAAATTGCATGTGACGCACGAAACAATTAAGACGCACAGAAAAAGATTACTGATAAAATTTGATGCGCGGAATGCTTTTCAACTGGGTGTAATGGCTGTGCAGTATGGTGTTATTTGTGCTTAAAAATTTTGATAATGTTTAATACAAAATCGCTTTTTAGTTTTTTTACCTTAGTTGCAATAACCCCATTCTCAATTTTTGCCCAGCAAGCAGAAGTTGAGGGTGGAATAATTGCAGACAGTATTTGGATTCAAAATTTACCAGCGTTCAGAGCTGAATTGTCAGCAGATTATGATTTCAGTGCATTCCCAGATGATACGTTAATTGTTAATAATAATTGGGATGATTCTGGGATAGGTGATCATTTAACAACCTTTGATCAAGATAATAATTTCAATGCTTCGAGCGGAGAGTTTATTGTTCCTAGAGATGGTATATACCATATCGATATCCAGTTGCATTTTAAATCACATTTCTTTTTAGAAGATCTTGTTTTCGTATGCTTGGCTATTAATGGATCACTAGATAATAATAGTTTAAATGCTTCGTATTCTTTATGGAGTACAGGCAATACAAACAATGGTCCTATTCCAGCGCGAAAGACTAAAAGTATTTCAGGGAATTTAAAACTCAATAAAGGTGATGTTTTAAATTTACACCTGGGGTACAATGATGATTATGGGGGAGCTGCTCAAGCTTTTTTGGAGAAGTATAGCTCTATTAATGTGTACTTAATATCTGACACCAATTAAAAACAATTTGTATTAAAAGTAGATTCTAATCAAGTAGCATTGGAATCTACTTTTTTAAGCTCTTACCTTAAAAACTTTCTTTTCTAAATTAGTAGCCGCTTCAGAAAAAGCCACAATACTATCGTCAGATCTAGATTGGGTATGTAGGATCACACCAGCTTTTGAGTTTAACTCTATCTCAAGCTTCCAAGGAAGAATTTTACCTTCTTGTTTTTTGATAGAAACGCTAATGGATTGAATAAATCTTTGATTAAAGTGCTTTTTGAGGAAATCCAAAATGTAATTCTCAACTTTGGCATTTTTTTCAGCATTGTAAAATTCGACTTGTAACTGCATCTCTTAAATTTTCAATTAAATATTGTTTCCCTTTTAACAATAATGGAGTGATTGCTCTATAGAATATTAAACGTTTAACTGTCATTAAAGATTATACGTACTTAAGATTTTTTTGATATCCTACTTATTTGTAAGGTTTTAGACAATATCGAGGCCAATAGAGATAAATTTTCCAATCTTACACAAGCGCTTGTTTGGCTCCTGACTAGCAGCTCATCAGTCAGATTTACATTAGATGTTATTGGGTATGTTTTATCTTTATTTCAATGTTAATATGAAAAAACTATTAAATATTATAAATACAAGATGCTTTCCTAGATCACATTTCATAAAAAATAGTTTAAAAAGAACAATAGCGAATTATTAAATAATTACGACTTAGGCATTAGCCAGATTTTGGCTATGTTGTTTTAAAAATATTTGAAAGCCTTTCCGAAACTATAGAACTTATTTTTTGCGTGTCAATTTCATTTATGATGTGGTATAGCATCTCTCATGTCTGGCAAAGCAAAAGTTGTGGTTCCATTTCCACCAAATTTAGTACCAAGCAGGCTAAATAAAGCTGAATTACCTGAAATGGAAAGCAATTGACCTTCACAAGCTGCCCACCCAGCTGGATTTGTATTAAGGTAAGGGAACAATCTGATCTCACCTATATAGACATCGTTTGAAATTCCACCGGTACTTGAAGGAAAGACGCCTTCGGTGGCAATGTAATATTTCATTTTAGGCCCAGATGAAATGTGACTTCCATCACTCATTTGTAAACCATCAGGAGAAAGATGTAAAGTGTCACGTATTTGTACATTGGCATTTAGCAATAGACTATCTGTATCAAACTCACCATAGATGAGAGTATTACTAGAATTGCTTGCGCTTGATTCGATATATAGCTTTTGGTTACCCATTTCATTATAACCTGCTTGATTACCAATAAAAATATTCGAGCTTCCATTAATATTGTTCAAGCCTGATTCTGCCCCTAAATAAGTGTTTTGCGATCCATTGGTTGTTTTTTCTCCAGACAAATATCCTAAGTATGTATTGCCAATTCCGTCATTTTGAAGTTTACCCGCATTGTATCCAATCATAGTATTGTTTCTTCCTGTTGTTGGATTTACAATATTGTTTTGACCAGACTCAGATCCAATAAAAATATTATTACCATTGCTTTCACCAATGTTTATTAATAGTTCATCACTAGCATTTTTATCGAGCGTCATGAGTGCTTTTCCTTCTATAATAAAATCAATTTTATCAGAATCTTCTGACGCTTCAACTTCTACTTTAGTATCCTTGTCTGTGTCTTCTAAAGAGGTAAAGATGTCTCCTTTCTTAAAACTTATTGACCAATTATTAAGTGTTCCTGTATCGCCGTTTCCCAAATTGTTATCTGAGGCAATTAACTTCCAAGAGCCATTAATATTTTGACCATTTAGCATTGAAAATGATTCTGTAGGCATATAAAGCCCAGAAAAAGGTGTAACAACGCTGATAGGATTTACAGATGTTGTCGTAAAGCAAGCATTGGCATAACTCCCCATTCCTGTGGTAGTGCCAGTACCATCACTAAGTGTTATTTGAGTTGTACCATCAGAGGCTAATAAATATGTTTCAATTTCTCTGAGATAATCATAATCTAAATCTAGACATACTTCTATATATGTATTTTCATCGATGATTCCCTCCTCATTGAGTATGATTGAACTTTCAGCGTCCAGTGGTGTGTTGTCTTCGATATTGTATAGAGTGTTATTGTTCCCGTTTTCGTTAACTAAAAGATTGTCATTAATCTTAACCCATGTCGTTCCATTAAAAAATAAAAATGCATTGATATCAGTATCATAAACCAATAGGCCGTCCGCAGGATTGATAATTGCTATTCTTTGTACGCTTTGCATTCTTGGTATTAAAATACCTTTTTCTGTGCTTTCAAAATCAACAATGGCTGAGGGATTTTGCGCCTGGATTGTGCCAATGATAATGAAGCATAAAAATAATGTGGCAACTGTGTTTTGAATTGAGAAATTCTTCATTTCAATTAGATTTGGTAGATACAGATAAAAATGTAAATGTAGCTTCTAATTGATGCGTATAATATCCCTCTTATGGGGGATTTTTGCAGGAGAAGTAGAGTGATTATAAAGCATATTTATAATAAACTTCTTTTTGTAGAGCTAAAATAAACTGAAAAATAATACACAGCTAATAGGAAAGTAAAATGTTATTTTGAGTATCCTTTATGTTACCTAAAACTTTATTTCGGTTAATAACTTGAATAAATTATGGTCTAGATTGTTAATAATTGGTGAAAATCAATCTATAATTTTCAATTTTTCAACAAAATTCTGTTTACTGGTACAAATGAGGATACACAGAAATGTTATTTAACAATCTATTAAAAAGGAATTTTAATCACATAAACATAATGTCTTATGGATTTGAGCTCAAGTACCTTGGTTATGCTTTTATATAAGATGCCTAAAAACCTTAACCCATAAAACCTATCGGCGCTTCTCCAGATTGGGTATCAAAAAAGTTGCCTGCATTTGGAAATAGGGTAGTCAGCTCACTCGGTTGTACACCAAACCATTGTGCTAATTCAGCAAAGTATTCATCACAAGAAGTGGTAGGAATCATAATACCTCCACCGCCAGCTTCCCACTCACTTTCTAATTCTAATGAGGGATAAGTACCATGAATTTGTCCACCAACAACAGGGCCACCCATAACCATAACGTTTCCTCCCCAAGCATGATCAGTACCATTGCCATTCCATGTCAATGTTCTTCCAAATTCTGAGCAAGTAAATGTTGTAACACAATCACCAACACCCAAAGAATCTAGAGCTGTTTGAAATTCTTCCATAGCGCTAGACAAAATACTTAACATGACATTCTGAGAATTCAATAATTCATCATGATGATCCCAACCGCCATACTCTACAAAGAAAATTTGTCTTTTCATACCCAAAGATTCTCTTATAGCAATTGATCTCGCTATCATTTCGAGTTGGTCCGCTAGTTCATTGTTTGAGAAAACTGCGCTTAAGTCTGGCGCCGCTTCTAAGGCTTCGGAGAATTCTTTTTGTGCATCTCTAGATACTTTTACAGCATCAATATATGTGCGTTTGAAAACATCTGCATACTGCGCATCAATGATATTGTCAATAGCTTTGTTTCTGGCTGATTCAAACTGTTCAGGATTTACTTCAGTTTTATAATCTGAAATTCCAATTGCACCATTTTGACTATCTAAAGAATATTCTACACTCGATGTACCCGTTTGAAATACGTTAGTACCCGCTAAGGAAATATTCAATGAAATTTTATCATTATCATTCATGTCACCCATGAGGTCCGCAATTTTTCCGCCCCAACCAATATTTGATCTGTCATGAGGTACTGAAGTCTGCCATTGTTGCACTTGATCAGAATGGGAGAATAATCCTAGAGGCAAAAGTTGTTCGTTATTCCAAACTTCATCTTTTGTCAAAGGCTGAATTAAGGTGCCAATATTTGATATGAATGATAATTTATTTTGATTGTAAAGTCTTTGAATACCAGACATAGATGGATGCACACCATAGTCGCTATTGTTTAATTGTAAGATCTGGTCTCGTGGAATAGAAACTCCTGATGCAGTAGTGGAATCTCCTCTGGTGGCAGCGTATTGTGCATATTGTCCACTTTCAGTAGGAATCAACATATTATGAGAATCACTACCCCCGGACAGTAAAATACAAACCATCGCTTTGTAATCTCCGTTTACGAGCGTCGATGAGTTTGCGGCGGCGGCGGCATTTATAAATTTCAAATTGGTTAAAGTTGATAATAGGGTAGTACTTCCTAGAGCAGCACAACTGGCTTGACCAATGAATTTTCTTCTAGATTTATCGTGATGATGACTCATGATTTTATTTTTTTTAGGTTATTTGGCAATTGTGTAGTCTGGAGAAATCATAATTAAATAGATGAGTTGTTTCGCTCTAATCTGATTTTCTTGACTTACAATCCAGTCTGGCAAATCTTTAATAAATGTTCTCAATGTGTTTCTTAAATTATCAGACATATTGCCTTGTAATAAAACGATGTCGAGATAATTTAAAAGTTTTTCTGGATCTTCTTTTACCAGATCATCATACCTTTTATAATCTAACATTAAATCTGGAATCCCTTGAGCTGTATGCCAATTGTACCAAGGCACATTGTACCAAGGATTGGCAAACATATGCACCTGATTGATATAATTAATAGCAGTTGATGTGTCATGTATTTTATACTCTGGTCCTACAAGATCCAATGATGTCATTTCGCCCACAGGCGAATGGTCAGGCGTGAAAAAATTGAAAACCGTTGGTGCCATTAATGGATATTGTTTTATGGCATTATTGTCATCAAATCCATTGTTCCAAAAATTCAGATTTTCAGTAATGATCTCTTGTGAGTCATCATTTATAGAAACTTGGGCACAACTGTAATCACCAAAATCTATATCATAATTGTATTTGATGCCAAAGTAATCTACATTTCTTAAAAGTCTTGAACTTCTTAAAACAGGCTCATTTAATTTTCCTGCGTCCAGAAATTGCTGCTCTTCACAAGTGCGCGCTTCGTCATCTAAAATAATGGCTTTAAGCACTGCCTGTAAGTCCCCTCTTTCGCCCATACCATTGTCAGCAAAAATTGCGGATACTCTACTAATGTATTCTGGACTAGGGTTTGATTTTATAAATCTTTGTATGAGTTGTCTGCTTATAAAAGGGCCAGTGTTAGGGTGGTTAAAAAGAAAGTCTACAGCCATTTCAATGTCAGCCATTCCACCTTGTCCAGCAGGAATGTCTAAACCATTCATCAAACTTTTGCTGTCTTGATCATGATATTCTTCATACATGATCAATGGATCACTTTTACTCATGCCATATAGTCCTAAGCCAAAATAAGCTTCGTCAGTCCACCAGATATCCATGTCAGGATCAAGTTCTCCAGGACCTAGTCCTGTAAATACTCTGGCCATCTCTTTTATATCAGCATTATTGTAAGTGGGAATATCGTTACCATCAGTATCTTTCTTTCTCGTCCCATCTTGATTTAATTCGTACAAACCTATACTAAACAATTGCATGATTTCTCGTGCATAATTCTCATCTGGATGAATGTTTTCTTCTGGGATAGCTTTAGAGTTATTAAGGTGTGAAAGATAGAATCCCATTGAAGGACTTAGCGTGACTTCCAACAGCAAGTCTTTGTAGTTTCCAAATGATTGGTGCAGAAGTATGTCATAATAACTTGTCAATGATAGTGCATTATCACCCAAGTCTGATTGGGAAGAAACAACAAATATTTGACTCAAAGCAAATGCCATTCTCTGTCTCAATTGATCTTCAGCTTTTATCAAATTTTCTGAAAATGTATAATTAAAATGTGCGGCATACGGACCGAATAAATCATTTTTATAATACTCTATATAATCTTCTACTTCTTGATCTGTGAGTGGTTCTGGTTCTGGAATGTTAGGGTCATTCGCTGCAGCTTCACATTGGTACATGATGTAATACGCGAGCTCTACCCAAGCCGCATTAAAATGTGTTTGCTCAATTATTCCCCATGATTCCCACATTTGAGGTGTGTAGTAATTGATTGGCATATTGAACTGCTCCTCAAGCCAAGCTTCCATACCCATGTTTTGAGCACGTTCAATTTCTTCCATATCAGAACCAAAAGTAGTCTGAGATAAAAATCTAGAATACTCCATTAAAGGGGCTTGCATGCCATTGCCATCAATCGTTTTCGACCCATTGGAGGATTCGAAATTGGATGAACTGCTTATTGAAATCCCTCCATTATGTCCGGCACCGAGGTAGTCGTCATATTGTGCTTGTATGAAACCTAAAAATAACAAGCAAAATAAAGTTGTATGTATTACTCTTTTCATTTTATGTCTTTTTAGGTTACTGTTTTACAACAGATAGATTAATAAATTTTGATTTATCACCTATAATCAAATTGACGATATACTGACCTGCGGCATATGGATTTACTTCCAGTCGCTGAATGTTTTTACCTGTGTTTAGAATGATTTGATTTTGCTTAACGATCTTGCCATTCATGTCAAGTAACTGCAGCGTGGCTTGTGTAGCTATTGTAGATTCAATTTCTATATTAGTAAAGTCTAACGCAGGATTCGGAACAGCTTTCATGTCGTTTAAGATTTCAGCAAGTTGTTCGTTGGCAACAGAAAGGCCTGTAGTTTCAATTTTCATTTCACTGAAGCCTGCACAAGTACCCCCATGTGTTTCAAGGACTGTAATCAATAAATATTGAGCAGCTATTCCACTAAAATCTGGGCCTGATTCGCCCTCATAAAAACCAGAAGAGGGTGCTTCATTTAGTTCAAAGATTCCCCATTCAATCCAGTTTGTACCATCTGTTGAGTATTCTGCTAAAGCTCTGCTTATGCCATCTGCAGTGCGATCATTGACATTAAGATTCCAAAAATGGCTTTGTCCTAATTCATAGGTTTCTCCTAAATCATACATAATCCAGTGAGATGCTGGCTTATTAGGGTTTGGATTAGCGGTTAATTCGCATGATACCCAAGATTCTTCAAGGGATGTATTGTGTCTGTCTGGATAACACTGAGAATATGATATCAAAGCGATACACAAAGACGTTATTGTGCAAAGTATTTTTTTCATAAGCTGTGATTTTATGGCTTTAAGAATGGGGTTTTGGCTATACTAAGGCTGTACTTTCCAAAATTAAGCTAAATTTCACAACTTATCCTAAGTGTTTTCCATGAAAATGGAGATATAAGTAGGTATTAAGTTCGCTTTTATAAGCTTATTATTATTGTATTTTAGTGCTTTGAGAAGGAGTGTACTACAAAGGGGCTTCTTGCATTGTGAATAGTCTAAATAAAAAAGCTATCAGTCTGTCAAATCTCGATATTGTTTTACCGATATATAACCCGCTTGATAATTGGGATAGTGACGTTATAAGGCAATATAAAATTCTTTTAGAACGTCTACCTGAAAACATTCAAACGCATCTGATTCTAGTAAATGATGGAAGCGCTTTTGACTTGAGTGAAGGGTGGGAAAATATTAACAAGGTTTTACCTGATGCGGAGTGGATAAGTTACACTGAGAACAGGGGAAAGGGTTATGCATTACGTCAAGGCGTTAAAAAATGCAAGGGTGATTTTATCATGTACACGGATTATGATTTTCCCTATACTTATGGCAGTATGGTCAGGATGATTGAGAAAATGATTAACTCAAATGTTGATGCGATACTAGGTACAAGAGATCAGAGTTATTACGCGCATATTAGTGGAAGACGAAAATGGATTTCTCAAAATTTGAAGAAAGTAAATCGCCTGTTATTCCGTTTGCCTACCGATGATACACAATGTGGTTTGAAGGCTTTTAATCAAAAAGCTAAAGATATTTTTATGACAACAACAACTGATCGTTATTTAATCGACGTTGAGTTTTTAAAAAAATTGGTCAAAAATAATGCGTCAGTAGATACTCAAAATGTTGTTCTTAGAGATAACGTTGTACTATCAAAAATTTCAAATTTGCGATTAATAAAAGAAATGTTTAACTATTTGAAAATCATGTTGAGTTAAACAATCTATGATGGATTTTAACCCATATAGAAAATTTGGATTACCTCTTTTTTTAATATTAAATACAGCTTTATTTGCTGTTGTTTTTGGCAGTCGATTGGCAGATCCCGATGGTTTTTTATTTGCCAATGCTTATGATGCGTTAAAGAATTATTACAACTATATATTTTATACTGAGGTCCAGTCACAAGGTGGATATTTGGATTACTTTGGAATGAATTTTCCCTATCAGGATTATGTCTTTTATACTGATAGTACGCCTACTATTTCTTGGCTCTCAAAAATGCTGGGTTTAAAAGAAGGCGCATTAGATTTTTATAATCTAATTTTTTTAGCCAACTTTTTAATTTCTCCAGTTGTCGCTTACAAAATAGGGGAGATACTAAAGTTTCATTATGTCATAAATATATGCTCAGCACTTTTTGTTGTTTGGCTCAATCCCATGGTCTTAAATTTGGCAGCGTGGACAAATTTAAGTTTGTCTTTATTTTTTCTCTTAAGCATTTATGCCTTTATAGTATTTGTCAAAAGTGAATTTAAGTCGATAAAGACTGTTTTTACCCTTATGGGAATATTTTTATTGGTGATTTTGGCTTCCTTGACACATTTGTATTACTTACCTATGCTGTTGTTCCTATTGGGACCTGCGTTTGTGATACTTTTCTTTTTAGATTATAAAAGCAAGTCTATCGCTGGACTAACGAGCTTACTGTTGGCATTTGTTTTTGTGTATTTGTTTTTGAGACTTTCTGACGGGGTCTATAATTTAAGACCTGAAGATACTTTGGGTTTTAATTCTCATGAATGGACCTGTACATTGGGAGATTATTTTAAGTCTTACAATTTTTTATCATTTCCGGCATTCAAAGAGCAATCAAATTGGAACCTTGAGCGATTGACATTTTTGGGTAGTGCTTTTCCGTTCTTTCTTCTTTTCCTTTGCGGAATATTGGTTTTTGTAAAAAGACAGAAATTAATTTTAGAAGATGATGTAAA
>ENA-ORXM01003191-ORXM01003191.1-marine-metagenome-genome-assembly--contig:-NODE-3191-length-16888-cov-5.815716_pt1 | contig 16888 bp, 13 predicted proteins | sample MGYA00237867_ERZ511480 | MGnify/ENA primary metagenome ERZ511480 (study PRJEB26309, sample SAMN06266103) | marine metagenome | isolation source: Algal blade | place: United Kingdom:Sidmouth, United...
CCTATAAATATTTCACTCCCGAAAATCGGGACGGGCTACGCTGTGGTGATGTGCTCTTACTTCTGAATACCCCTATAATATATTAGGGGTATTCAGAAGTAAGCGAAGCTAACCCTAAAAGGTCTTAAAGGGTTTAATTTTATAGCACAGGGATTCAACTCTGTGTAGATGTGGAGGTTGATTTTAAATTGGCGTGATTTTGTAATTTAAGCCTTCGCAACAAAATAATACTCCGAATTTTCAGCATACATTTTATTGAATGCTTCAGGAGTAATTGAAGGCTCCTTAGCTAAGAAGCGCTCTAGGGTATAGATTTGTAATCCAATCTGATTTACCAATAAATCATAAACCTGATCAGGAGTAGTGCCATAATGATCACTCGCACCTAAACCAAATTCAAAAATTAAAGTAGGCTTACATCTTTTAAATGTTTCTAGTCCACCTAGTAACACATCATATTCACCACCCTCAACATCGATTTTCACAAAATCGACCTTGCAATCAGCAGGTAGTAAATCATCCAATTTTTGACTTTTTACCTTAATAGTTTCGATATCTGGATTATCTATAAAGTAGGATCTCTTCTTTAGGCCACTAAATGCAGGTGCATTTTTGACTAGGTTAAAAGCCACTTCTTCATTCTTATTGCTTAGGGCAATCTGATATACGGTGGTGCTATGGCCATATTTTGCTTTAAGTTTAGAGAAGAGATATGGAATCGGTTCGAATGCAATATGTTTACCGAAGGGGGCATACCTAAGCATCTGATCAAGCATCTCGCCTTCATGACAGCCAATGTCTAGACAGTTGGTGTGGGTTCTAAGCTCCTGCTTCATGATAATCTTTGTAAGTCTATCATATTGCATATTCTTGGTCACATCTATCTGAAGTAACTCAAAGCCTGATTTTATTATATTTTTTAATGTTTGATTCAAATCCTTATTATGATACGTAATTACGCTTTAATTTGTTAGTAATAAATCTAAATCGGTATATACTATCTCTATTAATAGTTTATTGGCTGGGGTGAGAAGGCTAATTTATATTCTACAGAATGCTATATTCAGATTGGGATATTACTTGGTTTAAAGTAAGTTCTATATATAATAACGTTTCTCTGCGCCAAATGTACGAATCTTGTGATTATCAGTCAACTAACTGGTAGTATTTTATTTAAATATTACGATTTTATATATTTAACTTGTTATCAGCTATTTACGGAGATGTGGTATGCCTTATTACACTTACTAAGACCATAAGTTTTAATTTTAGTCACAGCAGTAAACATATACCAATTGAGTGGCACAAGATGTAATCAATTTTTATCTTCAAGTTTTAAAATAATGTGGATCTCACTATGCATCAAGAAAGGAAACGTGTAAAACCCGCGAAAGGAGAGTGGCCATATGTCATACTAGGTGTAGTCTTATTCTTTGGCTCTATCATCTTATTTGTGGTAGAAATTAACAACTATTCTTTCACCACAAATTTTCATCTATTTCTCCTCGTTTACGGTATAATCGGTCTTCTACTGGCTATCGCCTTATCTATATATTATGGCAAAGGCACAAAAGGAGTAGAAAGGGCAAAATTAACCTTACTTTTCTTGATATTTATCACGCTGATCTTTCCAGTATGGGCCCATTTTCTCAACCGCATGATTGTCATACAAACCCATACCGATAAGGTAGAGATTTTTCAGAATGAGGTAGAAGAGTATATGGCTACAAATCCAGCTGGTGTGATGAATTCTGTAGAACGCTTTAATATGTTTTTAGTCTATAAGCAAAAAATTCTTAAAATAACTTCGAGTAATTTGGAGCACGCCAAGTTGCGATCAGGTAGTACAATAGATATCACCATCCATCGAGGTATTTTCGGATTTGAATTTGTTGATAATCAAATGTTCCGATGAGGTTACGAGTTCAAGAAAATGTTTCTTTGAAACAGAAGCACACTTTTGGTTTGGCGGCCATAGCTGACGCCTACGTTCAAGTAAGTAATATTGAACAACTGCGCGAAGCCTTAGCTTTGCCATTTAAGTCGAAAATTATATTGGGTGGTGGTTCAAATTTAATTTTCACAAAGGACTATGCTGGTCTTGTTATCCGAATCGATATTAAGAATATAGAAGTAGTGCGTGAGCTTAAAAATAAAGTGCATTTACGTGTTGGTGCTGGAGAGAATTGGCATAATGCTGTTCTTTGGACACTTAATAATAATTTCGGAGGACTAGAAAACTTGTCCCTCATACCAGGCACCGTCGGCGCTTCACCCATCCAGAATATAGGTGCCTATGGTGTAGAACTTAAAGATGTATTTTTAAAATTAAAGGCACTAGAAATAGCTACGGGTAAGGTTAAAATATTTAATAAAAAGGCCTGTAAATTTGGTTACAGAGATAGCTATTTTAAACAAATAGGCAAAGGAAAGTATATAATCTTGGAAGTATTTTTCACGCTGACCCATACCCATCATCAAACCAATATCTCCTATGGAGCAATCCAGGCGGAATTAGATAAAATGTCTTTAGTAAATAATACTATCCAAAACATCAGCAAAGCAGTAATAAAAATACGGAATAGTAAATTGCCCGATCCGCAGAAAGTTGGTAATGCAGGTTCTTTTTTTAAAAATCCTATAATCTCAAAAACTAGATTTCAAAAGATACAAAACCAATTTCCTGATGTCGTTAACTATGCCTTGCCAAACGGAAAGATAAAGCTAGCAGCTGGTTGGCTGATCGACCAGTGTCAATTAAAGGGAACCTCCATAGGAGATATTGGTGTCCATCCAAATCAAGCCCTGGTATTGGTTAACTATGGAAGTGGAACGGCTCGCGACTTAGAAGCTATGATTACCAAAGTGATCCAATCTGTAGAGAATAAGTTCAAAGTAGTTTTAGAGCTGGAAGTGAATTTAGTGTAGTGTAGTAAATGAAGCTGCAATAAAAGTCTCCGTCATTTCTCCTGTCAAATACCATTATAATTTAGCGAGAACCCCATGAAATTGTGTACATCATGTCATCAAATCTAATTTTCGAACATAATAATAAGTGACTATAAAAGCTCAATTTGTTCTCATATTGAAAAGATTTTGATTTCTAAATTGTCAATAGCTATAATTGAGTAAATGATCCCAGCAGGCGTGCCGAAAGGCTAAGCAGTACAAGCGGAGCACGTCAGAGACAAGTGACTGAAGTGGTATCCAGCGCGCGGATTAGTGCGTAAGCAGGGGTAGTAACGGAAGCCACGACGCCGCCCATTTTTCTTGGGCTGGCGATGGCCCCGAACTAACAAGGTGAACCCTGAGGAATTACGAATCTCTGAAGGTTGATTTTACGTAAACAAAGCATGGTAGGAGCTCCTTATTAAGATTAAGTCTAAATAAGATAGGCTGTATAAGAAAGACTTATGACCAGAACAATTAATATAAAAGCTTGCTATCTTTGCGATGTTTTTTTAAAAACCAATAAATACTCTTATTTTGAAAGACAAAATAGCCAAAGTTGGTGCTGTTTTACCCCTCGTTTTCTTAAGCTATTCTGTGAGCGCGAAGACTATTTTTCTGAGTAGTGGCGCGGATATGCTTCCATACGCTCTGATACTGATAGTTGCTATTCTTGTATTGAGTGCAGTTTACATGATTTCTGAAAGTTTTGTCAGAATGGAGGCTAGAGAATTAGGCGTGGACGATACCAAAAATAATTTCTCGATTCTTCCTAACAAAGACGAGTTGATAGGCTCAAACGCAGAAGGTCATAATGCGGGTAAAAAAATAGTTCAGCTAAAACGAGGAATGGATATCAACCTCGAGGGTGCTGCAGAATACAATGTAGACGAAAATGTTGCTATCTCTACCTTCGCCATGCAACCTAAAAACTTTATCGGTATGTCACCAATACCTAAAGTAGAGGTAGAAGTGGGCGATGAAGTGAAAGCGGGTGATATAATATATCACGATAAGAAGAGTCCTGAGGTTAAATACTGTGCTCCAGTAAGTGGCGAAATAATAGCCATAAATCGTGGCGAAAAAAGATCAATTGCAGAGGTGGTAATCCTTGCGGATAAAGAAATCAAATATAGGGCAATGCCAGAATTTGACTTTGAGAATTGTAGCCGTCAGGAGCTAGTGGACTATATGTTGGATACGGGTGCATGGGCACATTTGCGTCAGCGGCCTTATAATATAGTTGCGGATCACAAAATTACGCCAAAGGCTATCTTCATTTCTACCTTTGATTCTGCTCCACTTGCGCCAGATCTAGACATTATTATCGCTGGTCGTGCTAAGGAGTTTCAAACAGGATTGGATGTACTCAATAAACTGACTACTGGTAAAGTACACTTGGGATTGAATGCGAAAGACCTAGATCCTTCTCCTGTATATGAAAATGCACTAGGAGTATATAAGCATTGGATCAGTGGACCGCATCCAGCAGGCAACGTTGGTGTGCAAATACACCATATAGATGCGATTAACGCGGGTGAAAAAGTGTGGACGCTAAGTGTACAAGATGTGGCTACTATCGGGTCTCTATTTCTACAAGGAATTTATGATGCAGAAAGAATAGTAGTGGTAGCTGGTGCTGAGCTTTCGCAACCTAAATATATCACGACTTACTTAGGCGCAAACATTGGTGACCTTGTAAATAATAATCTTAAGAACGATCATGTGCGTTATATCAGTGGCGATGTACTTTCGGGTAATGCTAAGGAAAAGACACAGTTCCTAGATTTCTATGACGATCAAGTATCAGTCATTGCAGAAGGAGATGAATACGAAATGTTTGGCTGGCTAGTACCACAAAGTCCTAGACCGAGTTTGTCACCAACATTCCTCAGTAACATTATTGGTGGAACGTATGTAGCCAATACCAATACTCACGGGGAGGAGAGAGCATTCGTAGTGTCTGGTCAGTACGAGCAAGTATTACCAATGGACGTCTATGCTGAGCATCTGATGAAGTCCATCCTAGTAAGTGATATGGAACGTATGGAAGGCTTAGGTATATATGAGCTTGTGGAGGAGGATGTAGCTTTATGCGAATTTGTATGTACTTCAAAGCAACCAGTACAATCAATCCTTAGAGAAGGATTGGCCGTGATGATGGATCAAGAATAAACAAAGAAACTAAATAATAAAATGGGCTTACTCCAATTTTTACATAAAATAGAACCAGACAAAAAGAAATCTCCATTCTTGCACACGTTGTTTGATGGTTTTTTCACTTTTGCCTACGCTCCTAACACGGTTACCAAAAATGGTACACATATCAAGGATGGGATGGATCTGAAGCGTACCATGTTTATGGTGGTAATAGCGCTCCAGTTAGCATACGTATTTGGAACCTATAATATAGGTCACCAGCACTTTGTAGCTTTAGGAGAGCATACTAGTTTTTTAGCTGGGTTTCATCTAAAGCTTATTTACGGTGCTATGAAGCTATTGCCGCTTTTCATAGTAGCTAATGTCGTAGGACTGGGTATAGAATTTATCTATGCCGCCAAGAAAGGGCATCCTATAGAAGAAGGCTACTTAGTGTCAGGTGCTTTGATACCTTTGATAATGCCTCCAGATTTACCTCTATGGATACTTGCCTTATCTGTAGTTTTTGCAGTGGTTGTCGGTAAAGAAGCATTCGGTGGAACAGGTATGAATATCATGAACATTGCATTATTATCCCGTGTATTTATATTCTTTGCCTATCCTACATTCATATCAGGTGATGAGGTGTGGATATCAGGTATAGTAAAGGAGGGAACGGAATATATGGGTGCTTCATACGGCATGGTTCATGGATTTTTCGATTGGATATTTAACGGGGTCGGTCTCTCCACCTTTGGGGATGGGGGCATGGCCGTGGTAGATGGATACACAGGTGCTACGCCACTTGGCTTAGCGGCCAAAGGTGGCTGGTCTGCTGTGACAGAAGTATATTCTCCAGCACAAATGTGGTGGGGCGCTATCCCTGGCTCTATTGGTGAAATGCCAAAGCTTTTAATTTTGGCTGGTGCATTGTTGCTGATAGTTACTAAGATCGCAAGTTGGAGAATCATGTTGTCCATGGTGATTGGAGCTGCAGTAGGGGGTCTCTTGATCAACTTTTGGGGTGCGAATCCATTTATGGAGGTACCATGGTACTACCACTTCTACATGGGTAGTTTTTTCTTTGCGATGGCATTCATGGCTACAGATCCTGTGACAGCATCTCGTACGCAGACTGGAAAATGGATCTATGGATTTTTGATCGGTGTGGTCGGGATGGTTATTCGTGTACTTAATCCAGCATACCCAGAAGGGTGGATGTTAGCGATATTATTTATGAACGTCTTTGCGCCATTAATCGATTATTATGTACTCGAAGCTAACGTAGCTAGGAGATTGGGCAGGGCGAAAAAGTCTACTGATATGGTGCATGAGCTAGAACCTCAGTTATCCGTATCAGAACATTAATCTATAAAAGGAAATAAAAAAATGCACAGTACTAAATATACGATCATCTTCGTCCTTATTCTTACCTCTGTAGTAGCATTGTTGCTTACCGGATTTAGAGAAGGCACTAAGGATATGGCGATTGCTAATGAAGAGATTTTTAATAAGCGCGCAATCCTTAAAGCCATTTCTTCAGAGCTTGGCACTGCGGATAAGTCAGTTAGCGTGAGCGACCTGGCAGACACAGATGTCGAGGATATATTCAATAATAAAATTGAGCAAATCGCTCTGGATATGGATGGCAAGAAATTGTCAGAGGCGGATGTACAAAAGTCTGGTTACAAGGGTGGAAAAGCGATCGATATAAAAATGGCGAAAGAAAAAAAGAAGCCTGAGGCGGAACGTATCTTGCCTTTATTCGTGTACCAAGGTAATAAGGAGAAGATTTACATCATGTCTGTAATTGGCTCTGGACTATGGGATATCATCTGGGGCAGTATAGCTGTTCGCTCTGATGAGTCTACATTAGTAGGTGTAAACTTTGACCATGCAGGGGAGACACCAGGACTAGGTGCGGAGATAAAGGATAATCCTAAATTTCCAGCTTCTTATGAAGGGAAAAAATTATACGATGCCGAAGGGGTATATAAAGGTGTGATTGCGCGAAAGGGTGGAGCAGTAGATAAGAACCACGAGGTTGATGGCCTTTCAGGCGCAACTGTTACTGCCGATGGCGTAACGGAAATGGTTTACAGAGGTGTAAAATATTATGAACCGTACTTTAAAAATAATTAAGTACACATTCTATCAAAAAATATATCGCGATACAGTATTTTTCTGGTCGTTCTAAATAATAAATGATATGGCTGACACAGCAGTAGTCGAAAAGAAAAAGGAAGGAGGTATAGCGTTCGGTAAAAAAGAACGTCGCCTACTTATAGATCCATTGAATGAGAACAACCCGATCACCGTACAGGTACTAGGGATTTGTTCTGCTTTGGCGGTTACGTCTCTAATATTTCCCTCTTTGGTGATATCTGTAGCCGTAGTATTCGTTTGTGCTTTTAGCTCATTGATTACTTCATTGATGCGAAAATATATACCGAATGCAGTACGTATGATTGTCATGCTTGTGGTGATAGCAGCATTGGTAACTGTTGTGGAGCTATTCTTGAAAGCGTTTACATTTACGGTTTATAAGCAACTATCCGTTTATATTGGACTGATAATTACCAACTGTATTGTGATGGGTAGATTGGAAGCATTTGCCATGGCTAATGATCCATGGAAATCTTTTTTAGATGGTATAGGAAATGGTCTAGGCTACGGAGCTATACTTTTAATCATCGCATTTTTTAGAGAGCTTTTTGGAAAGGGAACTCTATTTGCAGGTACGCCAATCGTTATCAATATTATCGGTGCGGGGGATGACTACTTGATCAATACGTTGACTAATCCAGTCTTCGGATGGTATGTAAATAATAACTTGATGGTGATGCCTGCAGCGGCGATGTTTATTATCGGTATTCTGATTTGGGTACAACGCGCTAGATTTCCAAAATTGGTTGACGTATCGTAAGTCTTTTATTTAAATTATAGAAATTAACTACATGATTTTACTAGATAGTTTTGTAAATATTTTTCTCAAAGCCGCATTTTTCGAAAATATGGTTTTAGCCTACTTCCTAGGTATGTGCTCTTTTTTGGCTGTATCGAAGTCAGTAAAGACTGCATTTGGTCTAGGATTAGCGGTCATATTTGTACTAGGTATCACGATGCCGATAAATTGGGTGATCTCTACTTATATATTAAGTGATACGGGTATATTTGGTATGGATCTTACTTTCCTTCGTTTCATTTTGTTCATTGCGGTGATAGCATCAATGGTGCAGTTGGTGGAAATGGTAATTGAAAAAATATCACCTTCCTTATATAACTCGTTAGGTATATTTCTACCCTTAATCACGGTGAATTGCGCTATTTTGGGTGGTTCCTTGTTTATGGTAGCTAGAGAATACAACTTTGTTGAGTCTGTTGCATTTGGTTTAGGGGGAGGCTTCGGTTGGTTCCTAGCTATACTTGCGCTAGCAGCTATCAGAGAAAAGATTAAATACTCAGCGATTCCTGCTCCACTTAGAGGACTTGGTATGGCATTTATTATTACTGGTCTAATGGGTGTTGCTTTTATGAGTTTGATGGGTATCGATCCATCGGCATTAGAAGTACCTAAGTAAAATTTGATTTTAAGATTTTAAGAATTTATACAGATGGATATACAATTAATTGGAGTTGCGTGGATCGTGTTCGTAGTAATCATTATGTTACTTTCGATCATGTTGATTGCAGCTCGTAAGAAGCTAGTTCCTCAGGGAGCAGTGAGCATCGTCGTCAACGGCGATAAGGAGAATCCTATCGAGGTGCAGCCAGGCGATACGCTCTTGTCAGCATTATCTACCAAAAGTATTTTCCTTCCTTCAGCCTGTGGCGGTGGAGGGACCTGTGCTATGTGCGAGTGTCATGTGGACGCGGGTGGTGGTGATGTACTTCCTACTGAGATGAACCATATGACTCGTAAAGAGGCAGCTGAAGGTCTACGTCTTGCTTGCCAAGTAAAGGTGAGAGAAGATATGGAGATTCGCATACCAGAAGAGATTTTTGGAATTAAGAAATGGGAGTGCGAGGTTGTTAGTAACTACAATGTATCCTCATTTATTAAAGAGTTCGTCGTCAAGCTTCCAGAAGGAGAAACATTAGATTTCGAATCAGGTGGTTATATTCAAATTGATGTACCAGAAATAGTTTGTGATTTCAAAGACATAGAGATTTCTCCTGCTCCTAATGATGAAGTAGGTTCAGATAAATTCAAATCAGAGTGGGACAAATTCAACCTTTGGCCACTGAAGATGGTAAATGAGGAGGAACAGTTCAGAGCCTACTCTATGGCCAATCATCCAGCAGAGGGTAATATTGTGAAGTTGAATATTCGTATTGCAACACCACCATGGGATAGGGCGAAAAATGATTGGATGGCTGTCAATCCAGGGGTATGTTCCTCTTACGTATTTACGCGTAAGCCTGGTGACAAGGTGGTGATCTCAGGACCATATGGGGAGTTCTTTATAAAACCTACTAAGAAGGAAATGGTCTACATCGGTGGAGGTGCAGGTATGGCGCCATTGCGTTCTCACTTGTTTCATATGTTTCACACCCTTAAGACAACAGATCGCAAAGTGTCCTATTGGTATGGTGGACGTACTAAGCGAGAATTGTTTTACATTGATGAGTTTAGAGCGATAGAGAAAGAATTCCCGAATTTTAAATTCCATGTTGCACTAGATAATCCGCTTCCAGAAGATAACTGGAAAGAAAAGGAAACTATAGAGGATGAGGGAGATGGATTCAAAGGGTACATCATGTCAGTAGCATATGAGAAGTATCTAAAAGACCACCCTGAGCCAGAAGAAATAGAATACTACTTTTGTGGACCACCTATGATGAACGCGAGTGTGATCAAGACCCTTGACGAGCTAGGTGTACCAGAAGAGAATATTGCCTTCGATGATTTTGGTGGGTAATTCGACAATTGATTTTTTTATTGCTAAGCCTATTCAATTTATTTTGGATAGGCTTAGTTGTTTTTAAGAAGTCTATAACTACGTAGGCACTGGAGCAATTTATTTTTGACAAGTCCAGGTTAGGATTATGAGGCTGAAGCGTAGTCCATGTTATGGTGGCTATTCTAGCGCAGGGAACCACCGTAGGCACCGTAGCTGTGCACAAGCGGTCAAACACCGTAGGCACCGTAGAAGAAAAAGCTATTTTGCACCCGTTAAAGTAGCTACAGTGCCTCCGGTGTCTCGCACACGTGAGAGAGGCTTCGGTGCCTACGGTGGTAATTCTTTTTTGTACACATCACGAAAGCAGCTCAAACGCGTTCGTTTAACACCGTAGGTACCGTGGAAGAAAAAGCTATTTTGCACCCGTTAAAGCAGCTACAGTGCCTTCGGTGTCTCGCACACGTGAGAGAGGCTTCGGTGCCTACGGTGGTAATTCTTTTTTGTACACATCATGAAAAGCAGCTTCGACTCGTGCTTTTGACACCGTAGCAGTTTATATTTCATGAGACCAAGTTAGGAATATGAGGCTGAAAGCGTAGCTTAGGTGTTAAGAAGATGAGAGAACAGCAGTAACTTACTAATCCCAAAGAAAACTATACGGAATAATGAAGCTCATACGAATGAGAATATATTTCGAAAACAATACCAAAAGGATCTTCTACATAACACATTCGATAAGGCTTTTCGCCAGGGTAGTATTTTCTGATAGGCATTCTTTGCTTGCCTCCAGCATCAACTATTTTTTTCACCAGTCCTTCAACATCTGGATCTTGAACAGAGAAATGAAATAACCCAGTTCTGAAGGGTTCGAAAGTAGGTTTCAAATCCTTGCTTTCTTGAAATTCAAATAACTCAAAACCAATTTTATCACCCGTAGAAAGATGAGCAATCTTAAAGGATCCCCAACCTTCGCCAAAGACGTCTATACACATTTGACCAATGGCGGTTTCCTTTTCTTCTTTTACGACTGCTGGTTCCTTGATAGTGTAAAATCCAAATACCTCTGTGTAGAACTCCACAGCTTCTTTTATATTAGGAACTGTAATCCCGATATGAGAAAAAGTTTTAGGATAAGTATGTGAAGACTCATTTGAATTACGCATAAATTTTAGGTTTTTGAAATAGATATTTTAAACTATACCATAAAAACGGCGATTACAAAATGATTGTTCAAAAGACCAGAATCTTTCTTTTCCATCAAGGAAATTCTAAATCATAAATCATTACGCAGCAATTCATCATAGTGATTTCACCTATTTTCACCTTTGCACAATTAGCAACGTCGGGGGGAGGTGAAATTTAAATTGTAATGGTTTAAGTCTGAATGACCTTTTATAATCCACTGGGAAGTGATCATTCATTATCAAGTAGCCTTGATTTTCGTACATTTGATCGAATTTGCATGTGCTTAGTTTTAGTATGATGTGTATAGCTCTTCTGAGCAAATTAAAAACTTTATTTCGCAATCTTATGAAATCCAAGTTACAGATATTCAAGATAGTCGCTAAACACTTAAGTTTTACAAAAGCCGCCGAGCAATTGTACATTTCTCAACCTGCTATATCAAAAGCTGTCAAGAGTCTAGAGCAGGAATATAAAACAACCTTATTCATTAGAAAAAGAAACACGATTGAAATAACACCAGAGGGAAAGTCATTTCTAATTTATGCGAATAAAATATTAGCAATATATGCTGAGATGGACGAGCAATTTCTCATAAAAAAAGAAACCTTTCCAGCGCTTATAAATTTTGGAGTAAGTACAACTCTGTCTAACTATATCATCCCCAAGGTGATTGCTAAATTTAGAGTTCAATTTCCCAGCACGAAATTTAAGATAACGAGTAATAACTCTGAAAGTATTGAGAATCTAATTCTAAATCAAGAAATCGATTTTGGTATTACTGAAGGAAGTATAAAAAATCCAAAGTTGGAATTTGAAAAATTTATCAAAGATGAAATTGTACTAGTTACCAATGCCAAAAACACTTCTTTCAAAAATGGAAACGTCGATATAAAAGCACTTAGGCAAATACCAATCATAAGACGAGAAATCGGTTCGGGGACTAGAGAGATTATCAATACATTTTTATTGGATAACCAAATTGAGAAACTCAATTGCGTTGTCACCTTAAATAGTACAGAGGCAATAAAAAACTTTCTGTACCATTCTGATCATTATGCACTGCTTTCCGTCAATGCTATAACAGATGATCTAGTGAACAATAAGCTTAAAGTCGTTGAAATTAATGACTTAAGTATTGATAGATGGTTCTATTTCGTTAAACGAACAGGTTTCTTGTCTAATACCCTAGATTACTTTAAAAATTTTATCCGGCTCAATTATAACTTATAGTTATCTCAAATAACTAAATAAATTGCACAGTAACTAATCTATCGACCTACTTTTGTTCTTGATCTCACGATTTGAAATGAAGGATAAGGTATCAAAAATAGTTTACTGCGTTATTATTGCCATTGCTCTCTCTGGCCTTATTAATAGTCCTACAGCATTATTACTAGGTTTTTTACATACACTTATACTTAATAATCCATTTAAGGATTACAGCCGCAAAGCTATTCAGTATCTGTTAAAGATATCAGTAGTAGGCTTAGGGTTTGGTATGTTTATAAAAGAAACTTTAGAGACAGGTAAAGAAGGATTTAGTCTGACATTGTACTCAATAGCACTAACATTGTTCCTGGGTTATACGCTGACCAGATTGATGAATTTGGATTTAAAACTTGGACAACTCATTACTACGGGAACAGCCATTTGTGGTGGAAGTGCAATCGCGGCAATTTCTCCTGTGATAAAAGCGAATAGTAAAATCATAAGTATTGCCTTAGGGGTTGTATTCTTATTGAACGCAATTGCTTTATTCGTTTTTCCTGCTATTGGTCACCTTCTTAGCCTTACACAAGAACAATTTGGCTTGTGGTGTGCAATCGCTATTCACGATACAAGTTCAGTAGTAGGTGCTTCATTGGTGTATGGTGATGAAGCGTTAAGAATAGCAACTACAGTAAAACTATCGAGAGCACTATGGATTATTCCTATATCTTTTACTTTTATATTTTTAAGCAAAACAAAAGGGGGTAAAATTAAAATCCCCTACTTTATTGTTTTATTTGTTTTGGCAATTATTATTAATAGCTTTCACATCTTACCCGAATCTGTTACTAACTTTATACTTGTATCAGCCAAGCGATTGCTGATATTAACATTGTTTCTTGTAGGTTCTGCCATTTCTGTGAAAGATTTGAAAGCGGTGGGTATAAAACCCATTATATTAGCAGTTACACTTTGGATTTTTATATCAATTTTCTCATTAGTATATATTTTGAATTGAAGTCAGGATGCAATACAGATTCTATTTAATTCCGACTTTTTTATGCACTTAAATAATTAGCTGCTATATAGCACAACCATGCAACAGGTTTTGATAATAAACGAATAGATTTATAAGACTAGTTAAATTATAAAGTGCATAATATTTAATGTTCTTTATTGATATGCTATAATCTGCTAATATAGGGGAAGGCAGTGATTCTTTTTAACACATAAAATTTAATTATGCTCTATAGGTATAATATTTCATTTCTTTTGATGATCATAGTAATTGTGCTTCTAAACTCTTGCGACAAGGTAAAGAACTTCCATTTAACTACTACAGCTGAAGTGAGAGGAGTACCTACAAATCAAATGTTTTTTCAAAGAGCATTTCCTAAAGGAACAATTAAAGAGACCGCACTACAAGAAGCTAAAAGTTGGAAGAAAAACTTTTACAATAATAATGCACTCCTTAGAAATGGCAATGATAGTGGAGGTACTTTGGTAGGACCCACCAATGCTGGAGGTCGTGTAGCAGATGTAGAAATACCTTTTGATCAACAAAATACCTATTACGTGGCAGCTGCATCAGGAGGTATATTTAAGACTGAAGATGGTGGTAACACATGGAAATCAATCTTTGAGGATCAAGGTGTATTAGCTATGGGAGATATTGAAATTTCTAAGAAAAACGCTGATCTTGTTTGGGTAGGCACTGGCGAAGCTGACGCCCCTCGGGCATATCCTGGCAATGGTGTATTTAAATCAGAGAACGGAGGCATAGATTGGGAATCTAAAGGCTTGACTAGTGTAGGTACAGTGGGTAAAGTCAAACTAGACCCAAATGATGATAACACTATATTTGTAGCTGCTATGGGACCAGTCTATAGAAAATCAGAAGACAAAGGTATTTTTAGGTCTAAAGATGGAGGTGAAAGCTGGACAAAAGTTCTGTATATCAACGATACCACAGGAGGGATAGATTTGGCGATACATCCTAGTAATAGTAATATCATATACGCTTCTATGTGGCAAAGAGAGTTTACACAAAATAGGAGCATTTATGGAGGGCCTAGCTCTGGACTTTACAGATCGTTAGATGGTGGAGATACTTGGGAAAAATTGACCAATGGATTATCTACTTCTAATGATATCTCAAAAATAAAAGTAGAAATAGCTCCCTCAAATCCTAATATAGTATATGCAATGTATATTAACGCAGCAGGAAATATCGTTGGCTTTTATTTCAGCAATGATGGAGGCGACAATTGGGAAGAGAGAAACTCGTCTCAGCTGCCAAGTGTAGGATTCAACGAATACTTTGGGGATATCTATATAGATCCTACTGATGAAAATGTAATATACAACATGGGATTGCAAGTGTTCAAAACTACCAACGGAGGGCAATCATGGGAACATATTTTTGTGGGTGTTCATTTCGATCAGCAAGCATTTTCTTTCAATCCTTCACTGCCAGGACAAATAATCATAGGTAACGATGGCGGAGTATATAAGAGTGATGACAGTGGTGCTTCAATCACAAAAATAAATAATCTCCCTATTACTCAGTTTTATCGTCTGCATGTGAATCAAAATAATAATAATACAATTTATGGTGGGTCGCAAGATAATGGTTCATGGCGGTCGGAGACACCTGATGGCATAGATAACTGGGAGAAAGTAAATGAAGGCGATGGAATGCAGCCTTTAGCTGCAACATCTGATGGTTCCTTTTGGTATACCTCTACCCAATCGGGTCAGTTTTATAAACAGGGTCAAGGATTTTCTATTGTTACACCCACTATAGGAGCTGATGAAAGAAATAACTGGGACACACCCATTACTTTTGATCCTAGTGATACTGAATCTATCTTCTACGGTACTAATAAGTTATACAGGTCGAAAGATGGTGCAGAAACTTGGGATCGGATTAGTCCAGACTTAAGTAATGGACCTGGTCCCAGCACTAGACCATTTGGTACAACTACTACCATCGATGTATCTACTGTAGATAATGAGATTATATATGCTGGCTTAGATGATGGTAATGTGTGGATAACTGAAAATGGAGGAGCAGACTGGACAAAAATATCTGATAATCTTCCTGTTAGATGGGTTACTAAGGTATATGCGGATCGAGATAATTCTAATAAAGTATATGTTACATTATCGGGGTATGCGTACGGAGAAGATAATGGCAATATATATGTTAGCGAGGATCGAGGTCAAAGCTGGACTGCGATAGGTTCATCTCTGCCGGATATTCCCATCAATGATGTAGTAAAAGATAGCGAAGGGAAGCTCATAATAGCTACAGATGCAGGATTATTCTTAACAGATAATGAAGGCAATACATGGCAACCGATAGGTGCTAACCTGCCAACGGTTCCTATAACCGATTTGCAGTTAGTGGATACCGATAACACATTATATGTGGCTACCTACGGTAGATCAATGTACAAAGTTGACATCTCTTCTATAGCGACTAGCTCAAATGAAATCGCTAAAACTAAAAGAGATCTTACAATAGTGCCTAATCCTGTAAAAGATGACACGGTAATTACTTTACCACAATCTGCGAAGCAAATTTCCGTAGTTTTATATGATATATACGGCAAAATTGTTATCCAAAACAATTATAGCAATACTCATTCAATTAATCTATCTATTCCACATTTGACAGGTGGGACTTATTTTATACTATTGAAAACGGAAAGGGATTATTTTACCGAAAAGATGATAAAACTTTAAAGAATCAATTAATTCATTTTTTTAAGTTTTAATTTTAAAATAAAGAATACCCAAATTTATAGATTACTATTGCAGTTAATTAAAATAAATATTGACTCTAAATGTGTTTTGAATCATTCTTTAAATGAAATGTGTTATACGCATTTGAGTTACATTGTTTTGATTAGAAGTACTACTTAATAATTATATATATGCATCAAACAGGATTTTCGATACTATTTTTATTGATCTTTCTCTTCCTAGGGGATATTAATTACACACAAGCACAATCCAAGAACAGTCATCCTAGTAATGACGATTCAATTTTAACTAAAAAGGAAATGCGCAAGCAGATTCCAATGTATATTGCAATAGGCCTTGGAACAAATAATTCAATGTTTAGGGATTATGCTACATCCCCACTTGACTATAGCGGAAGAGTATCTCAAATTTCGCTATCACGCTACAAGTTAAATTATAAGAGAGAAACTGAATTAGGATTCTCATATGATTTTGGCTCTTATCAAAACTCTTACAATAATAGCTTTGCGAGCAGTGATCTTAAAAGATTTGAACTTTATTTCTCTAAACTATATAAGGTAAAATTATTTGAAGCCATTGGAGTTAATACAAAGCTCGGATTTCTCTTGGCTGGTAATGGAAATTTTAGAATAAATAGGGCACTACAAAATAATGGGGTGGGGATTGACATTTTTGCAAATTTATTGGGATCTATAAAGTTCACCAAAGATATCAGTCGCGTGGTTGCAAAA
>ENA-ORXM01003193-ORXM01003193.1-marine-metagenome-genome-assembly--contig:-NODE-3193-length-16870-cov-13.983029_pt1 | contig 16870 bp, 9 predicted proteins | sample MGYA00237867_ERZ511480 | MGnify/ENA primary metagenome ERZ511480 (study PRJEB26309, sample SAMN06266103) | marine metagenome | isolation source: Algal blade | place: United Kingdom:Sidmouth, United...
ATTTCATCGATTAATCCAGAAATGTGTACGAAATGTTCTTTGTTGTTGTCATCTTCAGTAATGAATCCAAAACCTTTTGAATCATTGAAAAATTTTACTGTACCTTTACTCATTGTATTTGTATTATAATATATTAAAACACAAATATAATATAAAAAATAATAGATTTCATTTTTTTAGTAAAAATTTTAAATTGAATAAGCGTTTTTAATCATCTTAAAATCAGTTTATTAATGATATTTTTACCTAGTTCTTCATTTAGCATATTAATAATCTTTTCTTTTCCGTAGCTTAATTCTTCTCTTAAAACACTAGAACTCAATTGAACATATAATGTTTCACGTTCCAAATTAATTGAAGTCGTGTAATTATTAACACCATTACCCATAAGGTTTGTCCAAGCCTCAGCAACATTCACCTTATTCAACCCTTTTTCAAGTCTGTTGGTTTCTACAAATTCTTTTAAAGCGTCACTAATACTTAAATTCTCGTTATTACGTTTTGCCATAGTTGAGTAAAAGTATTAAAGAAAAGTTAATTAAAATAAATTATTTGGACGTTACCCTAAAATGGTTTGTTTTTTTATGCAATTTATCTTGTTAAGAACTAATAATAAAGCTTTCATTACTTAATTTTATAATATATTAAATTTAAATTAAAAATATAAAAAAGTACAATAAAGTTAATATACATGCAGAAGGTTTAAGACTTCATTAATATTAAAACAATAATGATGTTTTGCCTAATTTAGTTAAAACCGATTCTGAATGTGTTAAAACAAGATGCATGTTTTTTTAATTTTTCTTTGAAGAGAATTAAATTTTCAGATTAAAAATTATTATTGATAGTTTTGGTTTTACAGATAGTATTTTACTTTTATTTATTTTATCCTCAAGTTGTAAAATTTTATTCGATTTTTAATTAGTTAAAACCCTGTAAATATAGATCTGAAAAGTTTCTTTGATGAAGTAAAGCATTATACACTATTGCAATTTATTTACAACAAGGTAAAATGCTCAACAACCTCATGGTTAACCCGCAAGTCCTTTTAAGTTTTAGAGTATAGGTTTGCATCAATCTAACAGAAAGGTGTAAAAAGGAAATATCAACTAGTAGTAAGTAAAGAAGCTTGGCAAAGTCTTAAATAAAAACTCAAGTATGCCACCAAGAAAACCTTGCCTTATAGTTTTACGGAACGCTTGCAACGGCTAAAGCCCATTTACTGAGGATGGCTGAATAATTATCGATTAGGTAATATACAATCAAAACTTAAAAAGGTAGATGAACGGCTACTAAATCGTTTGCGTTAGATAGATTTATCTATTATGCCTTTTTTTAAAAGATATAAATAAAAAAACCGCCTCAAAATAATGAAACGGTTTAAAAAGGGGATTTAACAAAGAAAATTAATCTTCTATAGTAATTGAAACCAAACTTTCTATTTTTAATTTCTTACCTTTTAATCTGGCATCACTAAAAAAAGCTTTTGCATCGTGTTTAGCATCAATAAGCTCTTCAATTCTACTGCTATCATACTCACATTTGTCATTCTCATTACCTTCTCTTATAGATAGCTTTTGTAGTTTGTGAAAATTGATTTTAACATCAAGTATTGCGTTTATAATATCTCCGGCTTCAGATGGTGTAAATTTTCCACCAATTAACTTTATGCTTTGATTTTTCATAGTTTCTTTTTTTACGTTTTGTAATGTTTCCATATTATGTTTTTTAATTAATATATTGTTATTTAAAAGTTATTAATGATGCATAGGTAAAGTGGCATGCCTAGAGTAATATTAAATGGAAATGTTATAGCTAAAGCCATGGGGATATATAAACTAGGGCTTGCTGTGGGTGCAGCTATTTTCATAGCTGCTGGAACAGCGATATAAGAGGCGCTAGCTGCTAAAATGGCAAATAACAAACGGTTGCCAACTTCTGTTACGAATAAGCCGCTTACCATAGCTACTAATACGCCGTTAAAAATTGGTATAACAATGGCAAATACTAAAGCAAACCACCCTTTTTTTATGAGATCTGATAATTTTTTACCACTAGTTATTCCCATGTCCAAAAGAAAAACAGAAAGAAAACCTTTAAAAATATCTGTTGTAAAAGGTTTAATACCTTCTGCTTGAGCATCGCTTGCTAAAAAGCCGATAACTAAACTTCCTATAATTAGTAGTACACTACCATTAAATAGTGCGTGTTGCAAAACTGTTTTTAAAGGCACTTCAGATTTACCACTTCCTTTTTTAAAAATCATGATTAGTAAAAGCCCAACCATAATAGAAGGTGCTTCCATAAGAGCCATAACAGCAACCATGTGGCCACTAAAAGGGATTTGTTCTATTTCTAAAAAAGAGATAGCCGTTACAAAGGTTACTGCACTTACAGAGCCATAAGATGCTGCAATAGCTCCAGAGTTTTCGATACTAAATTTTTTTCGCAATATAAAGTAAGCATAAACCGGAACAGCCACTGCTAAAAAAATTCCAAATAACAAAGACCAGATAATTTCTAAGTTGAATTCGCTATGAGAAAGTTCTTGTCCGCCTTTAAAACCAATGGCAAGTAATAAATATAGTGAGATGAATTTGGATGAATTTTCAGGAATCTTCAGGTCACTTTTCAATTGCACAGCAATAATTCCTAAAAAGAAAAAAAGTAGTGCCGGATTGGTTAGGTTGTCTATAAGTAAATGTAAATCCATAAATTCTTTGTCTGATAATTAGTTTTGATTAATACTTTTTTTAAAGTACTTATTTGAGGTTTCTTTTGTTATTATTTAAAAGTAAGAATAACAATATACCAGCACAGAGTAGTATTTCTTTTAAAAACAATCCATTACTTTTTAATGATAGTAAAATGAAAGTTGAGAAGATTAGTGTGCTAACAATTATGTTTAGGTGCTTCGAATTTTGTTTTGTCTTTTTAAGACTGTTCAAGAGTATTTGTTTCATTGTTTTTATTTTGATGCAAAGTTTATATTTATATTTCATAAATTTTTATTTATATTTATTATGAAATACATAAATAATATTAATGAAATATACATTACACCAATTTGAGATTTTTTTAAAAATAGCAGAGTTACAAAGTGTTACTAAAGCATCAGAGGCATTATACCTTACGCAGCCAGCGGTTTCAATTCAACTAAAAAATTTTCAAGACCAGTTTAAAATTCCCTTATTCGAAGTTGTTTCTAGAAGAATTTATATTACTGAATTTGGAAAAGAAGTCGCTAAAGCAGCAAAAAAAATAATGGATGAAGTTGAAGCTATCGATTATAAAGCACTGTCTTATCAAGGAGAACTTGCAGGTAAATTAAAAATTTCAATAGTATCGACAGCCAAATATGTAATGCCTTATTTTATATCAGATTTTATTACTAAAAATAGGGGTATAGACCTTGTGATGGATGTAACTAATAAGGCTGAAGTAGTTAGAGCTTTAGAAAATAACGAAGTAGATTTTGCTTTAGTTTCTACAATACCTAAAAAACTAAAAATTAGTAGAATTGAACTTATGGAAAATAAGTTATATATGGTTGGAGGTAGAGATTATAAATATAAGGGGAAGTTTTTATCTAAAACTGAGTTTCAAAAATTACCACTTATTTATAGAGAACATGGTTCTGCTACTCGATTAGCCATGGAGAAATTTATAGATTCAAAAAAAATTTCAACTTATAAAACTATGGAATTAACCTCTAACGAAGCTTTAAAACAGGCTATAATTTCTGGGTTAGGGTATTCTATAATGCCATTAATTGGTATTAAGAATGCTATAAAAATTGGCGATTTACAAATTATACCTGTAAAAGGATTACCGATTATAACTAACTGGAATTTAATTTGGTTGAGCTCTAAAAATATGTCTACAATAGCAAAGAGTTTGATAGAACATATTAATAAAAATAAAGGTTTTGTAATCAATAAACATTTTGATTGGTTAAAAGATTATTAAAAGTCCTAAAACAAAAAAGAGCTCATCAATAGTATTGATGAGCTCTTTTAATATGTAATTTATAAACGTTTATATTCTTTCAAATACAGTTTTGAAATTAGCCGATGTTGATTGAGATGTTGTGGTCCCTGAAACGTATTGCGTTGTAAAACTATTTTCGTTTAATTGAATAATTTTAGTCTTATAGCCTTCATCTGATGATGGCGTAATCGTAATAATATTAGTGTCTGTGTTAAAAGAATAACTATAAAAAACAAATGAAGCTTCACATGCTTTAGTTGCTGTATCTGAGATGCTATATAGTACAGTATTCAAATTATCTTCTTCTGTAAAAACATACTTAGGCATTTTGCCATCATTACAAGCTGGTAACAAATCATCACCAGATTCACTTGTCATTGATGTAACGGTCCATTCACCAATAAGATCGCTTTTTGTGATTTTTATAGTATCCATAGTAGCATCATCGTCATCACTACAGTTGAATAAAGAAATAGCTAAAAATACTAGGGTAATTTTTTTTAAAATAGAAATGGTTTTCATAAATATTTTGATTTTCGTACAAAGATATTAATTAATTGAGATATCAATAATAACGTTAAGGTTTTTCGATAAAGTGCAAATTAATTTGTTTTAAAGATTTAATATATTCTATTTTTTCTCTGTCAAACCACGCGTTAACCAACCTCGTCTATTTGCTGTAGCTATCGCATAAGGTGTAATCCAGAACAAGCCAAAGGTATATAAAATACTATATGAGTAAGCCCAAAAACCTTCTGAAGATTTATATTTATTTGTAAAAAATAGTACTGAAAATGATGAAAATATTAAAATACTAACTAGCGTAGATCCTAAAAATAATAATGGATGTACTAAAACAAAAAACAACATAAAAAGGACCATAGGATAGCTCATTAATATTTTTAAAAACTGACTAATAAATAGGGAACGAATTCCAAATTTTGAACCAGCTTTAAAATCTGTATATACATATTTAGCCATTTCAATGTTTTCGCGAACATTACTACGTCCCCACCTAATAAACATTTTATATAAACCAGGATATTCTTCTGGAACATTAGTATAAGCGACCGCATTTTTTTGAAATAAAACGTGTTTTCCTTGTTTTAAAATCATGTTGGTCATAGCGCGATCTTCTCCAATATCAGAAGGTTGTCCCATAAATGTTTGGTTAATCCAAGCAGGTAAACATTTATGAACCGCAGTGCTTCTATATGCTGCTAAAGCACCAGGTGTACACAACACAGAATTTAAATTACTTTCCGCAGAACGTACAAATTCAAAACTCAATACAAAACTTACGTCTAGCATTTTTGGAAGCATGGCTTTTTTATTATTTAAAACCCGAATGTTTCCTGCAACGGCTCCGCAGTTTTCATCTTTTACAAACGGACTTACTAAATGCCTAATAGTATCCGGGTTTACAATAGAATCACTATCAACAGTAACGAAAATATCTCCTGTACCAACATTAAAACCACGGTATAATGCATGGCGTTTTCCTTTGTTTTTAGGTTGTTTAAAAATTTCTAAACGATTTCCTAGTTTGTCTTTAGCATCTAATATCCAATCCCAAGTATCATCTAAGCTACCATCATCAATGGCTAATATTTGTAGTTTGTTTTTTGGATAATCACTCTTTTCTAAACTCATTAAGGTGTCCCAGACTTGTTTGCCTTCGTTGTAAGCTGGAACAATTACGGTGCATGTTGGTAATTCATCATCTGTAACAGATTCAACTGCTTTATATTTAAAGTAGTTATAAAGAATATAAGCAAACATAAGTCCTTTATAGCTTAAAAGAATAAGACCAATAGCTCCAAAAATAGCAGCAAATTCTGGTCCTAATTGCTTAATATTAACTAAATCAAAATCATTATGAAAAACAGAAAAAGCATATAATCCAATAACTATTAGTAAAAAGGTACTGAATAAAACTAATTTGTTTTGAGGACTTTCAGTCTTCCCGTTTCCATGAAAAAAAGCATTAATAGTATATGATATTTTTCTAGACTTTTTTTTTGAAATCAATTTAATTTTACGAGGACTCATAATTTTTATAGACATGTTTTTTTTAAGTTTTTTTGGTCGTTTTGCTTACTTTTTCATTTACGTTTCAAATTTTAGTTTAGATTTTTTTTAAGGTTTATTTAAGAATAATTTTTTGATTTAAATTTTTGAGCAACAGATTGAAGTAGATTTGATAATAAAAGTTAATTATTTTATGAAATTCACTTCTTAAATTATTTAAAAAAGAAACCCTGAATAGAAGTGAATCTACTCAGGGTTTATATTAAAACTTAAAAGTTTAATAAAAAAAATTAATCTTCTTTCTTATCTTCTCTTGGTTTTCTATCATCACGACGGTTGTCACGACCTCTATTATCTCGAGAACCTCTGTTATCACGTCCACCAGAACGTTTATCATCTCTTGGTGGTCTTGCAACATAACCTTCTGGTTTAGGTAAAATAGCTTTACGAGATACTTTTTCTTTACGCGTTCTTGGGTCTTGTCCAAAATACTTCACATCAAAAACATCACCCATATTAACTACGTCAGATACATTTTCAGTTCGTTCCCAAGCTAATTCACTTACGTGTAATAACACTTCGTTTCCTGGAGCATCCATATACTCTACAACAGCACCAAAATCTAACATTTTAATTACTTTTACTTCATATACACTTCCAACAGTAGGCTTAAATAAAATAGCATCAATTTTTGCCATAACAGCATCAATACCCGTTTTACCAACACCTAAAATTTCAACAATACCTTCTTCAGTTATCGGGTCTTCGTTAATAACTATAGTAGTTTCAGTTTCTTTTTGCATTTCTTGAATCACTTTTCCACCAGGCCCGATTAAGGCACCGATAAATTCATTAGGAACACGTCTTGTTACCATGGTAGGCGCATGTTCTTTAACTTCAGAATTTGGTTCTGCAATCGTATCAGTCAATTTCGATAAGATATGTAAACGGCCAGCTCGAGCTTGTTGTAGTGCATTCACTAAAATTTCGTAGCTTAATCCTTTTACTTTAATATCCATCTGGCAAGCGGTAATCCCATCGGCGGTACCTGTTACTTTAAAATCCATATCTCCCAAATGATCTTCATCACCTAAAATATCAGATAATACGGCATATTTTCCAGAACCGGCATCAGAAATTAATCCCATGGCTATACCAGAAACGGGCTTCGTCATTTGTACACCAGCATCCATAAGTGCCATAGTCCCTGCACAAACAGTAGCCATTGAAGATGAACCGTTGGATTCTAAAACTTCAGAAACTACACGAACTGTATATGGACTTTCATCAGGTACCATACCTTTTAATGCGCGTTGTGCTAAATTACCATGTCCAACTTCTCTACGAGAGGTTCCACGAATTGGTCTAGCTTCTCCCGTACAAAAAGGAGGGAAGTTATAATGTAAATAGAAACGTTCCTCACCTTCTTGAGATGGCATATCAATTTGGTTGGCATCTCTAGAAGTTCCCAAAGTTACCGTTGCCAAAGCTTGAGTTTCCCCACGCGTAAAAACTGCAGAACCGTGTGTAGAAGGTAAGTAATCTACCTCACACCAAATAGGTCTTATTTCGTCAGTTTTACGACCATCTAAACGTAATCCTTCTTCTAAGGTTAAATCACGAATAGCCGCTTTTTCGGCTTTTCTATAATAATCAGAAATTAAACCACCGTAATCTTCTGTTTCCTCTTCAGAAAAAGTAGCCTTAATATCTTCTTTGATTTGTTGAAATGCTGCACTTCTTTCATGTTTAGATGATCCAGCTTTTGCAATAGCATATACTTTATCGTAAGCCATATCATGCACTTTTTTCTCTAAAGCGGCATCTTCTCTTTCTGGCTTATATTCACGAACGGGTTTCTTTCCAAAGGCTTCAGCTAACTTCACTTGTGCAGCACATTGTACTTTAATCGCTTCATGGGCAAACTTAATAGCGTCAGCCATTTCTTCCTCAGAAATCTCATCCATTTCACCTTCTACCATCATCACAGAGTCTGCAGAAGCACCGATCATCATATCCAAATCGGATTCTGCCATTTGAGCAGGTGTTGGATTGATTACAAATTCGCCATTTACACGACCAACTCTAGCCTCGGAAATCGCACATTCAAATGGGAAATCTGATAATTGAATCGCTGCCGAAGCTGCCAATCCAGCCATGGCATCTGGCATTACTTCAGGGTCGTGAGACATTAACTGAATCATTACCTGAGTTTCGGAATGGTAATCCTTTGGGAATAATGGGCGTAAAACACGGTCTACTAAACGCATTGTTAAAACTTCACCATCACTTGGTCTTGCTTCTCTTTTAAAGAAACCTCCAGGATAACGACCTGCAGCAGCAAACTTCTCCCTGTAATCTACCGTTAGTGGTAAAAAGTCAACATCTTTCTGCTCATAATTGGAAACAACTGTACATAATAACATGCATTTTCCAGATTGCACCACAACGCTACCATGCGCTTGTTTTGCTAATTTTCCGGTTTCGATAGAAATTTCTCTACCGTCTCCTAGGTCAATGACCTCTTTAAAAACTTTTGGAATCATAAATTTTTTCTTGTAATTCAAGCATAATAAAGCTCAAATCGTGTTAAACAATGGTCGTTGTGTTGTGTGTAGTTGTTGTGTGTGTGACCAATGAAAAACTGATAATCCTGAATTCATCTCAAGATCTGCTTATTCATATATTTACGTAGTTTAAACTCCTACGCTCGAGTTAAATTATTTGGGCGTTACCTAAAAAGCCGGGCTTTAAGTTACAAGTCTGCGCTCTCAATAGGTCGCTGTAGACTTTTATTCATGCATTTCTATTTTATGTTTTTAAATTCATGAACATAAATGTTTCTATACAATCCCTAAAGCAAAAAACAAAAAACCACGCTAAAGGCGTGGTTTTTATACTTAAAGTTATTTTCTTAAACCTAACTCTTGAACTATAGCACGATATCTTAAAATATCTTTCTTCGTTAAGTAATCCAGTAAACTTCTTCTTTTACCTACTAGCTTTACTAGGGAACGTTCCGTATTATAATCTTTACGATTATTTTTTAAGTGTGCTGTTAAGTGTTCAATTCTTTGAGTAAACAAGGCGATTTGTCCTTCTGCAGATCCGGTATCGTTTTTTCCTTTACCGTGTTTTGCGAACATTTCTTCTTTTTCTTCTTTTGATAAATACATGCTAATATTGTTGTAAATGATTGTTATGTACACGAAAGTTTCTCTTTCGAGCGGCAAATATAATATTTTTTTAGTTTTCTCATCGGCTTTTGTAAAATTTTATACGTACGGTAATTTGCCAAATCATAATTATTTATCATAATTTTAATTGGAGATATATAATTCTTACTTTAAAAACTTTTTCACAAAGCCAGCTTTTTATTTGCTAATTATCCTTATTAAATATTTATGCATTAAAATCGCTAGGCGAAAAGCCAAATCTAGCTTTAAATTTTTTGCTAAAATAGGAGGAGCTATTTATGCCAATACTATATTTAACCTCTTTGATTTTTAAATGCTTATCAGAAGCTAATAATTCATGAGCTTTTTTTAAACGTAATTCTAATATGTATTTTGCAGGAGTCATATTGGTTTCGCTACTAATAATTCTTGAAAGTTGTCTTTGGCTATAACCTGTTATGGCACTTAGTGCGTTTACATTAAAATCTTCCTTATAAAGATTTTTATATATATGATTAAGTATCGTGTTAAAATTATTGTATTTAAGAACTTGCTTATTGAAAAGAAAAAGAGAGTTTGTATAAAGCTTTATTTTACAGATATCTTTTTTTTTGTTTGATTTTTTAATAATATAATCTTCAATATCATTATTTAATTTTAAAGTATTTACTTCTATTATTTTTTTTGTCGTAATAACTATATATGGTATATTTTTCTGATTGGAAATAGGTTTTTTTTCATTTGTAAAATCATAACCATTTATCAAAGGATATATCAAAACATTTTTAATCAAATCTAATTGGTTTATATTCTCTATAGCTTTTAGATTATTAAAAGAGAATACATAATCAAAATTAGAACTTAATAATTTATCATAATCATGATTAATCTTGTAATTATCATTTGTAACTATAATATTAAAATCTAATTCTTCAATTTTAAAACATTCTGATTTACTATTAGCAATTAAAATAGTTAATGCGTCTATTATATATGTAGTTGATTTATTACTTGTATTATCCAATTTATTTTCTTTTTAGGTGTAATTTTTTACATCAATATAATTCTTCTCCATAATATGCTATAAATAAGGCTTCTACGGTTTAATTGTCGTGTGTTATATATTACAAAAAAATGTATTTTAACGATAAAAAAATGTATTACAACGTTAAAATAATTCAAAATGTCTGTTTTGAGCTAATCTTTGTTGTTTTTGAGATATTTAAATGTACAATACAACTTTACATTTGTGCAAAAATATAGAACCATTTTTTTATTAAAAGGGTTTTGTAAAATATAAAGATTACAACCTTTAAATAACAATTATTAATATATAGTATTTATGAAATTAAAATTACAATACTTAAAGTTTGATAAGGTAAACATAAAAGAAATAAGAAACTTTCTTTTGTTTTTTGCTTTTTTTATGTTTAGTCTTACTTCTGTATTTGCTCAATTTGGTGCAGGTGGTTCTTCTAATAATAACGGAGATGTAAGATTGGTTTATGTAAGCGGTCAGCAAAATAATGTTTTAGCGCTAAGCCCAACTGGAACATCAAACGAAATTTCAGTTCAATCCTTAAAAGGAGCCCCACAGCAATTACATTCTGTTAGGGTTAAAGTTCAATTACCCCCTGGAGTATTTTATACGGCTTCATCTTTTGTGCTTACTGATAATAATTCTGGTGGTGGGACTTATGTTTTAGCTGAGGATGATATTAGTAATTTAAATGCACCTATATTTTCTATTTTTAATAATGGTGTTGAAACAGATTTATGGGCTGCTGGAGATTTTGTTAATTTTTCTTTTGAAAGAACGGCTGATTGTAATGCAGTTACTTTTAAAGAGAATGGGAATACCTTCAAGGACAACGCTGAAATTACTTATGTAAAAACGGGTTTTCCTGGAATCCAAACAGCTACAGATATTAATCCCTTATTAGCAAATTACGATTTATTAGCAGCTTCACTATCTGTTACATCAATAACTCCTGTTAACGGGATTGTTGGAAGTAATGTTCATACGCGTAATGTTACAGATATAAATGGTGGTAACGCAGGCGTTGAGGAAGTAATCCATACCATTATATTAGGGGGTAGTGTTAACGCATACTCTTTTTCATATGGAGGTAACATAATTACGCCATCTACCTCAAGTACGGATGGTTCTGGAGTAACAACGAATACTTATATAGTTAATTTAACAACAGATCCTAACTATAGTAGTGGGAATGGTTCTTTTGAAGATGGTGATGGTGTTTTTGAAGGCGGCGAGTCTTTAGTTTTTGAAGAAAGTTTTAGGTTAACTGATTGTGTGGATACTGGTATTCAACATAGAGTGGAGTGGACCTGTCAATCATCTCAATTGGCTGAAGGTAATGTTTTGTTCGGTGCTAATAGTCCGGAGTTGGATATTGATGTTTTACAAAGAAGCGTAAATATATCAGGAATAAACCGAATGAGATTAAGGATTACAAATACAGCGACTAATCCTGCTGGATTTGCTAAAGATATTTTAGTAAATGTTGGATTAGGTTCGAATAGTCAATCTGGTACAACAACTTATAATAATAACCCACATTGGGGAACGGGAAGATTTAATGTTAGGTCATATAGTAATTTTTCATTAGGAGATGGCGTTACACAAATACCTTTTACTCCTGAAGATTGGACTACTAATTTAGGTGGGAGCGCATCAGGTACTTCTACATATGCTTTATTTCCAAATTTAAGTACAACAGATATTGACGGTGTAGGAGGTTTAGAGGATTTTGATGGCGATAGTTTTTTCGATGATCTTGCTCCAGGTGCTTCCTTCGTTATTGAGTTCGATTATGAGGCACTACCTCGAGATAATAATTGTGGTACGGGTAGGTTTGATTACATGAATTGGGAACATATTTTTATTGATGCATTAACAAAAGATCAATGTGATTCAGCAAGGCCTACAGAAGGGGTAGATTTAGGTTATAATAATTTTATTAGAGATTATCTTAATGGAACCGTTCTTGAGCAAGATACTGATATTATTGAAAACGTACCTTTCGAGGTGGCCTTAAGACCTTATTTATATTCGAATTTTTCGCATAACAACCATGCTATGTTAAATAATAATCCGGATAATGAATTAACCGTTTCTATAGAGGTTCCGAGGGGTGTTGATTTAACTTCTGGTGCACCCCCAGAGTTTAATCAAACTAATGGTGCATATACTCCTGGTACTGCTGGTGCAGGTACCAATATTATTACATTTTCTACAAGCAATTTGAGGAGTGGGTTTGTAATTAGGGATTTTGCCGACTTTTTTGCTCGTTTTCCGTTAATTATGAATTGTACGGAATTAGAGCTAGGAGGCGTAAATAATACGATTAACATTTCATATGAAACTAATTTAAAATTGTATGATGCTCCAGGAGGAAATATAGTTTTAGAAAGGGATATTCATTGTGGTAGTTTTGAGCCTATTGTAGAACACTCATGTAATACGCCTTGTGCTGGTCCGAATATTACAGGTTTGGACGCGTACAGGATAACGGCAGGTTGGACAGATAATAATATGACTGCAAAAGTAAATTTAAACGATACGAATCCAGATGGATCTCCCGTATACGAGTTGGATAAATACTTGGCAGGAGACGAAATGTTAGTAGAAACTTCTGGATTTATGTCTAACTTATCATCTGATAATTTACATTTTATACAAAATTATACTACAGATGGTACAACCTCCGGCGCAGACGATATAGAGTTTGTTTCTGGTACCATTATAATTAATAAATTTGGTGGTGGAACTACTTTAGAGCTCCCTGTAACTGCTCCAGTCATAACCTCAAGTGGTAATAGTCATACTTTGGATTATGATTTGTCAAGTGCACTTGCAGATCCAATTGTAAGTGGTTTAATTGAAGACCAAGATACTTTTGAAGTAAATTTTAAATATAGATTCACTACAAATACATATACGAATTTTGGATACCATATTTTATCTGGATTTAGAGGGCGATATTACATTGATGAAACCTTAACAGGTACAACAAGTGGTGTAGCAAATGATAATGATAATGACGGTGTGGCTAATGAGAGAATTAGTTGTTTTGATTGGGGAGATCAAATAGCTTACTTAAGACCTAATAATTTAGCTTACGGAAGGGCAAACGCAACATTTAAATATTGCGAAACTCCTGAAGTATCAATTATAAATGATTATACAAGATCCAATTCGCCTCATTTACATCCTGGCGAATACAGGCCGACTACAATGATACAGTCTACAACAATAGTTATTCCTGACGGATTGTCAATTATTGATATTAGGCAATGGAATAATCAAGGTAATTTTTACCTAAGTGCAGGAGCCTTAGATATATCTCCTGCATTAGGAACGGCTCCAGATAATACTTATACAATTACACCAAACAGGGCTGGAGGCTATAGAGATCAAAATCAAACTTCTAGTGTAAGTTATAGAATGTATATTAGGGTTAAAGGGAGTTGTGAACTAAAAAATGCATCTGAAGGCGCACCTTTTCCTGAAATTACGTCCACAAGTATTGTACAGCATATGGCATATACAGAAACGCCTTTGCCAGACCAACTATTAACAAGAACACCATCATCAAGAATAAGCTATACAAAACCTTCTTATATTCTACAGCCTTTATCGAGTGCGATAGTCGTTGGTTTTGGTCCCGAAGCTAATTTTGATCTTAGAGTCGTTAATAATAGTTCTTCGACTGGTGATGTAGATTTTAACTGGATAAAAGTTCCAGCAACTCCCAATATTACAGTCGTAGGAGCGGACAATATTACATCAGGTGGATCATTACCTTTAAATATGGTTCAAATTGCTGGCGATACTTATGTTGAAATAGGGAATCTAGATGCAGGGGATACAAAAGATATTAGAATTAGAACAACTTATGATAGTTGTAATGATATTCCGATGGATTTTAGTTTAGGGTGGAATTGTGATGCATACCCATCAGATTATAGCGATACCACTTCTCTTTGTTATGATAACACAGTACAATTAACACTGCAACCAGCATCTGGGCAATTGCAACAAGCCATTGTGGGGCCTCAGCCAACAAGTTCTATACCTATGTGTAGCGAATTTGTTTATAATATTGAATATAGTAGTGCTCAGGTCGCTACAACAGTAAATCCAGAATCATTATTAACATTATTTAATGGTACCGGTGCAGTGATTATAAATAGTGTTGAAGCTCAATATCCAGCTAACACGGGAACTTGGGAACCATTAACGCCTACTATCTCCGGTTCTGATACCTATGTAACGCCGATTATACATTCTGCAATGACGCCTACCTATGGTGGTATTCCAGGTACTGGAGCGGTAGGTCCATCAGTTGATGATAGAAAAGTTATTGTTAGATATAGATTAGAAACAACTTGTGATTATGTCTCTAATTCACCGCTTTCCTTTACTGCTTCAGGTGATATTCCTTGTGGTGAGCCAACTGTAGGAAATGGAAGTAAGTCTGTGTCAAATGGTGTTCAAATTACAGGTTTGGCAGCAACTTATGATGCTTTATCAACTATTTCATTACCAGATTTTGCAAATCCTGACGGAGCACATATTGATGGTTGTACATCTCAAGAAAAAATTAATATTTTTACAACCATCTCCGAATTGCCAACTAATCCTGGTGCTACAACTGGAGATTTTGATTTTGGAAAGGTTGTTCTGCCTATTGGTGTTACTTATGTAAGTGGTACGTTTGCAAATCTTGGCGCAAATGCTGTAACACTATCAAGTTCAACTCCTAATGAATTAATTATTAAATACCCGTCTGGTTTGGGAGATCAAGACCAGACTGAATTTGAATTTGACATCATACCTGATGCAGGGTACTGCGAAGAGAATGCATCAGTTGGTTATATATCATATATTGTGGATAGTGCTGGTGTAAGTTGTGGAGGAACATCTTGTGGAAGTAATTTAATTGCTACAGGTACATCTAATGAAGATTTGGACATTAAAAAAGCAGCTGTAAATGTCAATTTTGATTCAGCAGTATCAAATGTAACTGTTTTAGATGAATTGATTTCAGCAGATTTTACAATTGATAATACTTCAGACGTTGCAGTAACCGCTCCAGCTACGCTTGGTGCATATTACGATGTTAATATGGACGGTGTTTATGATGCAGGGGATTTAGAATTAGGAAGTCATATTATCAATTCAACAATACCTGCAGGAGGTTCGGTTACAGAAACTATACAGTTTACAGCATCTCCAGATCAAGCGTGTAATATTTTATTGGTTATGCGAGTGGATGAGAATCCTTGTATTTGTTTACCTGCAAGTGTAAGTATGGGGTCTCCTAGTGTTTTAACAGGAGTAGCGGGATCCAATGTATCTGTATGTGAAGCTTACGATGGTAACAGTGTTGAATTGGGTTCTGAAAATAATCCAGATTACACATATGTTTGGACAGGGTTAACACCAACAGATGATTTAGCTTATCTTGATAATACCACTACAGCGCAGCCAAACTTTGTTTACACAGGAGCAAGTTTGACCGCAGTTACAACTTTTTCATATCAAGTCGAAATTACACGACCGGGAGGTTGTACGTCTATAGACACAGTTGATGTTACAGTAAGTTATATTGCCCAACCATTTATAGATTCTAGTGAACTTAATATTTGTGCTGATGAGTATTTGTCTATTACATTTGGAAACACTCTTACCAGCGATGAAACTATTAAAATTTGGAAAAATGCAGCACTGACTAATCCTGCAAACTTGCCAAATACAAGTGGTATTTGGACATCCACAGAGTTGTTTCCTGCAGGAACTGGTAATTTATATGCAACTGTAGAAAATACAGTTACAGGTTGTAGAACAGATGCTGTAACAATTCCGTATACCATTTTAGACCGTGCAGATACACCGACTATTGTAGTTGAAGAACCAACATGTTCGACTACCGGAACTGCGACTATAAGGAATTTTACTTCTGGAAATACATATACTTCTAATCCATCAGGGTTAACAGTTGATGGCAGTGGAGTTATTAGTGGTTTTATTTTTGGAACAGAATATACAATGGTATCTGGAAATACGACAATACCTTTATGTACCTCAGAGGATTCATCACCGTTTACGATAGAAGACCAGTTGGCAACCCCAGATGTACCTGTTATATCAGTAGTGGCACCAACATGTGAAGATGCAGGAAGCGCAACGATTACCAATTATGTATCGGGCAATACTTATACTTTCAGCGATGCCGCAGTAAGTGTAAACGTATTGGGCGAGATAGCAGGCTTTACATATGGTACCTCTTATACGGTAACCTCAGGAAGCACAACAAGTCCAGTGTGTACCTCAGCACCATCAGCAGCATTTACGGTATTGGATCAATTGGCAACGCCAGATGCACCAACAATATCCGTAGTGGCACCAACATGTTCGTCACCAGGAAGTGCTACCATTACGAACTACGTAACGGGCAATACCTATACCTTTAGCGATGCCGCCTTAAGTGTGGATGGCAGTGGATTGATAAGCGGTTACAGTTTTGCAACCTCATATACGGTAACCTCAGGAAGTACAACGAGTCCATCATGTACCTCAGAGGATTCATCACCGTTTACGATAGAAGACCAGTTGGCAACCCCAGATGTACCTGTTATATCAGTAG
>ENA-ORXM01003194-ORXM01003194.1-marine-metagenome-genome-assembly--contig:-NODE-3194-length-16870-cov-7.443339_pt1 | contig 16870 bp, 20 predicted proteins | sample MGYA00237867_ERZ511480 | MGnify/ENA primary metagenome ERZ511480 (study PRJEB26309, sample SAMN06266103) | marine metagenome | isolation source: Algal blade | place: United Kingdom:Sidmouth, United...
GAGTGCCCGAAAACCTCTCCTAGCGTGGTCAGCGCCTGGCCGCTCTGGCATCCACCGGCATTCTTCCGCACCCTGCTAGCTGATCTAGCTACTCGTGATCGCTTTGCCAAGCGATGACGGTTCCGGTCACGTCGCACGTTGCGGCAAGCGTGTTGAAGACCGTTCCGTGCTTCTTGAGATTGCGGTGTAGCAGCTCGACCCGACGCTCCGGCTCGCTCGTATCTATCCGCAGAACATATTCGAGTCGTTCGAACCGAGGCGGCGCATCGATGCGGTGTAGTTCAACGGTGACTTCAGCGCGGCGGTAGTCGAAGTCCAGCACCTGCCCGAACCGCTCAACGTTCTTGATGAGGCACGCAGCGAACGCTGACGCCAACAGTTCGCCTGGACCTGGAAGATCGCTGGGCTCAGCGGGATTCCATGACCGATCAAACCGCACTGTCGTCGACTTCGCTTCAAGCTCACCTATGCCCTTCGCCGTGGTGCGAGCGACGACAACATACCTCGGCGTGGCGACCCTCGGTGCATTCATCCCGCTCCTTGCGGCCGTTCGTGCGGCATTGGCTTGGCCGTGGGCCAGCATCCTCCACTGTGGAACGATCGAAACGGTGTCACATAGAGGCGAAGGTCCCCGCCACTCGTTTGCCTAGCCAGCACGCATGGGACTTCTTGCTCTAGTTGCGGGTGACGGATGCGCCCACGATTTTCCGTACCCCTTGAAGAAGGAGCCGACAATGCAGGATTCAACCGACCGTCAGTCGCGTCAGTAATGAGACGAACGCTGGTTTTAGGCTTCGCAAGCGTAGGTCTCGCCGTCGTGGGCGCACTGCTGATTGGGCTCAATCCGGCAATCGCCGCCGCGCTGGCCATCGTGATTCTGCTTTGCAGTATCGCATCGCTCGCCTGCTACAGAACTCGAGCGGATCGACAAGCCGGCGCGTCGTCGACTGCGGTGTTCATGAACTTCGCACTTGTCGCTACTGCCGTTCTGCTCTTGATCCAGCTCGTTCCATACGGACGAGCACACGCGAACCCCGCGATCACTGGAGAACCCCAGTAGGCAACACCACGAACTCGTGAACTCATGGTTCAAGGACCCTGATGGCAGGGCTCTCGGCGTAGCAAACCGTCGAAGACGTGGTCGCCGAGTTCATGGGCGAAATCGACGAAGCACCGGTGGTGAATCCTTCCATCGAGAACTGAACGAACGCGTTGGGGCGCTCAGGTTTGCTCGACACGCCGACGCTTATCGATAGAGAGAACGACAGCGAGCCCAATCATGGCAACGACGCCTCCCGCCATGGCATCAACGACAAAATGGTTCGCCGTCAGAACGATGGCGAGCCCCATAAGAACGGGCCCGAGCACCGCATAGGCTTGTGCGATCCGCGTTCTCGCAACCCGATAAACGAAAATGCCGACGAGGAGATTCCAGCCGAAATGCAAGCTCGGCATGGCCGCGAACTTGTTCACCAACGCTGGGGGCTGGAGAACACGATACGTATCGGAACGTTCGGTGACCGTGTCAACGAATTCCGGCAACAAGCGGGGCGGCGCAACGGGATACAGGACGAAAATGACAAGACCAATCGCACCAGAAACGAACATGGCATTGCGTAGCAGGACGTACTCCGGTCGATGAACGGCAAAGAGCCATACAAAGGTCGCGATGATCACCGGCCAATGACCCCAGATGTACACCCAGTTCGCCATGGTCACGATCGTGTCGTGTTCCAAGATCAGCGCTTGTAGAAACAGCTCGACATCGACCTTGATGGTTGTCTCGAAGTCACGCATCCACTGCGCGTTCGTAAACGCGGTCGAAGCCTGCCGCTCGGTGATCCCGCGAACCCCGAAGTAGAGCAACATCGCACCGCCAACGAGCACTACCTGCCCCAGTAGCGACCAATACCAGCGGTCTCTCCACTTGATCTCTGCAACAGGCGCCTGTTTGGAATGGGTCGCCTCACCCGGCGGCAGCGCAATTCCAGAAGCGGGTTTGGGGCACATCACTCCCCGCATGATGAGTGTGCCGAACACCGCAGGACAGGGCAGGAGGTCACTTCTCGACCAGAGCCTGCTGCTCACGGAGTCGAACCCGAGCAATCAGGGACCGAGGTCCCTGGCTACAGCGGCGTAACGGCCCGATGATGGTGACAGAGGAAAGGAAAGACGATGAGCGACTTCTCTTGGGACTATGTAACTCGGACGGCAAGCGATGCCTTGACAGAACTCGGTCGATCGATCGCTGCCACGATCGCCCAGGCGGTCGAGCCTGGCCTGTATCTTGCCCAACCCGACATCGTCTACGAAGTCCGCGACGATGGTGATCAGACAGTGGTGTTGCGCAATGGCGTCGTTGTAGGCGGGCCTGAGGCTTGTCCTGACGACACCACCTTGGCACTCATCGCGGCCGAGATGGCTGGCGTTGTCCAGACCATCGACCTACGGTCGACAATGGCCGTATCCGTCGAGTTCTAATCGACCCCACCACTTCGGATCGGTGGTTTCGTGCCCAGCCTCACAGTGATTTGTCCCCTCAATAGCTATTCGGGGGCCGAACGCGCCCTTCCGAGCGCCTATGACGCAGCGATGCTTCTGCACGCGCCGTTAGAGCTTTTTAGCGCGGTCGAGATACCCGAGTCGGCAGAGCGTCGTCTCGAGTATCTGCAAAACATGGCGTCCACGACACACGAAGCGTTGAGAGCTGGCCCGTCAACCAGTGTTGTGGTGGATACTCATGCACCACGAGCGATCGCGGCACGGGCCGCGTCGCCGAACATCGTCACGGTGATGGCGACCTCGACAGTCCCGCTCATGCACACGGGCTACGTCGGTAGTGCGGCAGAACGTGTCGCACGCGATGCCCACAACCCAGTAGTGCTCGTGGGCCCCCATGCCAAAACCCGTCTCGGCGACGTCGACCGCGTCGTGGTCCCGTGTGACGGTTCTGCACTGAGCGAACGTATACAAGATGAAGCCGTCGCATGGTCACGCCGCCTCGATGTGCCACTGTGGTTCGTCACCGCTATCTCGCCCGAAGTCCAGGCTCGCTCGGGGTACTCGCTCGCGTCCGAGGCCAACTATGTACGCGGCGTCGCCTCGCGGGTACACGCCGACTGGGACGTGTTGCACGGGAGCAATCCCGGAAAGGCCATCGTCGATTGGGCCGGCAACTCACTGATCGCCATGACCACACATGGACGTCAGGGACTGTCTCGGCTCGCCTTCGGAAGCGTGGCCACATCGATCACCCGGTGGTCGACCGCCCCAGTGTTGGTCTCCAACGGAGGCCCCGGACGCAACGCTCAGCCAGACGATGCTACACGCGACGCGTCGACCGCCCGAACCACCAGTACGCAATGACCGCTATCGCTCCACCAACCGTTGCGTCTACTGCATAATGGTTTGCAGTCGAAATCACGGCAAGAGAGACCATGGCCGATGGGATCAATGCAAACCATCGCCACGTCGGGTGCTCAACGCTCGAGGCTAAGGCCAAACACGCGATCAGTGTCCATCCGACGTGGAAGCTCGGGAAGGCAGCAAACTGATTCGTCCAGCTGAGTGGGTAGTCAAGATAGTGCCGACGTGCCTCATCGCTCACCGTGCCCACGAACCCGGGCATAAACCGGGGTGGGGCCATCGGGAACGTAGCGAAGAGCGCAAGCCCCACCACGCCAGACGCAAACATCGCGTTTCGCAGCTGAAGGTAGCGCTCACGGTCGATGGCGAACAGCAGCCACAACGCTGCGAGAAGCAGCGGCCAATGGAGCCACACATAGCTCACGTTGCCCACGACACGCACGGCATCGTGTCGTAGCGCAAACTCATGCACATCTACTTCGAAATCGATCCCTAGTGATCGTTCGAGATCCACGAGACGCTGTGCATTTTTCGTGGCCGCAGCGCTGCCTCCCTCGACAAGTACCCGACCACCAAAATAGACTGTCGCCGCTAGCGAGAGAACCGCGCTCTCATGGACCCGACCGCGGCCGAGAGAACCGGATCGGGAACCCGCTTCGCTCAAGCGGAAGGATGCATTGAGTCGCTGCAACAGCTGGCTCATGACGCGCTCCTGTCCCTGGCCACCATGACCAGAACACCACTGTTGTGCCTGGCTGCGACGATCGCCAGGGGCTTCGGTCCCTGGCTGCCCGGCTCAGAGCGGGATCACCGCCGACGACCGCTGCGCCGCCCTAGCGGCAAACACCACCTGGGTACCACTCGCAGCCATCATTGACCGAAACCAGATCACGGCCACACCCAGAGTCACCGTCGTGGTCACCGGACCCAAGAAGGACTTCACCAGCACGAACGTCGTCGGTGATGCCGCGAGCAGCATCCAGAGGGTAATCGAGAAGTTCACCATCGACGTGGCCGCCCACCAGAGCGAAACATGGCGGAAGAAGCGCTGGAGTTGCGGATGCGCTCGCGTCGCGTCGTCAAGGGGAAAAAAGTCAAGCATGATCCGCTCGACCAATGGCTTTCCTAGCGGCACCGAGATCAAGAAGGCCAATCCAACTAGCGCGGTCGTGATGGTCGGTTGCAAAAAGTAAATCACCACACTGCCCGTCGCAAGCGCTGCGATTGTGCGGGCTAGGAGTCCCACCGTCGTGAGCCAGAGCAGGCCGGATATCGCCTGGCGGCGAACGACCCGCAGTGCCATGGCTGCGAGAGCGAAGCTCAGTGCGCCGAGCACCGCAACGCGTGTTCCCGATATCTGCAGGAGCCCAAGGAACAGGATTGCCGGTAGCACTTTGCCTTCGACAACGTTCGGGAAGGCATGGCGCATCATCGAGCGCCAATGGGGCAGAGTTAGCGAATCAGGAAGTTCCACGGACACGTCTTCGGTCGGAAAGGGCCAGCGGACAGGGTACTGCGGACCTCGTCGCTCCACGCCGCGGCTGTAGGTCGCTGCTCAGATGATCTTGTAGTCGTCAAGAATGACGCCGGTGATACCGGCGAGCTCAAGCTCACGGCAGCGCTCGTTCGTTGATGCACCCCACGAATAGATCAACCTGGTCTTCTGCTGGAGATCAGCGATCACCGTCGGCGTGAGAAGGTCCTCGCGGACACACACACCAAGGTTCTTCCTGAATCGCGAACGATGCAACACCCACCACAGCTGCCATTGGGAACCACAGCTATACAGCAGCCTGGTTCGGGGGCGTCCACGAAACGGCTTCAGCACCCACCAGTTCCGAGTCGATACGACGGCTCGAGTCTGGGTGGGCAGATGCGCGAGCACGTTCCTTGCACCTGATCTGCTGAAGCATTTGAGGTCGATCATGAGTGGAAGATCCGCTGGAAGTGCGGCCAGCACTTCGGCTATGGGAACACCAGCAGATCCGCGGGGCAACAAATGCCATCGCTCCCACAGCCGGCGGGTGGGATGCAGGACCTTCGCATGGCGCACTTCGACCTGACCCCGCAACACATGGACATCAAGTTCGATCATGTCCACGTGACCTACGGCCTCGATTGCGCTGGCCACGCGATTTCCAGCCCGATGAGCGACAACCTCCACCCGAATAGTGTCGCAGACTGCACAACGGTTGCGGACGCACATTCACAGCAGCGACCAAAGGCCCTGGGCGAGTCATGGACGTCAAGCAATGATGGGGTTGGCATGAGGCGAGCAGCGGCTGTGACACGTGCCTCACACTCCGTTCGCCCGCACGCCAATTGAGGTTGCGCCCATCATCGCTGATTGGAGCGTGTGTTGGACTAGCTGGAATCGGTGTAGCGATGCGCCGTTATAGCGTTCGCGTTCGTAGCGACGGATGACCCCTTCAGCGAGTCCAGCGGCCTCGTCTAGTTTGCGTTGTGAGAGGCCAGCTGCAATGCGAGCTCGCACGAGCTCGTCGCCAAGTTCGTCGAGGTCAGGCAGCTCGACCTTGACGCGTCCTGCAGCTAGTTCGGCGTAGTCATCGAGTTCGGCCTGGAGTTCGGCGATCTGGGTGTGGAAGCCGTCGATCACCAATTGGTGCATCTCTGGGTCACGTCGATCTGGCATGGGCTCGCGGCTCTCGGCCTCAGCCGCATCGATGAGTTCGGTTAGGTTTCGCTGGGTGACTCGGCGTTCGCGTTCGTTGCGGATCATGATGGGTCCTGTTTTTGGAAGTGTGTTGAGTTCGAGCTGAAGAACGCCTGCAGGCTAAACGGGGTCAGTCTTCGTCGTTGACCCACACGACGAGTTCCGGCTCCGACGCCTCTTGGCTCGCAAAGATGTTGTCTGGCGTGGATACGTCGATCTGAGCGGCGGGCGGTGGCGGGGGTGCCTCGACAGATGGGGGCTCGGCTGGGCCACGCAGAGGGCCCACGTTGTTGGTCGGCGGGCTCGGTCGTGGCGATGGCGATGGCGGTGGCGGTGGTGGTGGCGGTCGAGATGGCGCCGTGTGCTGGGTGATCAGCGAGGCCAGTTGACCGCAGGATCGGTTGAGCTGGCTGCGTCGTAGAAAGCGGTCGTCGCCACCCAGGTTGGCGGCTTCTGCACCGCGCCGGTCGATCGGAAGGGTGTGCAGGACCTGCACTTCGAGTGCCTCGGCGACCTGCTCGGCGTTGTACGGCGTGCCGCCCACCAACACGATGGCGACATTGTCGGGCTGGGTGCACTCGGCCAGGCGATGGCGCAAGACCAAGAGTTCTTCGCGTGTGGGGCGCACGAACCACAGCAGCAGGTCGGCGGCGGTCAGCGCGGGAATCACCTTGCTGTCGGGCACGACCGTTCCGGCATCGAGTAATACCGGGTGACGTGACTCAGCCAGATACGGACCCAGGAACGGCCCCGCAGATCGCATCTGCGCGCCAGCGGCGCTCGCCGATGGCGACAGCGGTACACACGCCACACCCGAGGGCAGCCGTTGCGCATTATCGAGCAACGGCGGCACTTCTGACTTGCGAAGGCTCTCGGCGAGCGTGACGAAGCCTGGTGTTAGCGCCAGCTCATAGCGCGCTGCCAGCACTCCCCCGGCCCCGTCGGCCTCGACGACCACCGGGACCGCCGACGATTCACCCATCGCAGCCGCCACCAGCTGCAGGGCCGTCGACACGCCGGGCGAACCATGGGCCGAAGCGCCAACGACGAAGGTCACGAACCTTCCTCTTCCCATGAGGCCAAGCCATTGTTCTCGACTTCGATGAGCACGACCTGGTCAGCTAGCAGCTGCACCCGCTGGGCTGCGGTCACGCCGAGCCGCAGTCGCACGAACAAGAGATTGCCGTCATAGGAAGCAGACTCGACCAATGCGTCGGGCGACACGATGTCGGCGGTGCCGTCGCCATCGACTGCTACCAACACCTGTACCCAATCTCCTGCGACCAGGCTGGTTGGGGCACGGGTGCCGCTCAGTACCAGTCCAACGAAAGCTTCACCCGATCCCAACTCGGCACCGGCGACGAACATCTCGGTGGTGATAAGCGTGCCTGCCGACAGGTCAGAGATCGGACGAGCGCCTACGAAAACGCTCGCGTCGGCGGCGGGTTGCACGTTTGCGGGAACGTCGGAGCTGATATAGATCTCGGTCATCTGGTCGAGTCGGAGTGGCTCGCCCTGCGTGACGTCGGCAGCCAAGGCCAGCACCGGTGTTCGTGACGTGGTGCTTGCCTGCCACCAGACGGCAAGCAATGCAAACACCGCGACAACGAGCAGCGACAGCAGCAACTGTGGTACTTGGATGCCACGCTGTTGCCGCTTCGGTCCGGCAGGAGCCAAGTCGGCCGCAGCGTTGGTTGGAGCAGTCACGAATCTGTCCTTCTTTCGGAGTGGTCGGCCGCAGTGCGGTCCAAGCCGTAGTAGGTCGTCATGGGCTGAAGGGGTCGAACGCCAATGCGCGATGGCTGCCCACGCCATCGATGTTGAGGCCAGGTACGAACGAATCGCCACTCACCCGAACGACAACGGTCACCGAATCGCCGGTGACAATGAAGTCTTCGATCGATGCAGCGGGAACGACCGCCACCACCTTGGCGGCTTCGACTCGAGCTCGGTTGTCGCCCTCGTCTACGACTGCGAGGCCGGCGGCGAGCTGGTCCACGTCGATTGTCGCTGCGGCAGCGCGAGCGGCTTCGGCTGCGATGTCCTCGGCCTGACTGAGGTTTCCGAGCTTGCGCCCGCCTTCGGCAACAACGGAAATGATCAAAACGAGGAAGACGGCCAGCACCGCAAACATGGCGGTGACGACGCCGCGCTCTTTGCTGGGCGAATCCGAGGTCGTCTTCATGGCGCTGACAGCCAATATTCGATGGCCGAAACCGCAACACCGGACTCGGTGCGCGTCCCGTCGCCCGCCAACGGAGCGAAACCTCGAAATGGTTCGGTACATGTCAGGCGGACACCAACCCGGCCAGGGACGAACGAGTTCAGATCGGGAGCGTTGTACTCGAAGTCGTCGAGGATCACCACCGTGCCGTTGCACACCGCCTCGGCCGCAGACTGGGCGGCGGTACGAGCGTCGTCGTAGGTGCGAGTGAGCGAGGCGGCCCGGGCGGCGGCATCGGCTGCTTGTTGGGCCCGCGAACTGTGGCGTTCCACCTGGACCACGTAGACCGCCAGCAGTGCGAGCATCAACATAACGGGCATCAGAATCGCCAGTTCGGTCGACAGTAGACCTCGGTCGTCAGTATCTCGGCGCGAGAGACGGGTCATGTGTCCGGCAACCGTTCTCGGATGGTGGTGGCGGAGGCAGTGACAGAGAGGGACCCGAAAATAGTGGGATAGGTGCCCGTGATCTGCATCTCGACGAGTTCGCTGCCGTCGGCATTGTTCGCCGACACCACCACATTGCTCAGTGTTCCTGCATTGCGGGCAAAGTCCTGGGCGGCGGCGATGCCGGTGGCGTCGTCGGAACCCAGCAGGGCCGCGACTTCGACGCCATGATCAGCTGCTGCCTGGGCCACCGCCCCGGCATGGGCCCACAGGGCTGCTTGGACTATGCCCAACACCACCGCGATGATCACCGGGAAAAGAATCGCGACCTCGGTGGTAGCCAGCCCTGCCTGTGATTCAGGAACCCGAGCGTCGCCCGGCTGGCGGCGAGCTACTAACCGCCGGAGATGATCGTGGGCGTCGTGTCTTCGGGCAGCGCCTCGACCCGTCCCTCGGCGTAGGTGTACAGCAGTCCCCCGATAGCGACCGCGGTGGCGACCAGAATGAAGGTCAGCACGGCGATCTCGGTGGTTGTCAAGCCCCGTTCGCGGTCGACCTCGCGTATTTCCTGGACGCGGTTGGTGAACGCTACGTACGCGGACGTGGTGAGACGTTCCATGTTGTTTTTCCTTTTGTAATTTGACTACGAGAATGACTGCCATGCGTCACCCGCCTCGCAACAGCGGATAGTTCAGCATGCTCAGGACCTGTGTGTCGAGATTTGGTGTGGTTGGCGTGCCGATCTGTTGAAAGACGGCAAACCCGAGAAAGAGAAAAAGGGCAACGAGCAGCAGACCGACCGGCAGCAGCATCTGCTCGGTCAAGGACTCAGATGTCTGCTCGACCTCGGCTTGAAGGCGTGAACGCAGGACCTCGGCCTTGGTCGCCACCGAGTCGGTGACCCGGGAGCCCTCGGTGCCGGCAAGTTCCGCAGTCGCCACCAGGTCTCGAAGTTCCGCAATGTCGAATCGTTCGCCGAGCACGCCGAGCTGGGACCACGGTGTGCGGTTCGACAAGCGTGCCCTGTCCAGGGCAGCACGGATCTCGGCGAACGCCCAGCCGTCTCCCGAATCAGCCGATGTCTGCAGGGCAGTGAGTAAGCCGCCGCCCCCCGACATGATGATTGTCACCAGGTCGAGGTATGCCGACAGTGCGTGTCGAAACGCGACCCGTCGTTCTTTGGCGCGAGCGCGCAGCCGCAGGTCTGGCATCACGAATGCCACCAGGGCGCCAGCGAGCGCGATCACGGTGGGGATGGCCGGATTCACCGCGGTGCCGATTGCGCTGAGCAGCACCCAGACGACATACACACCGCCCACCGCTGTTGCCGGCCACACCGTTTTGACCAACCCGTGTTGTTCTATCGACGAGTTCGTTACCGCCAGGTCCTTTCGCAGCTGGGCGTGATCATTTGTCGCCAGCGCAAGACTCGATCCAATCGATCCCAGGGATTCACGTAACGAGCGATGCGGCGTATGTGCCGTCTCGGAAAAGCCTTGCCCCGGAGACGACACGGAATCGAAGACGTCGAGGATGGGCTGGCTTTTCGGGCGAAGAGCTTGGCCCAGCAGCAACACGCCCATGCCTATTCCTGCGCCCAGAAACATCATTACGACGGCGTTCATAGCTGTGCCCTCTTCATAACGGTGCCCGCTTCATGATCGAGACCTTTCATGACTGCGACCTTCGGGCAACGAAGCGCTCGGGTTGCGGAATCTCCGCCAGCTTGCGAGTGGTCCAGATCGCCAGGACGACAACCGATCCGACGACAAGCAGCCAGATCTGACCCGCGGCCGACTGATACCCGATGAGGAGATCGCGACCGACCACCACCATCAAGAGCATCGTCAAACCCACGAAGAAGCCGACAATCTTCATCGACGTGCGCACTCTGGCACGACTGACTTCGATGCGCACTCGCATCTTGGCTTCATCTCGGATCGAACTTGCGAGTCGAGTGAGCAGCGGCACCAAGCGCCCAGCATCGAGTTCGGTTGCGCTCAGCAGCCCAGCAATGACCAGGTCCGCGGCCGGGTGCCGCAGATCGATGCCGAGTTGGCGTAAAGCACCCGCCAGGTCACCTCGAGGTGCTCGCCTGGCAAACGCGTCCAGCTCGGGGCGAATGACCGCCGGCCCATTGGAGGCCGTGGCAACGAGAGACTGCTGCAAACCAGCCGAGGCATTCATGGTGTCTCGGATTTGCTCGGTCCACGTGGCTATTGCCTCAACCTTTTCGATCTCGTCGGATGCGCTGTAGCTGTCGCCTCTGAGGAGAGGAATCGAGAGCACACCAGCAAAGGCCCAGAGCCCACCGACGGGCCAGCTGGTCCAGGCCCACACGACGGCTGCGGCAACAAACGCGCCGAAGGTCCAGATCAGCAGAGTCTGTGCGTTCTGCTGAGCGCGAACAAAGCCACTCCCAAAGCCGGCAAACAGGCGCACGCCCATCAACGTGAACATCGTGGCGAGCAGTCCCACGGCAATCATGGCGCCGAGTGCAGCCATTATGAGCGCGTCCATTACGAACGGCTTCCTGCGGCCCAGCGGGCATCGAAGCCCTGGGCTGCGAGGGCTTCGATGTGGGCCCGACCCGAGATTCCGAAGGCGGGTGCGGCGCGACCATCACTGCCGGGCGCAAACACTTCGGTGGACAACATGTTTACTTCGCTAGTCGGGTCGACCTCGCGTATCGATTGGATCACGCGTTTGTCCTGGGAGAAACCCAGGTGAACGACGAAGTGCACCGCATCACGAATCAACAAATTGGCGTGGCTGGGGTCGATCGGTGGATTCGCCAGTGTTGCGGCATACGTCGTGATGCGATTGAACACATTCTTGGATGAGTCTGCATGGATCGATGTCATCGAACCGTCGTTGCCCTGTGACATGGCCAGCAACATGGGCACGGTTTCGGCGCCACGACACTCGCCGACGATGATGCGATCCGGGTCCATCCGAAGTGATGCCACCACCAAGTCAGCCATGGAAATCCCGCCGAGCCCTTCGATGTTCTCGCTGCGGGCCTCACACTCGACAAGATTCGGATGTGCGTCGCCGAACCGAGACACGCCCAGTTCGAGATTGTCCTCGACGGTCACGATTCGCTCACCAGGCTCGATCTCGTTGATGAGCGCCCGCAGCAGTGTCGTCTTACCGGTGCCGGTTCCGCCGGAGATCACCATGTTGCGGCGCGAGCGCACGGCTGCGCGTAAGAACCGAACAACCACGCCGTCCATCACGCCCAGTTCCATGAGCTCGTCCAACGAGCTGATGCCGAAGTTGTGGCGACGAATGGACATTGACGGTCGCGACGAGACACTGAACATGGCGTTCAGGCGATCGCCGTTGGGCAGCTGCATGTCGATGATTGGATTGGCGTAGTCGAATCGTTGCTCGACACGACCCATGCGGCGAGCGAAGTCGGCGATAAGACGACGCAACTCCACGTCGGAGGCCGCAACCTGCGAAACCTGCTTCCGCTGCCCATCTCGTGTCTTGATGAAGACCCGATCGAACCCATTGATATGGACATCCTGCACCGTCGGGTCTTGCAGCCACCGTTCGAGTTCGCCGAAGCCGAACACCGCGTTCAGGGTCTCGTCGATCATCTGATCTTCGAGTTCGGGTGTCATGGGCTCATGACCAGCTGAGAGCGAGGCTTCGTTGCGACGGCGCAGTTCTTTACGCAACGTGGACCGAGCAAAGCGACGTTCGTCGTCGATCGCCATGGGCTCGAGACCTGCGACTTCGCGCCGATTGATCTCACCTGCTACCGCGTCGCCCACCAAATCGGCGAGGGTGTACCTGTCGCTCTCGACGCTCATGCGTTTCCTGCCACGAGCGCGCTGTCGAGTTCGTTGTAGAGGTCGAGTAGCTCGCCACTGATGCTGTCGACCGCCTCGGGCTCACCCAGGTCAACCATCGCGGCTGCTTCGAGATCGGCCATGGCTCGCCGCAGCTCGCTTCGGTTGTTGCCTGCTCCGGCGACGAGAAAGCGACGGCGGAAACACTGTTCGCATCCCGGCACCAGCGCCAGTCCTTTGAGCGCTGCCCACCTGGCCGTAGCCAGATCGCCGAGTTCGAGTGCAAGGTCTGCGCATTGGTGGACCAATTCGTCGATCGTGTACTCGACCTGTGCTCGAACATGGTTGTCGGCCCACGCAAAGCTGCTGGCGGCGCCACCGGTGAACGGCACCCCACGGATCAGCTCGAGCGCTTGCTTCAGCAGGGTTACCGTCATGGCGTCGTCGTTGGATTTCTCGGCGAGTTCGCCGAGTGCACGAACCCGGTCGAAGTCGGTGGTGACCGATGTCGACAACCGGTATGTCTTGTCGGCTCCAGCGCGCGACAGGTACGGCTCGCCGTCTTCGCCTGCTCCGAGCCCGGTGCGTGCACGTGACATGACGTTGGCGAAGGCCTTGTCGGTGGGCGGGTCGAACGGCGGCCATACCCACGTCTTGATCTGGTCGGCATCGACGCCGTGACGATGAAACGCCAGGTAGGCAATGACATCGACGGCTTTTAGCGACGAGAACGGAGCGGCGCCTTGAACTTCGACCGGCCCCAGGATCCGCAGTTCGATCGAGCCGGGCTCAATCGGACACTCCTCTGCTGCGGCAACATCGAGCACGTTATGCATTTTCACTGTTGGGTCGACGAGCTCGATCGCAGTTGGGCTGGTTGTCTCGACCAGTTCGGCTACCGCTCGGTAGTCATCGTCGTCGAAGGCCGCCAGCGCCGCGCAAGTTCCCGATGGCTCGATCGTGGCGCGGTCCGAGCTGAGAACAAGCCGAGTGTGTGACTCGATAGACGGGGCCATCACCGCAGCGCCTGCGGCAAGCAGTTTGTCGAAGCTGTCGTCGGCAGGATCGGGTGGTGCCGTAGCGAGTACGACAACGGGGGTGGCGAATTCTACGGTCGCAAAGTCTTGGGCGCCCAAGCCCGAGCGCACGATGTGGGCCAACGCTTCGGAGTAATCTGCAACGACCTGAGCCCGCTCGAGGTCGTCGACTTCTTCACCCACGCCAACTGCAATGACACAAATGTCGTCGGCTCGTTCAGACACCGCAAGATCGATCAGTGCGCTGCGCATGAAGCGACGAATGGACTCATCGGTGCCTTCGACTCTGACCGCAGTCGCAGGGATGAGGTCGAGCAGTACAGCGTCGCCGGTCGCAATATCGGTTCCGACAACGATCGACGCCGCCATGGGTAGCGCCAGCTCGGAGTGCGCCTCGGCGGGGTTGGCGCTGTCGACAGTGGACACGCCCACGGCAACAAGCTCGCCGGTAGCACTGGCATGGATCTCAGGCGGCGTTCCCGGACGCAAGGCCTCCACCGCCGATGCCGGCAGTGCCCGCCAACCCAGACCCTGGGTGCTCTCTTTCAGTTCATGTGAGGCATGCAAGATGGCCGCTTCGAATGCGGCGGCTTCTGACGATGACGCAGGCGCACGAGTACCCGCAGGGCGAGTGCGGCGTTGCGCGTCGCGCCGCCGTCGCACCGCGCTGGCTACACCAGCCGACAGTATTGCGGTGCCGAGCCCAACCAGCCCAAAGGCAGGCACAGTCGACGGACCATCAGTCGATGTGTCCGCTTGGCCCGACGCCGGAAGAACCGGCGACGGCTCGGCTGCGGTGTCGGTCGGCCCGGCAATGGCGACTTCGGGCTCCACTGGGACCGGGGCTACAGCAGCAGCTGGCGTCTCGATCGGCCCAGCGGCCTCACTGGGCCCGGTGGGCTCGGTCGGCTCAGTGGGCTCGAGGTCCGCGCTCTCGAGGTTGGCGGGCTGGGTCGTAGTGCGCAGATCCACGGGCCCGTCGGCCACCGAGGAGTCAGCCGGGACTTCGTAAGGGGCTTCCCTTACTTGCTCGACTGTCGAGGAGGCCAACTGCTCTCCCGAAAACTCGGCTCGACGGGACGAATCTGGAGCCGTCCGGGCGTCGTTGGCAACCTGATCGCCGGGCAGATCGAGCATTTCGTCGGGATAGATCATGTCGACGTTGCCGCTCGTGACCTGTTGATTGGCCTCGACTACGTCGGCCCAGTAGGTGGCGACCTCGGCTTCGGTACCGGGCCGGCCCAGACGTTCGGCGACCTGATCCTGCGCGATCGTCCACATGGAATCGCCCGGCTGCACCCGTTGCTGTCCCGACAAGTCACCAGTACCCCTTGCGGCGAGCGAGCCGAACCGGCTGATCTGGTCGGCTCGGACGACACCGGGCAGTACGAGTTCGGTACCAGGCGCAACCGACTCGGTTTCCGCCGTGATTGCCAGTCCGCTGGCGTCGACGGTGCCCTCGTTTGCGCCGGCGATGAGTTTCCATGAGACACCATCGCCATAGGCAGCGTCGGCCAGATCCCAGAGCTCGGTGTGCTCGTCTACCACCATGATCGCTGCTTCGGCCGGCGCCGCAGGAGCAGTTGGAGCATCTCGCGGAGCGGCCACCGTCGCTGCATTGTCGGCCAGCACGTGGTCCCGCAGATCGATGACTCGTTCGATCGGGGCGGGCGAGCTCGCAACATCGTTGAACGACAATGCGCCGACTGTTGGCGCAATGAGCGGGCCGGTAGCCAGGATCGTGGCCAGAGTCATGGCCGCCACCAGTCGGGCGGCAAAGCCCTGAAGACCCGGCACGATACGCAATCGTCGGGTCTCGGTCCGTCGCGCCGTGGCGATGACTTCGGCGACAAGGGCCACGATCAGCTGGGCCCAGATCACCCAGATCAAGACAGCCAACGCACTCAGAAGGAAATTGGTGAAACCCTGGCCATTCTGTGTGAGCAGGATTCGGATTTCGTTCACCGTGGGCAGGTCGGCGGGAAACGGATTGCCCACCAGCGTTATCAGCAAGAAGGGCACGCCGACGACAAGCATCGCGGTAAGGATGAGCGCGCCGAGGGCGCGTAACCACGCGAGCCCCTGCCCTCTCATATCTCTTCCCCTGTTTGCCTCATGCGACCCCGTGCTCCAGCAGCTCCAAGGGTAGAGCGCAGAAGCTTCGCCTGCCAGATGAAGCTTCGTGCGAGACCCCATTTGAGGTGCCTGTTGCGTTTCATGCCTTTTCAATATACTTCAGCCGCAACGGTCTGTAAAGCCGACAATTGCATCCTCTCTCGCCGCGCCTATCGACGACACGCTCGCCTGCTAGCTTCGGGTCGTGATGCTGTGGGTCTACGTGTTGTTGTTGACCATGGGGGTGGTGGCGATCGTGCCGGCTGTGCTGCGGGCGATCGATGGTCAGCCCTCCGCCGTGATGATGGGGTTTGCCGGCTTCGCAGGGTTGTTTGGTGGGGTAACTGGCATGGTGGCCCGCCAAGCCACCACCAGTGGTTTGGCGGCCTTCATCGCCGCAGCCGCGATCGGGCTGGCGGCGGGTGCGCTTCACCCCGAAGTGCTCGCTGCACTGGGTGGCCAGAAGAAGCCAGAACTCACGCACGACGAGCCGTAGTGGCCGTCTAACCTGCTGGGCATGAAGAATCTGATGCCTGAGCACGAGCGCCAGCCCCGCAATGTCAGCGACACAGTCGCTGCTCTGGAGGCCGAGCTCGATGGGTATGTGCCCCCGCAGGCCTACGCCGTGGGCGTAGCGACCGTTGGCCCCTCGGGCGGCGTGCTCGACGTGTCGTTCCCGCATGTGAACTGCGACGAGTCGTGGGGCACCGCCGCCGTGCTGGCCAACGCACTCGACTACCGCAGCGGCACCGCCAGCTACGAGATTGCCCAGACCACACTCGACGACGCAATTGCCGCGCTCCGCGAGCTTGCGACCGGCGACGGTCCGCATCCGAACCTTGACGCGTGGGAGCTCAGCGGCAGGGTTGCCGGTCAGCCTGCGCTGGGTGGTGAGCGAGTGGTGGTGGCATGCATGGTCGACAATCTCTTCCAGCCTCCGGTCGATGCCATCGACGCCTACCTGCGGCTGCACCTGCTGTCGCATCGCAAGATGATTCCGAACAGCATGAACCTGAACGGGCTGTTCGGCCAGCTCAACACCGTGGTGTGGACGAACCTGGGGCCGTTCGAGCCCGAGGGCTTCGAGATGACCCGCATGGCGCTTCGGGCCGACGGCCACAATGTCGAGGTCAAGCTCGTCGACAAGTTCCCCCGCATGCTCGACTATGTCGTGCCCAGCGGCGTGCGCATCGCCGACGCCAACCGCGTTCGTATGGGTGCGTACCTGTCCGAAGGCACCGTGATCATGCACGAGGGCTACTGCA
>ENA-ORXM01003198-ORXM01003198.1-marine-metagenome-genome-assembly--contig:-NODE-3198-length-16835-cov-4.589987_pt1 | contig 16835 bp, 16 predicted proteins | sample MGYA00237867_ERZ511480 | MGnify/ENA primary metagenome ERZ511480 (study PRJEB26309, sample SAMN06266103) | marine metagenome | isolation source: Algal blade | place: United Kingdom:Sidmouth, United...
TTTAAAAGACGGTGATTGCATTCCCTTGGATACTGAAAAGGTAATTCCAGGCTATACTTCAACGGTAGTTTTAAACAGATTAGGAGAAATGACTTTACCAGTTGAGGTTCGGATCAACTTTGAAGATGGAAAGTCCATATTAGAATATTGGGATGGTATGGCTAGGTCTAAGGATTTCACCTATTATGGAGAGGATAAGATAATTTCGGCAATCATCGATCCGGAGAAGAAAATAAACATGGATAAAAATTTCATAAATAATAGCATGGCCATTGAAGTGCAAAGGACAGGGATAAGAAAATATTTCATCAATTTTCTTTTGGGTGCTCAAGAAGTATTACAAAGTTTAACAGCATTAATTTGAGAGGAGTATGGAGCACATTATTAATCGGGATCACATCGCTTTTTTCAAATTGGAAACTGTGGGTGCTTGTTTATGGAGTCAATCTATTCTTTGCATTATTTATTGCCTTTCCTTTCAACAGTTTTTTTAAAACATCGATAGGGGATTCCCTTGCGGGGAATGAAAGTTTAAATAGATTTGATTACACATTTATCTCAGATTTTTTAAATAAATATGGTCTAGGCTTTGATCAGATCCTTAAGCAATCTTTTTTTGTGGGCGCTTTGTTTTTATTATTATCTATATTTTTAATGGGTGGGATTGTGGAGCGCTTTCTTCAAAAGGATACAAAGTTTAATTTTAAGAATTTTTGGGTCGCCTGTCACCAAAACTTTTGGCGATTGCTTCGTCTTACAATTTACTATCTACTTATCCATCTTTTAATAGCAGCGATTTTTTTTAAAATTTTCAGTATTGGGGGCTTATCACCCTTTGATCTTGAATCGGATACGGCACTCATCTTTAGAATAAAACTTATCGGTGGATTATATCTGTTTTTTGCAGCGCTAGTCATGATGTTTCAAGATTATGCAAAATTAGAAGTCATCAAAGCAGATGATAAATGGATCACTAATTCAGCACTATCGGGAATTGATTTTGTTTTTAAACACTTTCTTTCCTGTTTGATTTTGTTTCTGATACAAGTATTGCTTTTTGGGTTGTTGACCTTTGTCTACATCACTATTAGAAAACAATTTTTCATGTCATCAAACGGAACGATTTTCTTAGCATTGTTTCTAGGACAAATATTTATTTTTGGAAGAGTAGGGTTGAAGTTGTTGCGGTTGTCTGTTGCCAGAGAATTATTGTGGTTTGTGGAGTTGGGACATGAAGGTTCACAAAGAGACAAAAAGTCTCTCTAAGGAGGTGTTGGTTTCTAAAAGTTTTCTCTCGAAATTCGAAAGTACTTCGCGCCAGTGAAATGTCCACATGGATCTTCCTTGTAGAATTCCATTCCTAGTTTTTCTAATACGCGTATGGAAGCCAGATTCTCTTTAGCGGCCCTACCAATAATTGTCTTCAATCCAAGCTTGTTGAATCCATGATCGAGACTAGTCATAGCGGCCTCAGTCGCAAATCCTTTTCCCCAGTGTTTTTTGTAAAATCTGAACCCAAGATCATGATCATGATGTTCATTTAGTTTGATGCCACACCAGCCTATGAATTCATTATTCGATTTTAGGAAAGTGGACCATCTGCCGAAGCCATACTTTTGGTAGTGGTCATAACTATCTACAAATTGTTGCGCTTGTTCTATGGAGTCGAAAGGAGGGTCTCCCGTGTATTTGATTACCTCAGGATCTGCATTTAAAAGATATAACCCTGGTGCATCTTCCTTATGAAATTCTTTAAAAGTTAAGCGCTCTGAGTGGAAAAGAATTGATCTCATGAAACCTAATGTTGATCTTTTTTAAAGCCGTAGATATTTTGATGGATAAAATCCTGTGGAAAATGATCAACACCTGGAAATCCAAGTTTAATTTCTTTCCCATCATATGGAATGTGAGCGGTACCAAAGATAAAATCCCAAATTGCCAAGGTTAATCCAAAGTTCACACCATATCTTTTGTCTTCTGGCAAATGATAAGCGTGATGCCAGATGTGCATTTCTGGGTGATTGAAGATTGTTTTCATAAATGGACCAAGAACAAAGTATCCTACAAGGCCAGATCCTAATATTACACCCAGTTGTAGTATTATACTTGGATCTTCCAACAGAGAAATGTCAAAAGCTCCAATGGCAATGACAGTCCCGATCATCAATCCTAAAATTCCACCAGTGACTTGTCCTTTTACAGAAATGTTTGAATGATTGTAATGTCCTACAGCCAATGTGAAAATGTGGATGATAAAAAAATCATATAGCCCAATGCCCAATAAGGCAAGTGGAATGTATTCTAAAGATCTATAAACTACATTTTCCATCCAGTGGTATCGTAGGTGAGCAGCAAATCCCATCTGCTCTACAGAATGATGTACCTTATGAAACTGCCATAAGAATTCTACACGATGCAATAACCTATGAACCCACCATTGAACAAAATCTCTTACTACAAATCCGATCAGTAGAATAAGCCACATTGGGAATCCATACATCGTATTTATGCTCTTTAAATTCCATCCTGTTAAGGTTAATATCCCATTGTTGAAGAAATGGACCACTACATCTGAAGCTGCATTGTAAATGATGAGTGAGAAAAGGAAAAAGTTAAAAAACATGTAGAAAAAGTCCAGCCAAAAATCTTTTCTGATAATTGCTTGTTTTTCTCTCCAAGGTTTGAATACTTCTAAGGCAAAGAAGAATAGCGAAACCAACAATAACCAATAAAAATAATTTTGAAAATGTGGATGTGTAATCTCATTCCATAGATATCCAGCGTAACCTTTATATGCGTTTGCTATTATATCTAAAATGGTATCCATGACTTGACTGCTTTAAAGCGCTTTATCTACTCAACAAAGTAAGGATTAATTAGTTCTGATGCTTGAAAATTTAAATTTTCTTTGTCGCACGAAAGACTGGAAGAATGTAGCGCAACTTGACGTGTAAATTTGTCAGATCCGCCATATTTAATGTCGCCAAGGAGTGGTGCTCCAACAGATGAAAATTGAACCCTTATCTGATGAAATTTTCCCGTAAGGGGATTGATCTCATACTTGAAGTACTTTCCGAATTTTCCAATAAGTTTGTATTCAAGAATGCACAGTTTGGTATCCTTTTTCTTAAAAGGGTGGGAGATGGCTATCTTGTTTTTTTGATCTTTGAATAGCCAGTGTTTTAAGGTGCCACTTTCTTTTGGCAAAACATTTTCTGTCAATGCGATATATGTTTTTTTAATTTGCTTTTCGCGAAAATATTCATTCCATAATTTTAGGATAGATTTTTTCTTGGCAAATACAATTACGCCAGAAGTCACACGATCTAATCGGTGGATAACCCCAATAAAAGCTTTTTTCTTTTCATTGTATAAATGCTTCTCTACTAGCGTCTCTATAGTGGGGGTTTCGAAAGGATTTTTCTCTACGATTAATCCAGGAGTTTTATTTACAACTAGGATTTTGTTGTCTTCATGAATGATAGAAAGTTCCATAGAATATTACACGTTTACCTTTGCAAAATCACTTTCATATTTCCCTTCGATTCTTTCAATAGGAGGATTGTAATAACCAAATTTTAATTCTGGAAACTCGGCCCTGATTTTCTCCATCAATACTTTGACACCCATGGTCTCTTCCGTATCCTGAACACCAACCTTTTCTAGATACCAATCAGGATCAATATTGAAATTTCTCCATTGAATCATTTTTAGATTGGTTTCTTTGATCAATTTTCTCAAAGCCTGATATTCGGATTCAGAATCAGTCATACCTGGGAAGACAAAGTAGTTGATGCTACTCCAACCTTTGTGGCGATCCATCACTTTAAGGCTCTCAATGACTTCTGAAAATTTATAGTTATTTGGCAGGTAATAAGCATTGTAAAGCCATTCTTGAGCCGAGTTAATACTTACTCTGATGCTATTTAATCCGGCTTTGCAAAGTTCGTCAACTGCATTGGGCATACTGCCATTTGTGTTGATATTTATTGAACCTTTTGGTGTGAATTTTCTGATCTGCTGAATGGCGTCTTTCAGCGTTTCCCACATTAGCAATGGTTCTCCTTCACAACCTTGTCCAAAACTTATAATCGGGAAAGGAGCATTCTCTAAATGAGGTACACAGTATTCCACAATCTCTCCAGCAGATGGTTTGAATTGAAGTCTATCATGACTGGATACAATGTTTTCCTCTTCTGGTTGAAAAGATATACAACCGATGCAATTTGAGTTGCAAGCTGGAGAAGTGGGTACCGGGCATTCCCATCTACCCATAAAGTAGTTTCTTGCTGCTGGACATTCATAGGTGACCGCACAATTATGAGCCAAATGTTCCACTAATCTGTTTTCTGGAAACTTTTCCAAAAGATCGGCAACACCAGTTACTACTTTATCAGCATCAAAGCCTTCAGATTCTTGCCTGACATCTTCTTCAATCCTCACTGCAGAAACATAGAACTTATCATCGTGCCATCCAACGGCTGTGTAGCAGAATAAGGGTAAGGTAGGCGCTTCTTCATCGTTGACATAAGAGGCCATGAATAAACCAGTATGAGCTGGAGGTATAAAACCAGCAGTGGCCCAGCCTTTTTCGCAAACTCTTATCTCGCCGGTCTCGACATCAATACCGATGCCTTTTCTGCCTTCCAACTCATAAACATTACCACCTTCAGGCAGTTCTATCCAAGCATCTGACGGGATAGGGCAGGCATATAAACCGGACCTTCCGATAGCATATAAGCTTGTATCTTCATATATATTTCCTTCACCATCTGAATAGAGAAGAAAAGGGCTAAAATTTTCCATTATGTAAAATTAACCAAAATGTAATTACTATTCCATTCTAGTTTTAATACATTTTATTATCTTAAAACAATGAAAACTTTACAAGACAAAATATTTGATTCAATTTTATCAAGATTTGAGAAAAAATCAGACGCAGTTGCGAATCTTTCAGAGCTCTTGAATGTCGGCAAAGACGCTATTTATCGACGTTTACGAGGAGATACGATCATAACTCCTGATGAAATAGGAATCCTCTCAGAAGAATTCAAACTTTCCTTGGATGGATTAATTCATAACCAATCAAATTTGGTTTTTTTCAGTTTCAAGCCATTTGAAAACACATTAAAGAATTTCGACGACTATTTAGATTCAGCGATCAAGGATACAGAAGTCGTAGCTTCTCGACCTGATTCTGTGCTTTATTATGCGTCTTCTGAAATTCCAATTTTCTTGATCGGTTTGGTGCCTGAGGTAGTTTCCTTTCATTTATACCTTTGGGGAAAAAATGCTTTTGGCTTTGACTATTTAAATGATTTGAAATTTAGTTTTGATCTCATTCCGCCTTCTACTAAAGAAAAATACAAAACGCTCATCGATTTATACATGAAGGTTCCTTCTGTGGAACTTTGGGGTTCGAATTTAATAGATAACTTATTAAAGCAAATTGAATACCATTCTGTCTCTGATAAGTTTGCTAATCCCGATGATGCTTTGGTTCTGTTGAAAAAGTTGTCTGTAATGTTTAAACATATAAAAGAGATGGCTAGGCATGGTAAAAAATTCCATCCCGGATCAGAACCTAACTCAGCTTCTCATCCTTATGAGTTGTATCACAATGAATTGCTTTATATTAAAAATACGGTGATCGGAATTACCCCTTCTGGCGTTGGAGTCTTTTCTAGTTTTGGCAATCCTAATTATCTAAAATCTTACGATGCCCGTATTACAGATTATGTAGTCAATTGGTTTGAAAAAGTAAAGTTGAAATCTACACCATTAAGTGCAGCAGGTATACCAAATCTGGATCTGGTCTTCAATAGAATTCAAAAAAAGATCGAAAAGATGGAAGCCAAGATCAGATTGCATTTGGATGCTGATATTGACGACTTATAATTTATCTTACCTTTAATATCATTTTTGGTTCAGAATATCACTAATATTTCGACAGAATTCATCAAACTCTGCGTTAAAAATACTCGCAATAGCTAAGGCTATTCCTACGTTTTTTGCCTTGATTTTGAAGAATTCTATTCAAAATCTTTAGTGTCATCTTAAACTAGAAATGGTATAAATTATAATTAGCATCCACAATGTCAAGAATATTTATCCTGTTGGTTTCTGTAATTTTTGTTTCCTGTATGAATGAGAAAAGTGAGTCATCTAAGGAAGAGCCTGTTGATTTTTGTTCCAAAATTCACAACAGCCATTCCACATCTATTTCAAAAGAGTTAGCAACACTGCCTGAGTATAACAAAGGTAGAACAGGTGCTTATGTTTTAGAAGACGGTAGCGGATCTTTATTATTGCGAGCGTGGTTGACTCAGCATGCTGAAAAAACAATAGACGTTCAATATTTTATTTTTTCGACAGATAATGTTGGGTTGATCGCTTGTGATTATATGGTGAGGGCAGCTGATCGTGGGGTGAAAGTAAGATTGCTCGTCGATGACATTCTTGTCAATGCAGACTTTGAGGACATTTTGGTGTTAGATTCACATGAAAACATTAGTATTAAGATTTATAACCCAGGAATTAATCTAGGAAAAAGCCTTTTTGGCAAAATTAAAAAAGTGGTGACAGATTTTAGGTCTGTTAATCAACGGATGCATAATAAATCATTTATAGTTGATGATCAGTTGATAATCACAGGTGGTAGAAATATAGCTGATGAGTATTTTGACTATGATCATGAGTATAATTTTAGAGACAGAGACATCTTTTTGTTGGGAGATCCAAAGGACCAGATAAAAAATTCTTTTACTCAATTTTGGGATAGTAAATTAAGTGTAAACCTTGCAGATTTGGCAGATGAAATTCCCGAAAGAGTTAAAGACGTAAATAAGTTTGAACGACTCCATCAATATTGTTGTGATCCAAAAAATTTTTGGCCAGAAATTAGAAAGAGCATAGAAGACCTTCCATTTGCTTTTAAAAACATCAAAAATTCAAATAAGATCATTTGGACCGATTCTATAGAATATATTTCTGATCTCCCTGGCAAAAATGAACAGACCCGTGGTCTAGGTGGTGGTGGAATAACTACTTCAAAACTTATCGAGTTAATTCAGAATGCGAAAGAAAGCATAGATATACAATCCCCATACTTAGTTGCAACTGATCTCAGTTTAGGGTTATTTGAAGAAGCGGTCAAAAGAGGAGTGAAGGTTAGAATTCTCACAAACAGCCTTGCGTCGACAGACAACGTAGAAGCATTTGCCGGATACCAATCAGTGAGAAAGAAACTTCTTAAAACGGGCGTAAGAATTTTTGAATTTAAACCCGATGCGAAAGTGCGTAAAGAATTAATGACCGGAGAACTCCATAAAAAGTTAGATCATGTACCCATTTTTGGACTTCATGCGAAGACCATGGTTATAGATGGTAAGACCTCTCTCATCGGTACGTTCAATCTTGACCCTAGAAGTGCAAATCTTAACACAGAATGTTTTGTGATCGTTCATTCTAAAAAGATCACTGAAGGCGTCTTGCAAGGAATGGAAATTGAATTTCAACCGGAAAACGCTTGGGAGACTACTTTGGATTTCAATCCTGATTCAGAAGTTAGTCGAGGTAAAAGAATTAAAACGTGGACGAGGAAGCTTGTGCCGAAGGGAGTTTTGTAATATCAGTGGAAATTGGGATTCGGAAGCATTGCGGAAGGCCTAGTAATTCTCAATTTATTGTTTCCCCCTAAATTTGGTTTTATTTCTCCTCTCTACAGTTCAACCTACTAATCCAACAATCCAGCATATTTCATTAGTCATTAGCTAATTATGGGTGCATATTGTATTCATAATCAATAAAAAATGAAAAAATTTACATTTACACTTGTCTTATCTCTGATATTCTCCCAACTAATTTTCGCACAAAATGCCACACAAACACTAAAAGGCATTATCATCGACACTCAATCTGAAATGCCAATCATTGGTGCTGCAATTGAGTTGTTAAGTGTAGAAAATATTGCAGGAACAACTACCGATATCGACGGTTCTTTCGTCATAGAAAAAGTCCCTGTTGGAAGACATGAAGTTAGATTAAGTTACTTAGGTTATAACACAGTCACCATTCCAAACATTTTGATAACTTCTGGCAAACAAGCAATATTGAATCTGTCCATGGAAGAATCAATTATAGAAATGGACGAGATCGTCGTGACGGCTGAAGTGGAAAAAGACAAGGCACAAAATGAATTGGCAACAATTTCTGCGAGGTCGTTTTCAATAGAAGAAGTGACAAGATATTCAGGAGGAAGAAACGACGCATCTCGATTGGCTGCAAATTTTGCAGGGGTGAATATTGCCAATGATTCTAGAAATGATATTGTTATTAGAGGTAATTCTCCAACAGGAGTTTTGTGGAGGTTGGAAGGAGTGCCAATTCCAAACCCTAATCACTTTGCTACCCTAGGTACAACCGGTGGACCAGTATCCGCATTGAATACCAACTTGTTAAAAAATTCTGATTTTATGACCTCTGCGTTTCCATCTGAATATGGTAATGCCAATGCGGGTGTTTTTGACATCGGCTTGCGTTCTGGTAACAAAGATGAAACAGAGTTTACGGCGCAGTTGGCTATATTTTCAGGATTAGAAGCCATGATAGAAGGGCCATTAGGTAAGGAGAATAAAAGTTCTTATGTAGTCGCTTACAGAAATTCTTTTGTAGAGTTGGCAAATGCCGTGGGATTGAATGTTGGGACAAATGCCCTCCCACTTTATAAGGACCTCACTTTTAAAATTGATTTGGCAAATGGTAAAGCGGGTAAGTTTAGCTTCTTTGGACTTGGAGCTATGAGTAATATCTTTTTTGATTCCAATGAAGTGGAAGAAGGAGATCTCTTTGCTCAATTGGGAATTGATTCAGAGGCAATTTCTCAAATAGGAATTATTGGGATGAATCATAGATTTTTGATAAATGATAATACCTATATCAGAACAACAGTCGCAGCTACTAATAATAGCAATCAATTTAACGAGACAAGGGTTTTGGAATCAGGAGAGAAGCTAAAAAGATTAGATATTGATGATACTTTGAATCGCTATGTCATAAACTCATATTTAAATAAAAAAGTAAATGCAAGGTTTACTTTTAGAACAGGAGTTCTTCTTGAAAATTTGCAGTTGGATGCTTTCCTGAGAGATAGAACGAATACCGCTGAGTGGGTAATTATCAGAGATTTTGATGACAACATGAATTTGCTTCAAGGTTATTTTCAGTCACAATATAAGTTGAATACAAAACTTACTTTAAACATTGGATTGCATGGACAGTTTTTAACTTACAATGATTCTTATGCAATTGAACCTAGACTAGCATTGAACTACAATCTTTCAAAAAATCAAACCATAAGTATAGGTTATGGTACACATAATCAGATGCAGCCTTTGCCTATTTATTTCACGCAAGGAATAAATACTGATGGAAGCGTAAATAGCTTAAATTCAGAGTTAGATTTTATGGAGGCCAATCATTTCGTACTGGCTTATGATTTAAAAATTGGTACCAATTGGAGGATTAAGTCTGAAGCATATTACCAATTACTTTCTGATGTCCCTGTTGATGTCGAGCCTACAGATTTTTCAGTTTTGAACGTAGGAGCGGATTTTGGATTTCCTTCTAAAGCAGGATTGGTGAATGAAGGGACAGGATACAATTATGGAGTGGAACTTACAATAGAAAAATTCTTTAGTCAAGATTATTATGGTTTGGTGACAGCTTCTTTGTTTGATTCAAAGTATGAAGGTTCAGATGGTGTTGAAAGAAATACGGCTTTTAATAATAATTATACGCTTAACGTATTGTTAGGTAAAGAAATTAAAATAGGTAAGGACAGGAGAAATGCGCTGACGTTTGATACAAAATTGACAACAGCAGGAGGAAGATATTACACCCCGATCGATGCAGAGCTTTCAAGATTTTTAGGCAGGGAGATCAGAAAAGAAGGAGAAGCTTTTTCTTTACAATATGATCCTTACTTTAGACTCGATGTGAAATTTGGCTTTAGATTGAACAGCAGGAAAAGGAAGTTTTCTCAGCAATTTTATTTTGAATTTCAAAACCTAACAAATAATGAAAATGCTTTCATCAACCAATACAATGTTGATAGAGACGAGGTGGTAACGATCAATCAAATTGGTTTTTTCCCAGATCTACTTTACAGGATACAGTTTTAAGAATGTTTATTTAGTTATGCGTTTATTTGTTTATGTATTACGAATAACCGAATACACAAATACACAAATAAACAATTTGTAATTATGGTAAAAGAAGATAAAATTTATATTTCAAAAGCTGCTGAAAATTTGTTTGAACAAATTGATTTTGCAGATACTTTTTCTACAACCAATCACGAGGATGATCTGGAGACCATAGCTCATAAGGTATTTAAATTTACACCAGGATGGATAATGAAATTAATGAACTTGCGAAATTCAATTGTTGCAATATTTGGATTGAAAACTGAAGCTCAGAAAGATGCGAGGCAAGCTTATGAAGTAGGAGCCTATATGAGTTTTTTCAAAATATTGTCAATTGAAGAAAATGAATTGATCATGGGAGCAAATGATAGTCACCTAAATTTTAGAGCAGTGGTTAGTAATACTGGAGAAGAGGCTTACAATATTAAAGTGACGACTTTAGTAGAGTACAACAATAGGTTTGGTAGGCTATATATGACAGTCATAAAACTTGGGCATAAGATGATTTTAAAATCATTGCTAAAAAGAGCTTATAGGGATCCCGAAAATTCACAAAAAGTATTTTTATTAAAAAAGAAACATTAAGAGATGTACAAAATAAGTTAATTCGTTTTCAGCTGGCAACAACTTGTTGTCAGTTTTTTTATGAAATATTGGCTATTGCTTGTAGACTTTCTTAAATTGATTCCGTAGATTAAAATAAATGAAACTTAAAAAAATAAAAGACATCATAGGATTTAGCGACTTTTGGCTCATGGTCATTGGTATCCCTTTTTTTGGGTTGGTCATTACAACAATATTATTTGGAAATTATATTAGCGATATTCTAAATGCAGGTGACTTGCCTGTTTGTTGGATTATTTCAATATTCTATGTCACTGTTTTTTGGATAAGCTATCGAGGGTTATTTATATTTTTAAATACAAAATATCCGGGAGCCTCCGATACCTTTCGAAGGGTATCTAGTTTGATAGTTATCGTTTTAATAAGTTACTTTATCTTCAATGCCATTTTGCACCGAACGACCAATTGGTTTGTACACGACTATATGCAAATTCCTAAGCCAGATGCTATTCTTGAAATTATTGGTGGCTTGTTGGTCGGGTTTTTCATTCTTTCTCTTTACGAAGGATTTGGTCTATACAACAGATTGACAAATGCAGAAATCGAAAAAGAAAAATTAGAAAAGGAATCAGTTCTGACTCAATTGGCTTCTTTAAAAAGTCAGGTCAATCCTCATTTTCTATTTAATAGTTTGAATACCTTAAGTTATCTTATACCAGAATCTCCAGAACGAGCTGAGAATTTTGTCCAACAACTTTCGAGGGTGTACAGATATATTCTTGAAATAAAGGATGAAAAGTTGATAAGCTTGAAAGACGAATTAAATTTCTTAAATTCTTATGTTTTTTTACTTAAAGAAAGATTTGGTGAGAACTTAGTAGTTTCGATCAAAATCGAGGAGCAATACTTAAAAAGGTATATCATTCCACTTTCTTTGCAATTATTGTTTGAAAATGCCATCAAGCATAACGAGATTTCTAAATTGAATCCCCTTACTATTGAAGTCTTTATAAATAAAAACGGAAATTTAGTGGTAAATAATAATCTTCAAAAGAAAAGTCTCGTTCAGCATACCTCCAAAATGGGGCTTCATAATATCAAAAGCCGCTATGAGTTACTGACAGATAGATTGGTGGAAGTGATTGAGGATATAAAAAATTTCACAGTTATTGTACCTTTGCTGAAAGCAATTAATTAAGATGAAATTTGTAGTTTTTTTATTTCTATTATTGTCTACTAATTCTTATGAAGAAGTGCATATAATTGATCTGATCTATCACACGCATGAAGAAGGTAAAATCCATGTGGCTGTGTATGATAATGAAAAGGATTTTTTAAGTCAAGATGTTAACTATATTGGACTCGTATTGGAAGAAGGCCAAAGAGAAGCCCAGATCAAGATTCCTGCAAATATTAAAAGTATTGCAATTGCTGCTTTTCAGGATTGTAACAATAACGATGTCTTTGACTTGAATATCATTGGGATTCCTAAAGAATCATATGCTATAACAAACGATTGTAGGGCCAAATGGCGAGAACCTACTTTTGAAGAAGCCACGGTAGATCCCAGTAAGGTTGAGTTGCTCGCTTTTAAACTAGAATATTGGAGTAATCGATAAGATGAGGTATTTAATTATAGAAGATGAGAATCCTGCAGCGCTCAGATTAGAAAAAATGATCAAGGCACTCAGACCGACTTGTACTATGTTGGGTAGGACTGATAGTATTGATTCTTCTATAGATTGGCTCAAGTCAAATGAAAAGCCTGACCTTATATTTATGGATATTCAATTGGCAGATGGATTGAGTTTTGAAATATTCCAGAAGGTGCAGATAAAAACACCTGTGATTTTTACTACAGCTTTTGACAAGTATATGCTTAAAGCATTTAAAGTAAATAGTATTGATTACTTGTTGAAGCCAATTGATAAGGGGGACTTAAATCTCGCCATTAAGCAATATGATAATTTGCAAGAAAAAGAATTATTAAGCTCAGATGCCATCCAAAAGATGTTGGGATCCTTTCAGAAGAAAGAATATAAGAGAAGATTTTTGATAAAATCTGGAGATCATTTTTCCCATATTGGAGTTGAGGACATCGCTTATTTTTATTCGGAAGACTCTGTCTTGTTTTTAATGACAAACATCAACAAAAAATACATTATTGAATTTACGGTTGATAAATTGATGGAGCATTTGGATCCAGATTGTTTTTTTAGAATAAATAGAAAAGTGGTCTTGAGCGATAAGTCCATTGACAAGATTTCCTCTTACTTTAATAGTCGACTCAAATTGGACATCAAGCCTCAGCCGCATTTTGATATCGTAGTTGCTCGAGAGAAGGTGAAAGTATTTAAAGAATGGTTAGACTCCTAATAACAAGATCATGAAGCATACAAAACATGCAAAATTAACCAGGCCAGCTTTAGGCAATTTTGGCCGTAACGAGTGGTCCATTTTAGGGACAGTATGTGGAGAGATCGACAAGCTTGCCAACAGCCTACTTGAACATTTTGGATCAAAGTATAACACCGTTTATATAGATGCTGATCATCAACCTGCCGATTTAGATAATCCTCAAGTAGCTTTGTACACAGACAAAATTAATTTCCAAAGATTAGAGTGGGCTAAACCCTTAAATAGTTATCAGCATAGACCATTGATGAATGGGTACGATTTCATATTGGTCAATGGAAATCATGCCAAGGCAAAAAAACAGATTTTAGTTATAGATCAAAAAAAGAAAGAATCGATAAGCAGAAAGATCGATCGACTACAAGACATCCAATTGATCTTGTATAAAAATGAAGAAAAAGAAATTTATGATTTTTTGATCGAGCAAATTCCTGGCATAAAAGAGGTACCTAGCTTAAAGTGGGAAGAGACTGATAAGATCATTTCTTTTCTAGAAGAAAAACTTGCCGCAGAAATTCCCGCATTAAATGCATTGATTTTAGCTGGTGGGAAGAGCCAAAGAATGGGTAGAGACAAGGCGCAAATAAATTATCATGGGAGTGCTCAGAAAGATCACTTATATAAACTTGCAAAGCAGTTTGTAAAAGAAAGTTATTTGTCGATAAGACAAGATCAAGAAAGCCCTATAAAAAAAACGATAAAAGATGCTTTTGTAGGCCTTGGACCTTATGGTGCGATTCTTTCGGCATTCAAAGAGCAGCCAGACAGTGCTTGGCTTGTCATAGCCTGCGATCTTCCTTATGTTGATGAAGGGGCTATAAGTTATCTGATAAGTAATCGTGACCCTTCCAAAGTTGCCACAGCATTTTACAATCCAGAAACAGATTTTCCTGATCCGCTCTTCACCATTTGGGAGCCTAAGGCTTATCTGGTAATGTTGCAATTTCTAGCACAAGGTTACTCTTGCCCAAGGAAGGTTTTGATCAACGCTGATGTTGCAGAGATTCAACTTGGTGATAAGAAATGGATCACTAATGTGAATACGCCGGAGGATTTTGAGAAGGTGGTTGGTGGTCTATAGTCTGTAGTCTCAAGTCTGTAGGAGTCTAATATTTATGTCAGACTTATGATGGTCGACTTTTTATTTCTTGATTTGAAAACGGATGTTTCAGAATCTTTGCCGCCCGCATGGCTGTTCCACAAGCTTCATAAACACACCCCAACGATGAACAACCTGCCCTGAGCAACAAAGGAGTCGAAAGGGTGAACAAAATATTTATCTCGTTAAGAGAAAGTTAAAGGATCAGATAGAATAAATTGATTATCAAACTATGACTATCTTTTTGTTCTAACTCATTTGTAAATGAAAACTAAAGGTCTATTCTGGATATTTCTTCTCCCTGTTTTACATGCTCAAGCCCAAGTTGATGGGATTCATGCCATGATATATTCTGGAGCACCTTTGAAGATAAATTATATCGGAGATAATTTTGATGGCTTAAGTATAAAAGAAGTTTAGGTTTTGAAGTGAACATACCACTAAAAGCAAAATTTTCAGATAAGTTTATTTATGAAATTACATTAGGAAATGACTCGTACAATATAAATTTAGAACCTAATGGAAATGTTTCGCAAAGAGCAATTTTTTATTATGGCCTTGGTCTTGGATATCAATTTAAAAAGAAAATGGCCGGCAATAGTTTTATTGGTGCAACACTAAATGGATCGCTATACAATTTTGTGCCCGTTGGAAGTAGTATTTCTATTTATCCATTTTCTGAAAAAAGTTTTTCATCAACAGCCTTTGTAAATACTTATTCTAAGTTTGCTTTTGTATCAAAATTGTCATTTAGTTACAATTGGCAAACTGAAAATTTAAGATCTTTTAGTTTTGGTTTCAGTTTGGCTACTTCATTACAAAATGTATTACGTGGAGAGTTTGTTGTAAATGATGGCCTTGAAGTTTATGAAGGTACTTTTAATAAAAAACATAGTATAATTGGTGTTCACTTAGGTATGAATGTATCTAAAATGAGAAGAGATGCAATTACCGAAAGGAGAAAACAAGGAATCCCTAAATTGGAGGAAAGACTATTTAATACATTCAGTAAATTTTCTTTCTACGCTGGTTTAGGCTCAAATAATCCAGTATATTTCTTTGAGCCAAATAAATTCATAGATCTTAATTTTATTACTCATAGGCTACCAACTTACTTTATCGCAGCTAGTCGTTCTTTTAAAGTATTAAATAGATTTGAAGGGGTATGGGAACTTTCTCTTAGACAAGTTGAAAGTCGGTTTTCTTATAAGATTCTAAACAATATTGATAGTGGTGTTGAAGAGATAAAATTAACCCCTATTAGAATTGCTTCTTTAGGACTTGGATATAATTTTTTAAAAAACAAAAAACAGAAAGAAAATTTCTTTCAAATAGCTGCTCTTATTAAAGCCAATTACTCTTTTCACGTATCAGAAACTTTTCAAGTTACGAATCCTGATACTGGAGAAGTCTTCTTTGATATGGAAACAGATCCTTATCCTTTTTTCTTTTCTTTTAAAATTAATACTGATTATAACTTGAAAAGTAAGAAACGTAAGTATTGGAAGCTTGGATTATTCTTTGAAAGAGGAGATTTTTTAACCTTTGGTATGGTAACCAAAGAAACAATCCAGGATCTACAATATTTTGACCAAATAAATACTTCAGTAGGTATTTATTTTGGAATAAATTTACTTTAGAAAATTACAATATGAATTTGAAATATGTCCTTTTGTTAAAGTTAATTTTTATTATACTTTTTTGTCCACAGATTTTGATCGCTCAAGAGTCTGATGAAAAAAAATACATAGAAAAAAAATATTGCAATATTGGAAGAAAGTCAACTCTAAGTATTCATTTGGGAGCTTCAAATAGATTATTTACGAATCCTGAAAATGAGTTTTACAAATCAACATATGGCTTTAACCCAAGTGCGAACTTAACATTACCAATAAAATTGAAACCAAAATTCTATCTGCGATTTAAAGCTTCTTTTGGAGGTAATATTAATATGATAAGATTCCAGTTTGCAGAAAATAGTTCAGGAAGTACCGACCTATATTCGAATTATTATATGGGCTTTGGGTTAGGCAAAGCTTTCATCTGGCAACCTCATAAAGAAAACGAATCTTTTATCACAATCACTCCTTTTTTTAAATTGATTTACTTTCCTAATGCTGAAAGATGGAAAAATGAAAACCTAAGCCTTTTAGGGACAGATTATTTATTTGATTCAAATAACAATCTCTCCGATAATAGTAATTTTTCGTTTGTACCAGAAATAAAAATTGACTATCATTTTAAGTTTTATGGCTGTAATTCACTTAGTGTTGGTTTGTATTATAGTAGAGGAATTAACAATGCATATATCGGAGACATCTGGATTCAAAGTCCGGACGGGGAAGTGACAACCCAGTCTTATAAGAAACCATTTACTGCTTATGGTGTTGCGATTGGGTATAATATATTTAATAGGAAGGATTAGGATTTGTAGAATGTAAGGATTTTTTTTTATTGTTAATAAGGGAACGGAACTCCATTATAGAAGATAATGTTTCAGAATCTTTGCCGCAAAATAATCTCTACGATGAACAGCCTCAGGTCGTAGGTCG
>ENA-ORXM01003199-ORXM01003199.1-marine-metagenome-genome-assembly--contig:-NODE-3199-length-16832-cov-5.347717_pt1 | contig 16832 bp, 9 predicted proteins | sample MGYA00237867_ERZ511480 | MGnify/ENA primary metagenome ERZ511480 (study PRJEB26309, sample SAMN06266103) | marine metagenome | isolation source: Algal blade | place: United Kingdom:Sidmouth, United...
AATGTGCGCTGGCTCTTCGAAGCGCTGGTAGCTGTTGCTGGCCGGGTCTGCGAGCAGGCGATTGGCTTGATGGCCGGTGATAACCGCGGCGTTGTCGCTGTAGGCGCTGAGCACGCCGCCGGGGTTGAGCGCGTGGGTGTTGCGAATCATCGCGAACAAGCCCTTCTCTTGCGCTTCGCCGTCGATCACCCAATCGGCGCCAAAGATCTTGTGGCGACAGTGCTCGGAGTTGGCCTGCGCGAACATCATCAGCTCGGCGTCTGATGGGTCTTGGTTGCGCGGCAATGCGCCGTAGCTCTCGACTAGGTAGTCGATTTCGTCTTCGGAGAGCGCCAGACCCAGCCGCGTATTGGCTTCAACCAAGGCTTCGCGGCCTTTTTCTGCCAGTGGGATTCTCGTCAGCGGCTTGGGGCTGTGCTCGTCAAACATGTGCGCAAAAGGCGCTGGGTTGTTGAGCAGGGATTCAGTCATGCGATCGTGCAGCGCTGGGGCAACATCAGCCAGCGTGTAATCGCCATCTAATAAGAACTCCACACCGCGTTCAACCCGCGCCACCGGCAGGCCGCAGTTCTTAAAAATATCTGATGCTTTGGAGGACCAAGGCGACTGAGTGCCCAAGCGCGGCAGCACCCACAGCGCGTCGGTGTTGGCGACGTAGTCTTCACTCGATGCATCCAACAGCTCAGCCATGCGCTCGATTTGCGCGTTGCTGAGTTCAGCTTCAGGCTGAATAAAGTAGATAAAGCGAGAGCGAATACCGCTCACAGCTTGGCCGCGGGCGCGGCAATCGGTGAGCAAGGCTTCTATGCGGAAGGCGGAGTGCGCGGTCGCGCCGGGGAGAATCAGCATGGTCTGGGGTTCTGAGCCGGTGTAAAAATGAGCATTTTACCCGTTCTAGACGCTCTGATGCAGCTGAAATTCAGCCAACATTATCTGCCGCGCAAAATATCCCATCGTCGAGCGGCGTTAGCTAGCAAAAAGTGACAACCTAGCGCTCTAAAGCTCCAACGACTTGCCTGCTCAGTGATCAGGCTGAGCTTGCCCGTACCAGCTGGTCTTCCCGAGAGCCAAACTCGTTTTCTGCCATGAAGCAAAGCGGAATGCGGGAAATACGACGGTGCAAACTTCAGACGCCAAACCCCAGCGATACGCGAATTCATCCCGCTAAAAAACCAGCGGACTACCTCCCTTAGTTCAGTACAATACCCAACCGTGCAGCTAAGCTGGTAAACCACGCTGCACTCTCATTTTCTGAGTGCGCTTTGTGCCGATCTAAAGCAACCTAGCTTTACGCCTGCTAATACCACGAGCGTTCAAAAAACAAAGTAACAGCAACGCCCAAACGCTCACAGCACCGCTGCCGCCACCGCCTGACGAGCTTGTGCCATCTTGTGCAACGCGTTTTGCAGGGTCAATCTCTCCACTAATTTCGCTGGCATCACTCACTAACGACACTTGCAGCTCGTAGTCGCTAGCTTGCCAGCCGCTGACGCCGACATACCAAGTATGGCGACCCGGATTGTCGATCTCACACATCTCGTCACTGTTGCCAAAGCGAGCGGAGCCACAGACGAATTGGCCATCTGCGTCGCCAGAGGGGTACTGGTCTTTTTGCAGGTATAAATCGGCGTCTGCTGATAGGTTAGTGAGCGAAACTCGCAAAGTAGCGTCGCCGGCGTAGCTCTCCACAGCGAATATATCCAAATCACCCTGCGGCACACTTTGCGCCACTGTTTGGCCCTGCGCCAACAAAGGCTGGCCAATCAAAATAAACTGACCCTCGGAGGGCACGCCGTTTTCATCTACGGCAAACATGAGGTAATGGCCCGGAGGGGCTAAATTGCGATTAGCAGGTGCTGTTGCGGTTACCGAACCAGCATCGCGTTCAAAGTTTAGTTTGATGTAGCGCTGGTCTTGGTTATGCGAGTGCGTGGTTGAGCCAGGCTTGAGCAATACCACGCGTTCGAGATCGCCCGATAGCTGCAGATTAAACGTAAAGCTCTGGCCATAATTTAGGCGCTCGGGTGTACCAGACAGCTCAGGTCTGTCGGCAGGATCACCGTTGGCATCAAAGAGATACGGTGGGCTGTAGATCTCTGCGTTCTGCTCGTGGTAGTTGAACTCGGTACAGGTGCCGCAGTAACCACCACCAGCCACCAACACGCGCGCATCGGGCAATAACAGCCCCGTAGAATGATACTGCCGCGTACGTGCCAGTGCTGCCATTTCTGTCCAAACACCCGTATCGGGGTTCCACATTTCGCTGGGCAACACGGGCGCTGATACGTCAATCAGCGGCTCACCACTGCCGTGCCCACCGGTGGCTAGCACTTGACCGTCCGGCAACACCGTTAAGTTGTGCTGACTGCGAGAATAGAGCATGTCGTTGGTCGCTTCGGTGCGCATGGTGTTGAGGTCTAGCACCACGGCAGAGCTCTCGGAGATTGGCCCTTCTTGGTAATAACCGACTCCACCGGTCACCAATACTTTGCCGATTTGGTAGGGAGCAAAGCTGCCATAGCCGCGATACGGCACGGTATCGCGCGCGTTGGGCATTGATTGCCAGCGGCCCGTTCCGGCGGTATCGACCAAACCCAAGGTGTTGTGCGGACCAAACGACGCCACTTGTCCGCTGGGTGTCACCTGTAGCCATTGGTAGTCGCCGCTGTAGGGGTAAGGCATTTGTGAATCAATAGGCAAAGACCGCCATTTACGGTCTAAACCCAGAACCTCTGCAAAAGGTTCTACTTGATAGTTTCCGCCAAATGTCATCATCTCGCCGCTTGGCAAAGCCGCAACGGTTGAGTACCAGCGTGCTGACGCCATGTTCTCAAGGCGTGTCCAAGCATTATTGTCTGGGTGGAAAACATTGCTGTTGGCGGTTGCACCTTCAGCTATGCCCGGCGCACCACCGGGGTAGTCATCACCGCCGGCAAAGAGCAAGTCCCCGTCCCACATATGGGCCGCGCCAGCACAGAACAAATCGGTGTTGGTATTGTTGTCGGCAGAAACGTGCGTATTACTGATCGGGTCCCACACAGTGATACGCGTCGTTTTGACTTCGGCTGTGTGCGGGTCGTCGTCGAAGTCATCGGGAGTCGCGTCCCACGCGACAACCTTGCCGTTGTGCATCAAGACTGCGTGTACGGCCAAAACAGGCCAGGGCTGTACTTCCGACCATTGACCCAACTGAGCAGCCGCAGGGTCACCTGCTTGACTGGCTGTACTGAACACCACACTGCTCAGCAATGCCACGCGCAACACTCTATGCCCAACCTTGCATTTCAAGCTCGAAACTCCTTTTCTTTCACGTTGTAAATCAGTTCATCGCCCGAAGGCTAAAGGCGAGACAAGCCCACCGCAAGTTCCATTCTGACTAATCTAAATTAGTCTGCATCAATCACTCGTTTGCCGTGTGGCCAAACTCTAAATCATCCCAGTGCATATCCATTGATCCACCGGTGCTGTTGACGATATCTAACACGGGCTCCAGCGTGTACAGCTTGACGGGGTTGATGTAGTCAAAACCTGTTGGCGCAGGATCATCAGGGTGCTGGGTGTAATCCACAACATCAAACAGCACTATTTTCTCGCCACCATCAGGGCTCACCGTCATATAAAAGCGCCCGTTCTGTCCATCACCTTGGCGCATGTACAGCTCCATCGTCATCCACTGCTCTAGTGGGACGGCGAAATCTTGGTTGCTGTCAGACCAAATTTCGTTAAAGCCCACGCCTTGCACGTAGCTACGACCGTGCGCTTTAAAGTGCAAGCGCGAGCCTGCAGCACCCACAGGTTTGCTTAAGTTGACGGCCACATGAAAGGGGAATTGCTCTTCAGGTACCCAGTTTGCACCATTCCACGCTTCAAAGATGGTCAACCAATCAAATGTGCCGGCGTGATCACTCAGCGCGGCAAAGTCAGCACCAAAACGCACGCGTACACTGTGGTAATAAGTATCAAGGTTGAAGTTTTCGTAAAAGTTGGCCTGAATACGTCCACGCATGTCACGGTAGTTTTCATTGCCAGCGTTAAGGTTTTCGTCGTGCAGCCAAAACTGCAGTGTTTGGTTTGCAGCGTTATCTGGGTCTGGGCTTAAACGTGCGTAGCGCTGCGTGGTATCACCGCCTTGATATTGAATTTCAAAATACCCGCCGCTTCGGTCCGCACTGCCGGCCAATAAATTGGACCAATCGTTAGGAATGTCCGAGGCGGCATCCGCACCGCCAAATTGCTCTATTGCCTCAACAGGAACGCCAGTGACTCCGTCGCCAAAGCCGCTGCGAATGACAGGCGATAAGGGAGCCGCCATCGCTAAAGCGTCTTGCACCGTCGTGTTGCCAGCACCACTTGTTTGACCACCGGTCTGTGTTGCTGGATCGCCACCCGCTTCAGGGCCTTCGTCGACTTCTGCATTCGAGGAGCCTCCACCACCGCCACACGCAACTAATAGAGAGAACAAAACCGATAAGCCCAAAAACTTGGCACTAAACCGAACCACTGCTGACATAACGCTTCCTTGTATTGAATGCTAAGCTCGTGACACACATTGACTTTATGTGACGAATTCGCAACATTCTTACACGTGTTTTCTGGTATCGGCAGACCCAAATTGAGCGGTGCTTCACATTTTTCGGTTATCGATCACGCTGTCACATCACAATTCATACAGTTAAAAATCACAGTGTTTAATTATCGTTACAATGACAACGAGCGCAATGATTGTGCAGTCTCTACAGGCTGTGAGACCGTACGAGCCACCTGCTCTCAAGAGAAAATAGGCAGCTTATGCGACGATGACTTAGCATAGAGCTCAACGTAACTTTTCGGGATTTCACACACAACACTATGGCCAAAAAGCGTATTTACATCGCCTACACCGGCGGCACTATCGGCATGCAGGCTTCAGTAGAAGGCTTTGTACCAGCGCCCGGTATGATGGCCAAGCAACTCGCTGCGCTGCCCGAGCTTCATCGCCCGGAAATGCCCGACTTTGTGCTGCATGAATACGAGCCCTTGATCGACTCCGCAGAAATGACACCAGCTCACTGGCAGCGCATTGCTGATGATATTGGCGAGCACTACCAAGACTACGATGGCTTTATTATCCTGCACGGCACCGACACCATGGCGTACACCGCCTCGGCTTTGTCGTTTATGCTCAATGGCCTCGACAAACCGGTGATTGTCACCGGAGCGCAAATTCCGCTGGCTAGCCTGCGCACCGACGCGCGTGCCAATTTGCTTAACGCACTGTTTATTGCAGCCGAACATCCGGTGCCTGAAGTGTGTTTGTTTTTTGAAGACAAATTGCTGCGCGGCAACCGATCGACCAAAGCACGAGCGGATGGTTTTGACGCGTTTGAATCACCCAATTTGCCACCTCTGGCACGCGCTGGTATTGAAATACGCTATACCTCGGTTGAGACACTCAAGCCTAGTGGTGAAGTATTTGCCGTGTCCTCCATCACGCCACAGCCAGTGGCGGTGGTTACGCTTTACCCAGGCATCAGCCACGAAGTTATCGCCAATGCGCTGCAAGCCCCAGTGAAAGCGCTTATCTTGCGCAGCTTCGGGGTGGGCAATGCGCCCCGTACGCTGGAATTGCTGGCACTATTTGAAGAGGCGCAGCAACGTGGCGTGGTAGTACTGAACTTGAGCCAGTGTTATTCAGGCCGTGTGGCGATGGGCAGCTACGCCACCGGGAGCGCGTTAGCACAAGCGGGTGTCATCAGTGGATTTGATATGACCTTAGAAGCCGCGTTAGCAAAGCTGCACGTGCTGCTCAGTCGCGGGCTGCCTGCAGATCGCTTGCGTGAGTTAATGCAGCAGAACTTACGCGGCGAGCTGAGCGTGCCAAATCAATGATCACCATCAACGAGCGTATAAACATTGCCGAATGGGAACTAAGCGAGTCTTTTGTACGCTCAAGCGGCCCGGGCGGGCAACACGTCAACAAAACTTCTAGCGCGGTTGAATTGCGCTTTGAAGCAGAGCGCTCACCGAACCTGCCACCGGATGTCAAAAAACGCTTACGATCTCTGGCGGGTAGGCGCTGGACAAAAGACGGTGCGCTTGTGATCACCGCAGAGGAACACCGCAGCCAGCTACTCAACCGTGAAGCGGCAATGCGCAAGTTGACAGAGCTTATTATAAAGGCCTGTGAACGGCCCAAGCGCCGCATCGCGACCAAGCCGACCCGAGGCAGTCAGCGCCGTCGCATGGATGCCAAAACCCAGCGCGGCGCGATAAAAGCCAAGCGAGGACCCGTGCGCGGCGAAGATTAAACGGGGCTAAAACGCCTAGCCAATGCCAAACTCAAGCGTGCGGCCTGAAAGCCGTACGCACCTACTCGACACCAAGGCACAGAAACAAGGCAAGAGCCATAGGTCTGAACGGCTTTAACCTCTTGGCCTAGCTTCTCCTGCAAAGCACGCGCAACACAATAACCAATACACACCCACGGCACCAGCTACAGTACCCAAAGCAAAAACTTACGGCGTAAATGGAGTTAACCGCTCGGGCAACGACTCTCTTGCAAAGCTCGTGTTACGCAACAACCAACTGCACGCACGAGGCCAAAACATAAAATACCTGTAGGCCTGAACGGCTTTAGCCGCTCGGGCAATGTGGTTCTGCTGCAAAACACCTACAAGAAAAAAAACGCGTCTTCAGAATCAGTCAGCTTCTTTCAAACCAAAATAGAAAACGTAGTTTTGAAAACCATTAGACAAACAACATCATTCGGTGGTCTCGGCGTAATGTTTTTTTCGCGACATTTTACCAATGCCGGGGTTAAAACTATTACTAGGGTCTAGCTCTTGATAAAAATCGGCCAATGCAGGTTTTGCTTTGTACAAATGCCCCACATTGTGTTCCGCGGGGTATTCACCGCCACGCTGATCAAGCAATTGCAGCATTTTTGCTTTGAGCGCTTTCATATCCACGCCCTTTTTCACAATATAGTCTTGATGGAAGACTAAACACATAAAGTGTCCGTAGTAGAGCTTGGCCTCGAGCTGATCATCAATTTCTGCTGGCAGTTGCTCGAACCACTGCTCGGTATTTCGCGGCAGTGCGATATCAAGCGGCAATACGCCTTCCACTTTGTCAGCGTGTATAGCCTCGTAACGCACTGCGGCACCCGCTGCCGCAAAACGATGCAACATGGCTTTGGCAGCTTCCGCGTCGTCACAGCAAAAATAGTCTCCACGCTCACCCACCAGCTCTTGCGACAAAAAAGCCTCTGCTTCTTCGATCCCGTCGTCGGCCATTTTTAGAATCAGGTGATGCTCATAGCGTTGACGAAAATCGTGCATTCGCGCAGGTATCACTTCTGGCCACATTTTGGAAAAAAGCTGCATCACTCGATCACTAAGCTGCTTGGGCAATAGAGGCACCTTGTTCAAAATTGCATCAGCTTGACCTTTGAGCTTAAAAAACAAAGGCAGTCGATCGGTGCCTAGCTTGTCAATCATCACGACGGTATCTTTACCGTATTGATGCGCCAAGTCGTAACAATCGCGATGTATATACTCTCCGACTTCGGGTAGAGATTTAAAGTTTGCCAGTATATGTCGACGTAAGCTGCCCAGCACTTGCGTATCGTTTGTGCCGATATAAAACACCGCTTCGCGTGATTTATTTTGGTAAGTGTCGAGGCGTAAAGCAAACACTGCCAGCTTACCCGCACAACCACTCGCCCCGTGCAAGCGGCGTGGATCTGCGTTGTAACGCGCCGGGGTGACCGCATCCACTTCGCGTACGCGCTGCACATATTCTTTATCAGAAGCCAAGCGATTGTCGTGCTGTACATCTGATGCGCTAAATTCACCTGTCTGCAATCGAGTGAGTATTTCTTCGGCAGAGCTACCCAGCTCAATGCCAAGATCATTGATCAGCTCAAGCTTGCCTTGGGAGTCGAGCTGAGCGTAACAAGCGAGCTCGGTGTAAGCTGGCCCTCGCTGTACGAGTGCACCGCCTGAATTGTTACACACGCCACCCGTAACCGATGCGCCAATGCAGGAAGAGCCAATTACCGAATGTGGCTGACGACCGAGTGGTTTAAGGAGCTTCTCTAGAGAGTACAAAGTAGCACCTGGCAAGCTCAGTACTTGCTCACCTCCGCCGACTAAATGTATAGCATCCATGCGCAGAGTATTAAGGATTACCACTGGACGGTCGTAACCAGCGCTGACAGGGGTCGAACCCTCGGTTAAACCCGTGTTGGCCGCCTGCATGATCATAATCACATCAGCGTGCACACAAGCCTGCAAAACCTGCCATTGCTGCAACAAGGTTTCTGGAAACACCACCGCCAATGCATCTCCACCACCTGAACGAAAGCCTTGACGGTAGCGCGCAGTCTGGCTTGCGGATGTTTTTACGTTTGACTTGCCTACAGCCTCTTGCAAGCTGGATAACAAAGCCGAATGTTCTTGGGGTTTCATGCTCAGGTTCCTCTATCTATCTAACGACTGGGTTCTTTGTGCAAGCAATGATGACGCAAGCTTGCAGAGTTAGCTACCGATGGCAGTCAAGTGCCGAGGGGTCACCAGAAATATAGCAGCGCAAAGTCCGCAGGCTGCAACCACACAAAGGGAATAATACCGGCCTTAATGTGCCTGAGGCCATTGGCACTTCCGAAGCAAGCCCCAATCTAGTAGCAACAGCTTTTAGAGCATCTCAAGAATCACAACCACGGCAAAACTTCAGCCAAAACCGCCAGTGCATAATGCTCAGCACCCCACCCCATCTAAACCGCCAAAATGTACTAATTACTCTTGCCGCCTAAAGCAAACAACCATTAAATAACAGCCACTTACAATCTAGTTGACCGCAGCTCTTGAATTATCTACGCGTTGGCCCCACTATTGTCCTTGTACCAACACTGGGGGCGTTCCTGGCTTCGACGGGAGTGATGAAACCGGAGGTGCATGCCGAGGTGTAGTGACCTCGTAAAAACACTGCAAATTTATAGTTGCAAACGATGACAACTATGCGATGGCTGCCTAACTTAAAACCCTATACCGTTTTTTGTTAGACGCCTGACCCGATTGGATACTTGCCTGTAAGTAGACACGGGTAGCACACGCTACAGGATCGCAGCAAAGCATGCCTTGGGTGGCGCTGCTAAATCTTAAGAGGATCGTCCGCACCACGCACTGTCTCTTTGGCAGGTGTTGGATTAAACAAAACATAAGTGACTAAGCATGTAGTGCCAAAGGCGGAGTGCTTGCGGACGCGGGTTCGATTCCCGCCGCCTCCACCAAATACCAAGGCCCGGATAACCTCCGGGCCTTTTTTATGCTTGAACCTTTCCATCACTCACAGCGCTATATACCTGCCATCAATGCTGCAAGTTTCTGAAGGCTAACCCAGCCGCTAGAACGCTTACCTCGCAACAAAAGCCGTTCAACACTGTAAGAGTCTGTTGTAAGCGCGTACATACTATATGTTCAAAACAATTTCTCCTTCCTATAAAAGAATTTCCCACACCTAACAACAGCAGCAATAGCTCAAAGAACATACCTGCACAAAACCACCGACAGCGCACGCCAATCGCGCTCTCCAACCTTGCATTAATGAACTATTATTCCGCCTAATTAGAGCGACTATTTTTTATGAATAAAAAGCAAAAAAAGTAGCTCTAGAACTCTTGAAAGAGCGAAAAATGAGGCATATTATAATTTCATTAGCGGAATACAAGTCCGACAGAAACATAGATAAACTGCCTAAAACACAGTGTATAGAGCGCGTAAACTTAATCGATAGATAATTTCTATCTTGCGCTTGCGGTGGTTAACGGCGGTGGACAAGTTTTATTTTTTACGAGCATAGTCTGATGAAAAAAACTCTCTCTACCTTAGCAATCGCCCTATTTGTAGCGACACCTGCGATGGCTTATGAGCCAGGCGACTGGATCTTCCGTGGCGGTGTTACCCAGATAGACCCAGACACAGCAAGTGACCCTGTCACTATTGATGGTGCAGATTCTGGCGGTGAAATAGATGTTGAATCGGATACCCAGCTAGGGCTAACGGCTACTTATATGCTGTCCAACCGACTAGGCATTGAGGTACTAGCTGCCACACCTTTCACCCATACTGTTGTTGCTACTGAAGGGCTGTCAGGCCTGGGCGACATTGCTGACGTCACCGTTTTGCCACCAACTATTAGTGCCGTTTATTATTTGACGGATGGCAAGAAATTCAACCCTTATGTTGGCGTAGGTATTAACTACTCTTTCATGTACGACGAAGACGGTAAAGGTAGCTTTGATGGCGAGCGAGTTAAGATAGACGATTCGGTTGGTGTGGCAATACAAGTCGGTTCTGATTTTGAAATCAACCCCAGATTACATTTTAATGCGTCGGTTCGGTGGATAGACATTGAGTCAGATGCCAAGCTATCACTCAGTGGGCAAACCGTTGAAACCACGGCGGATATTGACCCTTTGGTTTACAGCTTGATGCTCGGTTACGACTTCTGAAAGCACTGATCGCTTAACCTTTCTAGCGAAACAACAACGCCCTCAATGCAAACTGCATTGCGGGCGTTTTTGCATGATTTTCTGGAATAACTAGAGATGAGAGAAATCAGCAAAGAATAAGCGGCAGGCGCGGTATCTCATCATATTGCTAAGCGTTGTTCAGCTGAACTTTAGCCCAGATCACTGAGTGCTACCCAGCTCAAATGCATTATCTTTGCTTGCAATAAGTTACATCTAAAATCTGTATCAGATCGCTTCTTATAAGTTAGGCCACGAACGAGCAAACGCTTACACCTGCAAAGCCCTTTGCACAGCAGCTCGCTGCTGCATTCTGGAGTAATGATCTGAAATTTTAGGCAGTTTTTCTAGTGGAACACCATCGCCTTCAAGCCAACCCGTGATCGTAAACAAATACGCATCGGCTACAGTGTACTGCTGGCCCATCACCCACGGTCCTTGCAGGTATTCTTGCTGGATCAACTCAAAGGAAGCCAGCATCGTCTCTGGCACTTTGGCACGCATATCATCAAATGAAGACTCGAGTTCAGCCCAACGTGAACCACGCCGCTTGTGTGCGTGGTTGACGTGGACGGTGGAGGCCAAATAACTGTTAAAAGACTGTAGTTGTGCAAATTCGTAGGTGTTCGCAGGCAACAAGTTTTTATGCGAATGTGCTTGCGCCAAATATACAAGAATGGCCAAGGTTTCAGTCAGCATGCCCTCTGCAGTTTGCAATGCAGGCACTCTTCCTTTGGGGTTAACAGTTAAGTATTCAGGCTGCGTTTGTTGTGCGCTCTTGAAGTCCACTTTTACTATGTCGAACTCTGCTTCACATTCAAACAAAGCAATCAATGTAGCTAACGCAATAGTGCCCGAGCTATAAAATAGCCTAAATTCCATATTATTCTCCACGCTTTTATTAACCATAAAGCACTATTGCAATTTATCACGGATGATTTTTGCAAAAAACTCTATATTTCAATATTTTACCTTAAAAAGTTAAACATCAAGCCTACAAACAAATGACACCTATCATGTACACTAGAGCACTCTGGCCTTACAGAATGAGAGCGCTAACATGGTATTAAACCGCAAGCCTGACATACCCGCTACAGTGTTAAGCAGATGGCAACGCATAGTTGACTTACTTGCTAGTATCACTCATACGCCTGCCACACTCATTACCAAAACACACAAAAGCGATCTCGAACTTTTGGTTTGTAATGACTCGGCCAATAACCCTTATGATGCACACTATAAGGTTTCGCGTAATCGAGGCCTCTACTGCGACTGGGTAATAGATAACAAGCAGCCCTTGTTAATCAGCGACGCAAAGCTCGACCCAGAGTGGCACAGCAACCCAGACTTGATCCACAACTTTTCTTTCTATTGCGGTTACCCGCTACACTGGCCGGATAATGATATCTTTGGCACCCTCTGTGTGCTTGATCAATTTGACAATAAACTTGCCGAGCGATTTTTCCCGCTGATGCAAGAGTTTCAGTTGTTACTTGAGAGTGATCTGGCGCTAGTACTTGAGCAAGAGCAACTGCAGGCAAAAAATTTGGCCTTAGAAGCACTCGTCGAAAGAAAAAGAGAGTTCGCGTAAGCACATATATATACGCAGGTTGTGAGCGCAGTGGCGCCACAACCTATAAACGATATCAAATATAGCCGTTATATTTTGCCGTCGACTTAGGAAGTCTGCACTGCTATCTACAGACTCGCCTGCAGTCTTTGCATGCTACATCTTACGAAACTGTATCTATATCCAGCCAATCAACATTCGCGTAAACTTCAAAGCCTGCATTCATATAGACACAGCCTGAACCATGAAGAAAGATTGCATCCATTTGCGCGGCGCTCGCCACAACAACCTAAAAAACCTCGACCTCGACTTGCCACTGGGCGAGCTAACAGTGGTAACCGGCGTATCTGGATCGGGAAAAAGCTCCCTAGCTTTCGACACTATCTATGCAGAGGGACAACGCCGCTACGTAGAGACCTTCTCTCCCTACGCTCGGCAATTCCTCGACCGTATGGACCGACCGCAAGTTGATGAAGTAGCTGGTATACCTCCAGCAATTGCCATCGATCAGACCAACCCCGTGCGTACCTCACGCTCGACTGTTGGCACCATGACCGAGCTAAACGACCATCTCAAACTGCTCTACGCCAGAGCTGCGCAACTCTATTGCCACGGGTGTGGTACGCCGGTCGCGATCGACTCGGCGCAAGCCGCTGCTCAGCGACTTCTTGACGAAGCCCCCGCCGATAGCCGGCTGGCTATCTGCTTTGATGTGCAGATTCCAGATAACTTTAGCGAAGATGAAGTGCGGCAACATCTGAGTGCTCAGGGTTATGAGCGCACAATCGATCTTAAAAGCAACACCAGCACCACCCTGACCGTGGTCGCCGACAGATTAAAGTTACGAGACGAGAACCGGACACGCCTTGTGGAAGGGTTAGAAGCTGCCTTTTTGCGCGGCGCCGAGCACGCCAGCGCATGGACTTTAGACAGTGACAATCAGCCACTACAAGACTGGCAGTTTAGCACTGGCCGGCACTGCCCGAGCTGCGATATCAGCTACCGTGAACCCTCACCGGCGATGTTCTCTTTTAATTCACCTATCGGTGCCTGCTCTGATTGTCGAGGCTTTGGTCGTGTGATGGGCATTGACTACGGTTTAGTGATTCCGGATGCCAGCCTGAGTATTCGTGAAGGTGCAATCAAAGTATTCCAGAGCGAAACCAATGCGATATGCCAGCGCGACCTGCTTAAATACGGCAAGCGCAACAAACTTCCCTTAGACACACCCTGGGGTGAACTGAATGAAGATCAGCGCCACTGGATTATTGCAGGTGACGAAGCTGGCGAGGATGGCAACCGATGGTACGGCGTACAAGGTTTTTTTAATTGGCTTGAAGGCCGAGCCTACAAAATGCACGTACGAGTGATGTTGTCACGCTATCGCAGCTACACTTCATGTGGCAGCTGCAACGGGGCTCGCTTGGTACCAGAGTCTTTGGCTTGGCGTCTGGGCGACGAAAACAGCTCACTCAATGCCCTGCCTATATCGCAACGCTTTTTTCCTGTTGCGCATCGCTATGACAGCCGCCAACTGCCAGGCTTGTGCCTGCACGACGTCATGCAGCTGCCCATTGACCGCCTGTTGGCATTTGTCGAGAGCTTACAGTTGCCTGCCGCGACCCGAGAAGTAGCCGAACAACTGCTGGAAGATATAACCGCGCGCTTGCGATATTTGCACACAGCAGGTGTCGGCTACCTCAGTTTGGATCGCCAATCACGAACATTATCAGGGGGTGAAGTTCAGCGCATCAACCTCACCACCGCTCTGGGTACTTCACTGGTTAATACGCTGTTTGTTCTTGACGAACCCAGTATCGGTCTGCACCCACGTGATCTGGACCGCATTGCCGCTATCTTGCAACGCCTACGCGATGCGGGCAATACGCTATTGGTGGTGGAGCATGACCCACAACTTATGCTGGTGGCCGACCGCATTATAGATATGGGTCCCGGCCCAGGTGATCGTGGTGGAGAGATTGTTTTTAATGGCACGCCAACCCAGTTGCTACGTAGCAAAAAGTCACGCACAGCGGACTATCTATCGGGTCGAGCGCAGATAGAAACAGGACACGTGTTTGACCGGCCTTGCAATGACACGACGTGGATGAAGATCACCGGCGCACGTGAGCATAACTTAAAAAGCATCGATGTGGCGCTGCCGATTGCACACCTGAGCTGTATTACCGGCGTCAGCGGTTCTGGCAAAAGCACATTGGTTCACGAAGTCCTATACCGCGGTTTACTGCGTCGCATGGGCAAATCCACCGAGGCACCCGGCGCATGCGATAACATCAGTGGCTGGGAAAGCCTAGCGCAGGTTGTACTGGTGGACCAATCGGCCATCGGCAAAAGTGCACGCTCTAATCCCGCCAGCTATACAGGTGCCTTTGACAGTATTCGCACACACTTTGCCACACTGCCCTTATCCAAGGAACGCGACTACAACGCCGGTAGTTTTAGCTTCAACTCAAAGCAGCAAAAATGCCCAGGCTGCGGCGGAAGCGGTCATGAACACGTGGAGATGCAGTTCCTCTCCGACGTGTACCTACGCTGCCCCGATTGCCAAGGTCGGCGGTACCGCGATGAATTGCTTGAAGTGGTTGACTTAGGCAACGACGGTGTCAGTCGCAATATTGCCGACATCCTTGCTTTGACCGTTGAACAAGCATTGGCACATTTTGCACAACAACCGAAAGTTATTCGTGCGCTACAAACGCTCTGCGATGTCGGTCTAGATTACGTCACTTTGGGTCAGCCTGTGCCAACACTTTCTGGTGGAGAAGCGCAACGTTTAAAACTGGCTGCACATTTGGTCAGTGCAAAAAAAGACGCGCCCAGCCTATTCCTGTTTGACGAACCAACCACTGGCTTGCATTTTGAGGATATCAGCCGACTGATGAAAGCACTGCGCGCATTGCAAGCCGCAGGCCACACCCTGGTGATAATCGAACACAACCTTGATGTCATTGCCGCAGCTGATTGGCTGATAGACCTTGGCCCAGAAGGTGGCGAAGGCGGAGGCCAAGTACTGCACGCGGGCAGGCAGGACGAGCTGATACGCAACCCAAACAGCCACACCGGCAGAGCACTCATTGAACACGGCCAATCACTCGACAAAGTCGCCGAAGCACCACAGCAATACACTGCTAAGAAAAAACCACGCAATTTCATCACAGTGAGCAAGGCCAATGAGCACAATCTCAAGAACATCGACGTAGAAATTCCGCGCGACAAATTAACCGTGGTGACAGGCGTTTCTGGATCAGGTAAAAGCACATTGGCGTTTGACATTGTTTTTGCCGAGGGCCAACGACGCTATTTAGAATCATTAAACGCGTACGCGCGTCAGTTTGTACAGCCCGCTACGCCCCCCGATGTAGACCATGTAGGTGGCATTCCTCCTACTGTCGCCATTGAGCAACGCACCAGTCGTGGTGGCCAAAAAAGCACTGTTGGCACCGCCACGGAAATCCATCATTTTTTACGCTTACTGTTTGTCAAACTCGGGCAGCAACACTGCCCTGACTGTGGCACAGCCATTGCGGCTCAGAGCAAAGAAGCGATTGCCGCGCAGCTTCTTAAGAATAACCGCGGCAAAACAGTTTCACTGTTTGCACCACTGGTGGTCGCACGAAAAGGCTATTACACCGATCTGGCGAAGTGGGCCAATAACAAAGGCTTTGCACAATTGCGTGTCGACGGCGTGCTACACAACACAGACGACTGGCCGCGACTTGATCGCTACAGCGAGCACGATATTGATCTGCCGTTGGGAGAGCTGTTGATTGATGCAGCCCAGCACTTACAGCTCGACCAAACCTTGGAATCTGCACTTGGCTTTGGCAACGGAGCTGTGCGTATCAAAGCAGGTAGAAACGAAAAGCTGTTTTCAACAGCTCGCGCCTGCCCTAGCTGCCAGAGAAGCTTCGCTGAACTCGATCCGCGACTGTTCTCTTATAACTCACGTCACGGTTGGTGCAATGCCTGTTTTGGCACGGGTTTGTCATTGCCTGAAACTCGTGAAGAGCACGCCAGCGAAGAGCATGCATGGCTAGAACCCGAGAGCAAAGAAGCCTGCACAGAGTGCAACGGCGCTCGACTCAATCCGACAGCTCTTGCTGTGCAATACCACAAACTATCACTGGCGCAATTTGCGCAGATGAGTGTTGAACAAGCAACTAAATGGTTTGGGAAAATCAAGCTATCAGGCCGGGAAGAAGAAATTGCTCGAGATATTATTAGCGAGCTAGACGGGAGGCTGAGTTTTTTATGTCAAGTAGGCTTGGGTTATCTCAGTCTTGATCGCGCTGCTCCGACCTTATCAGGTGGTGAAGCACAACGGATACGACTTGCGGCTCAACTGGGCTCCCAACTTCGTGGGGTAGCGTACGTTCTAGACGAACCCACCATCGGGCTGCATCCACGTGACAACGATCTACTACTCGAAACACTTGTTCAACTTCGAGACAAAGGCAATACCGTGATTGTTGTTGAACACGATGACACCACTATTCGTCGCGCTGACCATATTATTGATATCGGCCCAGGTGCTGGATCACGCGGCGGAGAACTAGTTGCCGCAGGTACTGTGGCACAAATATGCAAATCCAAAAACTCTCAAACAGGCTTTATGCTTGCAAACCCCTTGCAACATCCGATGGAGCGCGCAGATAAGTCTGAGCAGTTGGGCGAGTTAGTGGTAAGTGGAGCACGCTTGCATAACCTCAAAAACGTGTCACTCACTCTACC
>ENA-ORXM01003201-ORXM01003201.1-marine-metagenome-genome-assembly--contig:-NODE-3201-length-16825-cov-6.812216_pt1 | contig 16825 bp, 13 predicted proteins | sample MGYA00237867_ERZ511480 | MGnify/ENA primary metagenome ERZ511480 (study PRJEB26309, sample SAMN06266103) | marine metagenome | isolation source: Algal blade | place: United Kingdom:Sidmouth, United...
GATGATTGGGCAAGCAGTATAAATTATGCTTATTTTTCAGACCTAGGGTATACTATTGATGGTAATTTTGAAAATGCAGGAGACGGAGAAGAGAATTTTAGATTTATCGGTGACGAAGGTGAATATGTTCTTGAAATTAATGATAATAATAAAACAATAACGCTTAGTAGTACAGGCCCACTACCATCAATTTGGGCTGTTGGTGATGCGGTTCCAGGCGGTTGGGGTTTCAATGATGATACAGTAGCGTTTACACAAACGTTTAGTGGCATATGGTCTGCTAGTTTAGAACTCAAAACGGGTGTATTCAGATTCTTTCAAACCTTTGAGACATGGGATACAGATAACAATTATGATTTTTATCAAAACCAAGGATATGATATAGATAGTAATTTTCAGAGTGATGGAGGTTCAGATGCAAATTTTGAGTTTGTTGGAACACCAGGAATTTATACACTAACTATTAACGTCAATACTAAAAAAATTGAATTACAACCGTTCGAAACTTTACCATCATTATGGGCAGTAGGTAGTGCTGTGCCAGGTGGTTGGGGATTTAATGGTGATACAATTGAGTTTTTGCAAAATTCTAACCAAGTATGGACAGCGGAAATAGCACTAGAGAATGAGGGAGTATTCAGATTTTTTCAAACCTTCGAAACATGGGATACAGATAATAATTATGCATATTATGTTAACGAAGGATATACAATTGATGCCAATTTCGCAGAACAAGATGTGGATGATAAAAACTTTGTTTTTAATGGAGTAACAGGTACTTATACATTAGTAATTAATGGTAACGATAAAACTATAACTCTTAATTAGGTACAGATAAATTTATATTAGTATGAGAAGGGGATGTTTTTCTTTAAAGTGTTCCCTTCTATTATAATTAGATTCCTTTTAAAAGCTTGCAAACTAAAATTTTGCGCATACGATATTTTCATGTATATCTTAAACAATTACAACTTACAAAGTAAAACTTAATAGATACTCACTTTTATTTCAAAGAACTTATTCAGTTTTACATAATTTGTTCAAACATCATAAACTTAGCAAATTATATAATAAAAATTATTCAAGTTTACATAGGTTTAAATATTGATGAAAAGAAAAATTTGGAATACCAAGAATTAATAATCAATCAATAAAATATTTTTAAAGTAAATGAATAATTTTAAATTAAGTTTCATTATTGGAATTAGCATTTTATGCATCGCCTGTAATAGAGAGAGTAAAAAAAGCATGCATATTGCAAAAGAAAATTTTAATAAAAATTGGTCTTTCAAACTTTTAGATACCACAGAAGTAAATAGCTTTTATTTTGAGGAAAATTTGCCAACAGAAAATTGGGATAAGGTACAATTACCACATACACCAAAACTAGAACCAAAGATTGTCAACAATCAATGGCAGGGCATTTGTTGGTATCGTAAAGTATTTAATTTACCAGATAGCATGCTTAACAAGAAATTGTTTTTAGAATTTGAAGGTGCCATGAATATTGCTGAGGTTTGGGTGAATGGAGAAAAATTGATGACACATCACGGAGGCTATTTACCTTTTGTAATTGATTTTACGAGTGTAGCTAATTTTGAGAAAAAAAATACTATTGCAGTAAAATTAAACAACAATGATAATCCTGTAACAGGACCTAAACCACTAGAGGTTTTAGACTTTAATACTTATGGAGGATTATATAGAAATGTGTGGTTAATAGCTAAAAACCCATTGCACATAACACATCCTATTCTAGAAAACAAAGTAGCTAGTGGAGGAGTTTTTATTACATATCCATCAGTTTCTAAAACAAGCGCTGTTGTTCAGATAAAAAGTCACATTAGAAACACCAATACAAAAGAAAAATCATTTTTAGTAAAACATATACTAATGAAAAATGATAGTGTTGTAGGATCAGTTTCAACCACTAAAAATACATTAAATGCAAATCAAGATTCAGAAATTACTGAGCGTATAATAGTTTCTAATCCAGAATTGTGGTCGCCAGAGTATCCAAACCTATACCAATTAAAAACCCAAATTATTTCAGAAGGTGTATTAATAGATCAAGAAATAACCAAGATTGGTATTAAAACAATAATATTTATAGGTCAAGATTTATATTTAAACGGAGAAAAAACATTTTTAAGAGGAGTTAATAGGCATCAAGAATATCCGCTTGTTGGTTACGCACTTTCAGACAATGCCAATTACCGTGATGCTAAAAAAATAAAAGACGCAGGTTTTGATTATGTGCGTTTATCTCATTACCCACAAAGCCCTTCGTTTATGAATGCATGTGACGAACTTGGACTTGTAACTATTGATGCTATTTTAGGGTGGCAATATTTTAGTGAAGATAAAAAATTTCAGGAACATGTGTTCCAAGCATCAAGAGATTTAATAAGAAGAGACAGAAATCATGCCTCAGTATTAGCATGGGAAGTATCTCTAAATGAATCTTGGATGCCAGAACCTTTTATAGATGCTTTAAATAGAATTGCACACCAAGAATATCCAGGAAGTCAATGTTATACAGCAGGTTGGCAACCCTACGGGTATGACATTTATTTGCAAGCTAGACAGCATAGATTAAGTCATTACGATAAAAATATAAAAAAACCTTACAACGTATCAGAGTATGGAGATTGGGAATATTATGCCATGAATGCAGGATTAGATCAAACTAGTTGGGGAAACTTATTACAGGAAGAACGTTCTAGTCGTCAATTAAGAACTGCAGGAGAAACAGCTTTATTACAACAAGCAACCAATGTACAAGAAGCGCATAATGATAATTTAAGTACACCAGCTTTTGCAGACGGTTATTGGGTTATGTACGATTATAATAGGGGCTATGCACAAGATTTAGAAGCCTCTGGAATTATGGATATTTATAGATTACCAAAACCAGCATTTCATTTTTATAAAAGCCAGCGAGATGCAGATGACACCATTGGAGAACCTATGGTATATATTGCTAATAATTGGACAGAGTCTAGTCCACTAGATGTGCGTGTTTTTAGCAATTGTGACATTATTGAATTATTTCTGAATGGTGAAAGCTTGGGGAGACAAGAGCCAGATAAAAATAGAATTTCCAACCATTTAAACCATCCGCCATTTACATTTAATATTAAAACATTTAAAGAAGGTGTTTTAGAAGCACACGGGTATATAAATACTAAATTGGTAGTAAAAACTAAGGCGAAATCACCAAAAGAGCCTTCAAAAATTAGACTTGTTATAGATGACTCAGGAATAGAACCAAAGTCTAATTGTAATGATGTTTTATTTGTTCATGCCTACATAGAAGATGAGAACGGAACAGTAATTAAAACAGCAAATACCACAATAGAGTTTAATGTAGAAGGTGACGGTAAAATTCTTGGAGAAAATAAAATAGCTGCAGAAGCAGGTATTGCTAGTACAATGCTACAAGTAGGTAATAGCACAGGAAAAATTAAAATAGCAGCATTTTCTAAAAGTATGACTTCAGAAAAAAGTATTAATATAAGATAGATAAAAACGAGTTATAAGGTTCGTTTTACTATTTATATGATATTAATTATGGATCATAAATTATGTATATATGACAACAAATAAGGGTTTACTTTTTTTAGTAATGATTATAATATCAATGCAAGGCATGCATTGTCAGGAGTTTTTGAATGCTCGAACATCTAAAGTTTTAAAATCCTGGCAATTTTCTAAAAGTGATTTTTGGAAATCTAGCAGCAATTTAATAAATGATAAAGGTTCAATTTGGGAAACAGTAAACATACCCCATACATGGAATAACAAAGATGTTTTAACAGATGGTGTTAATTCATATCATGGTGTTGGAACGTATTTATATAATTTAGAAGGACCAAATCTAAATGATACTAGTAGACATTTTATTCGTTTCGAAGGAGTATCCTTGCAAAGTGAAGTTTATGTAAATGGAAAATTTATAGGAGAACATATCGGTGGTTATGCAGCTTTTTGCTTTGAAATAACTGATGCCTTAGTAAAAGGAGAGTCCAATGAAATTGCAGTGAAAGTAAATAATATTCCATCGCGGAATATAGCCCCATCGTCAGAATCTTTATTTCCTGTTTTTGGGGGTATTTATAGACCAGTAACTTATTTCACCACAAAACAAACATGTATCTCGCCATTAGATTTTGCATCAAGTGGAGTATATATAAAACAAACTTCTGTAACCAAAGAACAAGCCATTTTAGATGTCTCTGTACTGGTGTCTTCCAAACAATTAACAACATTAAAAAAACCTATTAAAGTCAAAATTACTATAAGAGACAAAAAAGGAAAGGAAGTTTTGGTAGCTATTCAAAATGTTTCAAACGTTAAAAATTTAGAAACAGAATTAATTACAAAGCAAATAGTTCTTAAAAAACCACATTTGTGGCAGGGAAAAGCAGATCCATATACTTATGATTTTAGTGTTGTTTTATTAGAGAATAATATCATATTAGATAAAGTAAACCATACCATGGGACTTCGCTCTTTTGAAATTACAGCTAGAAAAGGTTTTTATTTAAATGGTAAATCACACCCTCTTTACGGTGTAAATAGGCACCAAGAAATAGAAGGATATGGTGCAGCATTATCTTTAGAGCAGCATAAAAGAGATTTTGAATTAATTAAAGAAATAGGAGCCTCTAGTGTAAGGTTAGCACATTACCAACAAGCTGAATCATTTTATGATTTTTTCAGTAAAAGTGGTATTCTAGTTTGGGCAGAAATCCCCAATGTACCGCCGTATGTTGTTGATAATCCTAAATATTTAGAAAATTGTAAGCTTCAGATTCAAGAAATGGTAAAACAAAACTTTAATCAAACAGCTATTTATTGCTGGGGCATGGGAAACGAAATTCGTATACCTAAAAAACATTTAGAAATTTTAAATACGTTTACAAAATCTCTAGATGAAACAAGATATTCTGTATTTGTAGATAATGTTGATGTAAATGAAACACATACAGTTACAGATGCACAAGCTTGGAACATGTATCACGGGTGGTATGGAGAAGGGTTAAAAGATGGTTATAGTAAGCGAACAGATAGAATACACAAAAAATTTCCTAAAATAAAAGTTGGTATTGCAGAGTTTGGAGCTGGCGGAAGTATTACGCAGCAAAAAGAAGATTTTGAAAGACCAGAACCTATAAGTGGTAAGTTTTTCGCAGAACAGTATCAAACCTATTACCATGAAAATGCTTGGAACGATATAAAAGATAGAGAAGATATATGGTGTAAATATATTTGGAATATGTTTGATTTTAGTTGGACGTCTGTTGATAGAGGAGATAGAAGCTTTATAAACCATAAAGGACTTGTTACACACGATAGAAAAACTAAAAAAGATGCCTTTTATTTTTATAAAGCAAACTGGTCCAATGAGCCTGTTTTGTATATTACAAATCGTAGATTAGTTAAAAGAGAACATGAAAATACTTTTGTAAAAGTGTATTCAAATATGGAAAAAGTTGAGTTATTTGTCAATGGCATTAGCCAACATGTAAAAGAAAGAAAGTCAAATAATTTTATTTTACAATGGAATCATGTACAATTAAAAAAAGGGATTAATGAGATTAAAATTATTAGCTATTCCAAAGGTAAAAAATATACAGACCATTGTGTTTGGAATTTTTAGGTTTACTAATAGTTGTAAAGCGTTGTATGTCCTACGTTGCTTCGGGATACAATATATAAATAAAAAAAGGAGCAACATAATTGTAATTGAGATTAGAAGCTCTCTTTTTTCAGAAACGAACTCGGCAAAATTTTTGTGGGATTCACAAAAATAAAAGGATGAGCAATCGTCTCTAGGCTGGGAGTTTCAGAGGTACTAGTCAAACCGTCTTACGGTGCTTACATTTTCGGGGTTGGTCTTGAACGATGAGGTCAAAGGCATTAGCATTTTTGTATAATGAGTAATTTGGTAAAGTAATGGTAGGAGTAGAGGAGGAGTTGAAAAGAGATTAAATTAAACCCTTGTAGAAGTGTCGTAAACAACTTTAGCATTGTCAAAATTGAGGGATTGACGGTCTTATGAGAATACCTTAACGGGAGTAACCTGATTATTAATTAGGAGACAATCGGCATATAGAGGGCAATAACTTTACCTAAGGCTCAATTACGGAACAGGAGAAACTTCTTTAGTGGTGTTAAGGAAGAACGGCATAATCCCGAAGGGCAAGCCCAAAAGTACCAAAGCACGGAAGGAGTGGTGGACTAACCCGTAGTAGTGACTTGTATTTGAGAGATTTTTATGGAAATACATTTGGGAAGCGGTTAGCAAGACCATTTAAGAATTAATACGTACAACTTTGCGGAGAAATATGTGCTTAATTTTGCGAATTTTATGTGATATACATAAAGTTTAAGTCTTGTTTTTAGTAACGAATTCTAATTTTTATTTTTTTATGCAAGAATAAACCTCCTATGTTTAAATTTATTACTTTCAGTTATTAAATTGGTCTTACGTTGATCACATTCTGACTAACGTAAAAATAAATCATTGATTTGCAAATCATTATTAGTCAATTCAAATTCACCAATTTGTTTTTGAATTCTTTTGACTATTCCGACTTTTTTTAGTCAAGATAAAGATAATCTTCAGGATTTTGATTCCTTTAGTGATCATATATGATAACTGTTGGTTTCCTTGCAGTAGCTGTTGTTGCTGAGATACGTCCTTTTCTGAAATTGATTCTATGAAAAAATCTCTTAGTGTTATACCATTTTTTTAATTTCCAATAGCATTCCCGGCATTTCTTAAAGTACCCATAAGTCTGTTTCTGCCTTTTCCCATTTTGCTCGATAACACTTAGGAACGGGTACTTCCTATCCATCTTTGCTCAAAATTTCCTAGCTACCTGTAGATTTGTTTACAGGAAATTTTGATATATCAGAAGTCAAATAAAGCACATCATTTTTGCAAGATGCTGTTGTGTCTAATAATGCTTTGCATCCTGAACCAGACAAATATAAGATTTTGAGAAAATGTAGCTATAATACTTTTTAGTCAAAAAAAATAATTATTTTACTTCTTGTTGTGCTTGTCGTAGTTTAATTGATTGAATTTGTTGAAAAAAGTACAGCTCTTTCATCTATCACTCTTTTTTCTCCAGTAAGGTTTACTTTCCCATAAAGCCGAATATCTGTTGACGAAGCACCAATTTTAAATTCATAAATTCCAGGTTCAATTACCCATTTTCCTTTTTCGTAATATGCTAACTGATCCGGAGAAACGGAAATAGTAATCTCTTTACTTTGACCTTTTTGTATGGTGGTTTTTACAAACCCTTTGAGTTCGATAGGTTCAAGGTGTATATTATCTGAAGGAGGTGAAATATATAATTGCGCTATTTCTGCTCCATCAAAATCTCCTGTATTTTCAATTTCAAAAGAAACTTTAATAAACTCATTTGTAATTTTTGCCTTTTTCGGTAATAAAAAATTCTTGTATTTAAAAGTAGTATAGCTCAATCCATAACCAAAAGAATACATTGGCATATTTTCTTTCGCATACCCTTGGCTATAAACTATGGGTGCTTGTTCATTAGTTCGTGGATAGGTCAAGGTTAATTTTGCTGAAGGATTAACATTTCCCAATAAAACATCAGCAACAGCATTACCACCTTCCTCTCCTGGGAACCAGGCCTGAATAATAGCTGCACAGTCTTTTTCTATAGCTGTAACTATTTGAGGGCGCCCTCCAAACATGACAAGTACAACTGGTTTTCCTGTTGCTATTAATCGTTTTACAAATTCCTCTTGATCACCAGGTAAACGAATATCTGTCCTATTTCTATTTTCACCTACCAAATACAACATTTCCCCCATTGCTGCTATAATAACATCGCTGTTTTTTGCTAATTCTATAGCCCTTTCTGGGTCCGGAAGAGGTTTATCATTAGTGCTCAAATACTCTATCTTAATAACACGTTCATCTCCTGTATTACTATTTTCATCTATTTCGTCATTCATAGATTTTGTCCAGTCGCATCCACGCTCATAAACTAAATTAACATCTTTACCAACTTTTGTCTTTAGACCATCATATAATGTCACCAATTTAGGGTTCTCTCCATCGATAGGAATTTTCCAAAAAAACGCTGCAAGAGATTGATATGTGTAATCTCCCAATAAAGACTCAACCGCATCGGCATTTGGACCAACTAATGCAATGTTTTTAATTGAAGAAGTTATAGGAAGAATTCCATTGTTTTTTAACAATACTATAGACTCTGAAGCCGCTTTATATGCATTTATTCTATTTTCTGGTGGATCCAAATTAACATAACTTTCAGGTTCCGGAGCCACATAGTCCAACAACCCTAATCTATCCTTCAGTACCAGTACACGTTTCACCGCAACATCTAAATCCTTTACATTTAACATTCCTTCCTCTAAAGCTTCTGAAAAATAAGGGTAAGCCATGCCAAACGGCAATTCAACGTCACAGCCTGCCAATAATGATAGAACCCCTGCTTCTTTCTCTGTTTCTGCTGATTTATAAACTGACCAAACTTGCTTTATTGACCAAAAATCAGACATTACCATGCCATCAAAATCAAATTTATCTCGAAGTATGTCCGTCAACAACCTTTTATTTGCTGTACAGGGAACGCCGTTAACAGCATGATATCCAGTCATAATACTCCTAGTATTTCCAAAACGAATAGCAGCTTCATATGGTAAAAGTATTTCTTCATGCAATGTCTTTTCATTATTAGCTTCTCCTCCATAACCTGCAAAATGCTTACATGTTGCAGCTACTCCAGTTTTTAAATCATCGCCTTGTAAACCATTTACAAAGGCCAATCCCATTCGAGCTGTTAGATAAGGTTCTTCTCCAAAACTTTCTTCGATTCGCCCCCAATGTGAATTTCTACAGATATCAAGCATTGGAGAAAGTACCTGAGTACCACCAACTTTTCGCATGAGTTTTGCCGTCATTGCTGCATTTTCTCTAAGTAAATCAACATCCCACGAACAACCCGTTCCAATTTGTTGAGGCAAAGTGGTCGCTCCTTTAGCTGAGAAACCACAAATAGCTTCATCACTAAATAAAGCTGGAATTCCACTTTGAGTTTCATTTATAAGATATTGTTGTATCCCACTTATAATCTTCTTTACTTCTATTGGGTTTAAATCTGTCGATCCTGCAAATTGCGCAAAATGTCCAATTCCGTTTGGTATTTTCTTCCTACATGAATCCAGTGATAACTCACGATTATCCAATAAGTCTTTTAACCATATACCCTGTAATTGCCCTATTTTCTCATCATCGGACATACTACTAAGAATTTTGTTTACTCTACTTTCATCATAACTTTCTTTAGCCGAATGACTATTTTGGTTGCAACATAATAAACTGTTCATACATAGTATTGCCAATATTGTCTTGAATAATTTCATATGTTTATTTTTTTAAAAGGCAAAACTACACTTCCCTTTTGGCACTTAATTGAATTATTCTGTCATAAATGATTATATTTCAACCCTACTATTTACTCTTTTTAAGTTGTAAACTTACACTAACTTTTTGATTACTATTGTTTGTTTTAATCTTAATTATTTGTTTCTAATATACTGTGAAAAGACTTTCTTTCAATAATATAATCTAGAACACTCTCTTTATACTCTTCGAAAATTGTTCTTCTTCTCACCTCTTTTCACCATTAATAAGTTTTTTTCCTCTAAATTTAAATGCGGTATTTTCAAAATTAGAAATTTCGCGACTTGTTATATTATAAGCTATAAAAAAATCATTTAGGTTTATAGCGTCTAGTTCGCTTTTCAAAGTGATGTCAGAAGCATTATAACGCTCTTTTTGAATTCCGATTTTAAAATTCAATCTTACAGCTATTGAAGTTGCAGTTTCAGGCCAAAAAGAAATAGCTTCGTTACAATCAGAATATTGTTTATGTCCATTTCTTAAGTGCATTCTCGCTTGATTTTTAACAGACCAATTTCTATTCGAATCAATATCTATTAATTTATTCTCAATTTGTAAGTCAGACTCTTTATTTGTGTTTAATTTGTCAAAATATATTACATCAATATCATTAAGTTCTGTTCTGTCTTTCTCGTGCTTTTCGTCCCAAATTTTATTTCTTACAAATCCAGCTCCAATCCAACAATCATTTAGGTTTAAATCTCGGACTACTTTCAAAACATTAGTCATCCAATCATCATTTTCAATAATCTCTATTAGTTTATTTTCTAACTTTTGGTAATTGGCTACAACGGTCTTGTATGTGAAAAGTAGCGCTGAAAATAAGCGATAACTTTTCGGATGAAACACAAGCCGAATTTTTAAATTTTACTAATTATTTTATTTTTGGGAATTTGTCAAATTTAAAAATTTGGCGACTTCCTAAAAATGCCCAAATCTTTGTGTTAGCAACGACTCGCGCTATTTCTTATATACGTATTCTTGTAAAACGTTTTTTATTTTCTAAAAAAGTAGTAAATAAACGAAATAGCCAAAAACACTCAAGGTAGATATTATTGCAAATAAAGAAAATAGTGTTGTTCTTGTCTCTTTATTTTCTGCAAACCTTATAAATTCATCTAGTCCAAGTTCATCTACACCAGCCTCTTTTCTGCTTTTCTCCATCATTTAATATTCTAAAAAAATCAGAAAGATTAGATTTAATAATGGAATCATTATTACTTTTATATCTATATCATCTTCAATTCTAGGAAGAGCAAAATAACCACCAATTAAGATATTGTTGAATGTGAATAGCTTGTCGTTTATTCGGTTGAAATGGCTCAATATTTTTTTACTGCGTCCTCTTTAATCTTGTCAATTTTCTTTTCAAACTCTGCTACATCCATATTTTTCGCTTGATTTTATATTAGTCAATTCCTAAATCGTTTGTAATTGTATGTCTTAATTCAATTTCGCTTATTGGAATTCCCATATTCTCACTGATAATTCCAGAAATAATTCTTTCAACCTCGTATTTACTGGTGATTTTTTGAATGTCAATTGTCTGCTCGAAATTTAAAGATATTGTCCAATCAATTAATTCTCTTATTGTTCCTTTAGTCACAGGTGTATTTCTTTTGATAGTCTTAATTCCAAAAATTTTTACGTGTGAGTTTAGATTCGGATTAAAGTCGATAGCAACTAATTCAGGTAATTTAAGTTCAAGTTCAGATTGTAATCGATTCCAATTTATTTTTAATTCAGATTGAGTGAGTAAATCCGATATTTTGCTAGTAGGTTTTATATCCAAATCAGTCAAATTCAATTTTTGGAATACTTTTCTAATTCGGTAAAATACGATTTGAGTTAAGCATTTATCCGTCGGATTTACTGTCATCTTGTTATAAACAGTATCGGCAAGGTGTTGCACAGTAGCAATTTTTTCGGCTTCGGAATCCTCAATTCGTATTCCAAATTTATCCTCAACTGACATAAGTAATTCGACTGAATCTAATCCCATTTTCGGTTTTCGTTAAATGTTTTATATACAGCCATAGTTTTAGTACGAACTGCCACCTCCTCCAGAAACTATTGTTTTAGCTACTTCGGTTTCAGGTTTTTTCGTGATTTCGTTTATTTCTTCCGTAGGTTTCTTAACAGTAAATGTTTTTACTTTTGCATCTTCTTTGTAAAAATAAATGCCATTTGCCAATAGTATTTTAAAATACTTATTTTCATCAATGGGATTGTCAGTTGGCGTCAACCAACCCTTTTTAATTGATTCGTAGGTAAACAACCAATTTTCGTTCATTAAAAATTCCTCGGTCAATTCAGTTAAAAGTCCATCTGTGCTAACTAAAGCATTTATACGCCCTCTACTTTTTAAATCCAAAGCTATTAATATTGAAACATAATCATTTGAAGCAAAAACTTGTTCTGCCATTTTATTTTTAAGTTTAATGTTAAATTCTACACACATCCTAAGTACCCAAGCAACTTCATAATTATGACCTTTAGGCAAATGAATGTTAATTATTTTTTCTACAATACTCTTGATTTTGGTTTTTGAAATTCGGCTGATATTTGATGCTAAAATTTCCGTGACTACAGGTAAAGTTCGCAGTTCGGTGATACCAATTTTTAATATTAATGATTGATAAGTATCCCAATTTTTATCGAAAGCTGTAAATATTTAAGAACTTGAATTGAGGAAAGTAATACTGAATCTTTAGGATTCTCATTTGAATGAATAAGAGATAGACTTACAAATCTTTCAATGTCTGTTAATTGAGAAATCGCTCTTTTTCTAAATGTAAAAGAACCTATCTCAATTGACCATTTCGAATTAAAAGCGAATGGTGCTTTGGATATTTTTGTTTTTTCTTCGTTAATGTCAAGTTAATATTCTGTTAGAAGAGATTGAATAAATTTGAATGCTTTTTCAGCATCTGCATAACTATCGCAATACAAGTAATAATCGTCAATAAACCTAAAGGAAATAACATTTTTTAATTTTGCTTGAATTTGTTCGTCCATCAAACAAGTTATTATTTCTGCTATAACTAATGAAGTGTCTGGACCAATTGGAATTCCTACTGTTTGATCAAAATCAAGATTTCGTAAATCTCTGTCTAAAGCGTTACCGAGTATTGTCATATCAGTTCGACTAGCTTTGGCAATCGATTTCGTATGAACTAACCAAGGAATTGAATGTGTGTAAATTGTACCGTAGAATCTTGAAACATCACTTTTAACCTCATAAAGATTAGCAAAAGATTCATTTAGACGTCTTCTTTTGAATGCACTAAAATCGTGTTTGGAAATTAAAGCCCGATTTTTTTTAGGGTCTTCAATCGGTGAACTTGAGGAAATAGTGGATTTTTTGAAAATGTCATCAATTTCAGTCCATCTATCCGCAATTGTTGAAGTTAATTTTGATTGATGAAGTGGGTTTGGAATATTTATAATTCGTCTCGACAATTGCACTTTAGGAATTGAAAAAACAACCCATTTAGAATCTGAATATTCCAAGCGTTCTGGTTTTGCAAATCGACTTGATACATAATTCCATTGTGTTTTACTGGTGTGAATTTTATCTAAAAAAGACTTGCTTTCAAATGGTGGTGGAAGTTCTTTCGGGAAATATCCCAACTTTAGCAATTCTTTTTCTGTCATTCTCGATGTGTCAAATTCTGAGTAACGTTTTTTAAATTGTCTAAAAATAAGCATAATGATTTCCTTAAAAACGTTTCCATACAGTAATTAATTTTTTTAGGAAATGAGTGGAATTGTGGGCAACGTTTATGTATAAGAATAGTTGCGGTTTTGTGTGCGAGGATTTTCCGTAGGAAAATCAGATGTAGCAAAACTGCAATGACCTTTGGTTAAGCACTAATTTAGCAATTATTTTATACGTCTTTGTTGCCCACAGTATTTTTTCAGTAAATCGGTCCATCGAACTTCACAATCGTTGTGTCTTGTTCAACAATAAAGTCGACCCAATGGTCAAGTGAGCCTCCATTCGTGTAATATCCGCCTCCACTTATTTCCTTTTTTCCATTCGCACGAATAAAAGTCAGAGAGTATGCTCCGTCACTTTTGTTTTTCCGCATCGATAAGAATTCGGTTATACTTTCATTCGGTTCGATTCGGTCAATCTTTATAGTTTCCAGTTTTTCAGTCGTTGTGAATTCCACATTAGTTATCGGTTCGCTTGAGTCATTTTTAATTTTCATTTCAATTCCGTTTTCTTTGAGCATAAAACAAGAGTTCAAAGTCAGAATTATCATTATTGCGAGCAGTTTCTTCATATTGTGGGCAACGGTTAGTATAAGAAATGTAGGCGATTTCGAAGCACCAACTTTCAGTTAAGCACAGAGTTTTATACGAGCCAAAAGCTCTGATTTTATTAGTGATTCGCCTATTTTTTATATGCATTGTTGTACACTGGCAGTGTGTCCTGCGTTGCTTTGGGATACAAAATATGATTAAGTTCATTGAAAAACAAGCAACAAAACTGTAATTGAGATGAGAGGCTCATTTTTTTTAGAAACAACCTTGGCATTAGTTTCAAGTGGAATTACGGAAAAAAAAAGTGAGGATTGGTCTCTCGGCTGGGATGTTAGGCATATCAGCCAAACCGCCTTATGGGGCTTACCTTTCACGGGTTGGTCTTGAGCGATAAGGTCAAAAGCGCTACCATTTTTGTATTATGAGTAGAATGCTATGGTAGGAGTAGAGGAGTTGAAAGAGATGAGATTGAACCCTTGTAGAAGTGTCGTAAACAACTTTAGTATTGTCAAAATCGAGGGATTGACGGTCTTGCGAGATAAATCTTGACGGGAGTAACCTGATTATTGGTCAAGAGGCAATCGTCATATAGAGGGCAAGAACTCTACTTACAGCTCAATTATGGAACAGGAGAAACTTGTTTTGTGGTGTTAAGGAAGAACGGTATAACCCCGAAGGGCAAGCCCAAGAGTACCAATACACAAGATGAGTGGCGGACTAACCCGTAGTAGTGAATAGTATTGAAGAGATGCCTTTTGAAAATTAGACGTAGCGAAGGGGTTAGCAAGATCATTTAAGAATTGATTCTTACAACTCTTCGGAGGATAATTTGGTTAATTCGGCGAACTTTGTGGGATACACATAAAGTTTAGGTTTTGAAGAGCCGTATGATGGGAGACTATCACGTACAGTTCTGTGAGAGGTTTAGGGGTGAGATTCCCCTTTACCTACTCGACTATCACAGGTTGTTCAAAGAATACACTGTTCGTCCATACTTAGGGTGTTTGCAGGATACAGCTGTATTAAGATTTTGTAATTTTTTTCCTTTTTCATTTGTTAAAACATATACATAGACATTATCAGACGAATGTTGTCTAATTCTCTGTTCACCGTTTTCTATCTCACCATCGTTAAATCCATCAATTAAACAGCATCCATAAACATCTTGACTTTCATACCTTATATTACTTACATCGTTAAGGAGCCCCTTTTCTTTGAGTGTTACTTTTATTTCTTCTAATTCTTGTTCTCCTTGTTCATTAAGGACACATGCAAATATTCCATATTCACCAAATCCTTCATCTCTTCCTTCTGAATTAGGAACATAGTATTGCAATAATTTTTGCGGAACAACTTTGTGCTCACTGGAAGCAACATATCTTTTGTAAGAAGGGTCAATTAGACCTAAAAGTCCTTTCCCAGCTCCCGTAATTTGTTTAAAAAATTTTTTCTCTAACATTTTTTTTACTGTTTCTTGATTAGTCATAATTTTCTATTTTAATGTCTCGTCCTAAAATACGGCTACATATTAATACTTGTTTTTAAGCAGCACTTTTGTGCACGTAATTAGGTGTTTTAAAATTTAAAGATAAATGTAATCTTTTATTATTATATAATTTGATTGCATTTTTTGTTGCTTTTTTGGCTTGAGTCAAGCTAGCAAATGTTTGGTCAAGATAAAATTCATCTTTTAAGATTCCATTAACTCTTTCGGCGAGCGCATTTTCATAACAATGATTTTCTTCAGTCATACTAATTTCTATATTTTTTCTTTTTAGTATTTGTGTATAAATATTACTACAATACTGTATTCCTCTGTCCGAGTGATGAGTTAATTTATCTGTTTTTTTAGCATTGTATATAGCTTTATTTAGAGCTCTAACACAACCATTAAGTTCAAGGCTATTGCTAATGTCATAACCTACAATTTTTCTAGAAAACATATCGGCGATTAATGCTAAATAACAAAAACCATTTATGGTTCTAATGTATGTTATATCAGAAGCCCAAACTTGATTAGGTCTTGTAATTTCTACGTTTTTAATGGTGTTGTTGTATTTATAAAAACGATGATATGAGTTGGTGGTTTTAAAAGATTGCTTTTTTCTTTTTACTAGGAGATTAATATTTCTTAAAACACTGAATAACTTATCTCTACCTATTTTAATGTTGTGTGTTATAAAATCAGATTCAAGTGATTTTATTAACTTTCTAGTACCTTCTCTTGGTAATATTTTTCTACTTTCTTTCACTAGTTTAATAACTGTTTTTTCTATCTCATTTTGAGTAGTGTACCGTTTTTTATATTTATAAAAGGCATCTCTTTTTAGGTCGAATACATTACATATAATTTCTATGGTATACTGTTTGTTTTGTTGTCGTTTCTGCATTGTTTTCATTAGGGTTTTATGTTTAAGTTTTTTTTTAATTCTTGAACATCTTTATATCCTAAGTTTTCAGCAGCTACTTCAAGATAATTGTCATTAACTAGTTTCTCTAAGTCCTTTTTAATAAGTAGGTCTTTTAGTAGTTTAAGTTCCTTCTGTAGGGCTTTAATACGTGTTATTTCGTCATTTGTTTGCACAGTTACTCTGGTGTTCATTAAATCTTTACGGTCATATTTTTTAATCCATACATTAATTGTACTGGATTGAACTCCGTAAGTTAAGGCAATTTGTCTTTTGGAGTGGTTTCCTTTTGCAAGTTCAGCTAGAACTTTAAGTTTAAAACTTTCGCTGTAACGTTTTACAAATCCATCATTTTTATACATATACTTGTTGTTTTTTGTATACATATTTCAGGACGGCTCAAGCTTGCGCACAACGTCTCGGCTATGGTTAGTACGGGAATTAAAATTACTAAATTTCCGGCTAAGCACTTAGCCAAATCTTTTTATTTTATTTTTTTTTGTTAAAGCTAAATCAAAAGATTTGGTGGACTTAGTAATAATACACTAAACTTTGATTTAAGAACCAAAACCCGTATTAATTATAGCCATTGTGTGTGCCTTGAATGGTAAATATAATTCAAAATAATGAATGTCCCATAGGGTGCAAGTCCCGATTACGAGGAAGT
>ENA-ORXM01003204-ORXM01003204.1-marine-metagenome-genome-assembly--contig:-NODE-3204-length-16817-cov-3.820848_pt1 | contig 16817 bp, 14 predicted proteins | sample MGYA00237867_ERZ511480 | MGnify/ENA primary metagenome ERZ511480 (study PRJEB26309, sample SAMN06266103) | marine metagenome | isolation source: Algal blade | place: United Kingdom:Sidmouth, United...
CTGCCGAGGGACCTTGGGCGCTCATGCGCATGTCGAGGGGGTCGTCATGCCGAAAAGCAAAACCGCGACCCTCCTCAAGCTGCATAGACGATAAACCAAGGTCTAACAAAACACCGGCAACAGACTCGAGCCCTGCTGCATGAGCGTAACTATCCATCATTTTAAAGTTTCCTTCCGCACGTTTGAGCTTAGACGCCTTCGCCGCGTCATTAGTTTCTGAATACTCTTTTTGTAGTTCTTGGAAATACTTTGAGGTGCTTGGGTCCTGATCTATGGCGAGCACATTGACTTCAGCGTCAAGTAGTGCCCGCGTGTGCCCCCCAGCGCCGAAGGTTCCGTCGATATACCACTGACCCTTTTTTAAGTCTAGGTGCTCCAAACACTCTTCGAGCATGACGGGGTCATGGGGGAGGGGGCTTTTGGGTGCCTGCGTCATCCGACAAGCTCCCGCAAAATACCTGGTACAGGCGGCTGATTTTGAATTTCCATAAGGTTACTAAGCCACTTCGCCTCGTTCCAAATCTCGAGGCGTTTGGGTGCACCCGCTATAACAACACTGTTATTACTTGCGTCGATACCAGCAAAGTTACGCAGTGTTTGCGGCAAGGTAATGCGTCCGTTGCCATCTGAATTAGCCTCAGCCGCACCCGAATAAAAAAAGCGCACGAAATTCCTGGCTTCTGCGTCTGTTAAGGGGAGGTCTTCAAGTTGTTCTACAATTTTGTCCCAGTCGGTTCTCGGATATATGTAAAGACAGCCCTCCATACCCCGCGTGACGACCATGCCATTTTGGACAAAATGTCTAAAGGTAGGGGGTAAAATAACCCGACCCTTGTCGTCGACTGAGTATTGGAATTCGCCGAAGGGCATCTTCCACCGCGCTCCCACTTTGGATTACGCGAGGTTTCGCATGGTTCAGAGCTACACATTACGTTTTTGACAACGCATAAGTCACTCGAGCACGCAACACCGCGTTAACAAAGTGTAACACAGTTTTTCCACAATTTCCCACCATCTCCCACTTTCCTCCCCCAAATTTCCCTTTTTTGGGTTTTTGCTCCCACTTAACAACCATTTTCAGCTTGGTTTTACAGTAAGAATTACAGGGAGAAAGAGAAGGGATGATGATGGTGTTCTTGACACCTTGAACTTAAGCTTAACAGAAAAACGGCGCGGCAAGACTGCCGCGCCGACTTGCAGGAGGGCTATAAGCCGGGTTCTGTGTTCTTTTTCAAGATTGCTAATCATCTATCTGGGACAGCTGTCGCCAGCTGCCTCGAGCGGTCATCCTGGAGATATCTAGCGAGTCGGGCAAACTCTTTCTCATCGGACCTTGCACCAGGTGGGGTTTACCTAGCCGCGCCTGTTACCAGATGCGCTGGTGCGCTCTTACCGCACCGTTTCAGCCTTACTTCAAAAGAAGCGGTTTACTTTCTGTTGCACTTGCCGTCGCTTTACGCGCCCAGCCGTTAACTGGCACCCTGCCCTGCGGAGCCCGGACTTTCCTCAGGCGAGCGTTTATAGTTCGCCCGCGATTAGCCGCGCCTCACTGCAACTGGTAAGTATAGCAAAGAAAATGGCCCCCATAGGTGGGAGCCGAAATCTTATTTTGAAGTGATAGAGAGGGTTTGAAGTAATAAGGTTTCAGTTATCAGCAAAAGCTATAAAACTTAAAACTGATGACTGAAAACTTAGAACTTTATTGCGCCGTGTAGTCCGTAACGACTAAGTCACCTGCAACAATTTGTGCCTTGACATCTTCGACTGCGTCGATAACGTCTTGAGGAAGAAGCGCTTCGTTGAACTCATCCACCGCATAACCGACACCCTCATTAGAAAGGTCGAGCGTTTTGTAACCGCCCTCAAATTCGCCGTTTACGACGTTCATAATTTCATTATAAGCAGCGACGTCTACGCGTTTGACCATGCTGGTCAGACCGTGGTTGAGGGTGCTTGGGTCACTGTCAGTATCACCCAGGTAGTTCTGGTTAGAGTCGACGCCGACGAAAAACAGCGGCTGTGCACCTTCATCACACTTGACTTTGTACTCGGCGCTTTTTTCAATCTCAGCAGCAATCGTTGTCATAGGCGTTTCGCGCATGATGTCAGCGCTGTGGCACATGGTTTCATTAACAAAGTCGACGACGCCGTTACCCGATGCGCCCGCCGCGGCGTAAATGATATCTGCGCCCTGAGCTTGTTGCGCCGTGGCAAGTTCTTTCGCCTTAGCAGGGTCATTCCAGGCGGCAGGCGTAACCCCGACATAGTTACTGATAACAGTGCAGTCTGGGCAAGCAGCCATCACACCTTCTTGGTAGCCAAGGTCGAACTTTTGAATAAGAGGGATGTCCATACCGCCGACAAAGCCAACCACCCCTGTTTGCGACATCAAACCTGCAATGTAGCCTGTCAAAAAGCTACCTTCGTGCTCGGCAAACGCAATATAGAGTTCATTGGCGGCAGGATCTTCAGCAAAGCCATCTAAGCTTACGAAGGCTGTGTCGGGAAATTCTCTTGCCAAATTGTGGATGGCGTCGGCTTGGGAGAAGCCGGGCGCAACGATAAAGTCAGCGCCTTGAGAGGCCATTTCGCGTAAACCTTGCGCAGAGGTATCAGGTGTGCCCTCAAACTCTAAAGGTTCGATGTCGTATTCGCTGTCTAGCTCTTCCAGAGCTTGCGTAAAGCCATTCCAGGTGCCTTCGTTAAAGGATTTGTCGAATTTACCGCCTGCGTCAAAGTTGATGCCCATGACGTAGTCCTGGGCAAAGGTCAAGCCAAAACTAAGCGCCGCGAGTAAAAGTAAAAGTTTCCTCATTGTTCCTCCTAAAAAGTCGGGACCATAGTAGGCCCGTACCTGCCGGAAGTATAACACCTTAAGAAGCTTTCGCAGGTCAGTTTTTGCCTTGTCTAAAGACTTGCTGAACGTGGTGTGAGAGGGTGAAACTGTTAAAGGTTACGAGTTGGAGGTTTAAAAGAAAACCTTTTAGAGCACACGCTATTGAGGTTTCTCATTCATATCTGTAGGGGCAGGTCTTGTGCCTGCCCTGCTTCGTGAGAAGGCAGTGTAGCGAAGGACGAAGAAAAGATTCGCCCCTACGGGTGTGAAAACGAGCGACTGAAGCTTTTTTCGATTTTCGATCTTTGATTTTCGATTCTTCTATTAGCTTTCCCTCTTAACCTCATCGTCTCCTCCCGTTATACTTACAACCGTGTCAAAAGCCGCTTCTCAAATCAATGATTTACGTCACCGTTTGCGCGAAGCCAATTACGCATACTACGTCGAAGATGCTCCTGTGTTATCCGACGCCGAGTGGGATTCGCTGCTCAACAAGCTTAAAGCGCTCGAGGCCGAGCATCCTGAACTTGTAACTGAAGATTCGCCCACCCAACAGGTCGGCGCCGCCCCGCAGTCGAGTTTTCGCACCATTATGCACCCGCACCGCATGATGTCGCTCGACAATGCGTTTAATGAAGAGGATATTGAACGCTTTGAAGCGAGTATTCGCCGTTCCTTAGCTTTTGAGGGTGAGCTTAGCTACTTAGCGGAGTTGAAGATTGACGGCCTTTCAATAAACCTTTCTTACGAAAAAGGTGTACTTGTTTGGGCAGCGACTCGAGGGAACGGCGCCCAAGGTGAAGAGGTCACGCTGAACGTTTGGAGTATCGGGGGCATACCCAAAACCTTAAAAGATGCACCGGACGTGCTCGAGGTCCGCGGCGAAGTCTACCTGTCGAAAGCTGAATTTACACGTATCAATACCGAGCGTGAAGAAGCGGGTGAGCCTCTTTTTAAAAATCCGCGCAACGCTGCGGCGGGCACGTTACGTCAATTAGACGCAAAGGTAAGTGCCTCGAGAAACCTGCAAGCTTATTTTTATGGCGTCGGTTCGCACCGTGATATACCTGTCAGCCGTCAGTCGGAGTTGCTCGACTGGTTAAAGGGCAAGGGTTTTAGAGTCAATCCTCACCGAAAATTGGTAGCTGCTAGCGAGGTCGAACCCCTTATGGAAGACTGGCGCGCGCTGCGCCCTACGCTCGACTACGACGTTGACGGCGTCGTACTCAAAGTCGATACTTTGGCCCTGCAAGAAGAACTCGGCGCAACAAGCCGTGCGCCGCGCTGGGCGATTGCCTATAAATTCCCCGCAGAAGAGGTTGCCACAACCCTGCTCGACATCACCCTGCAAGTCGGGCGTACGGGCAAGATTACGCCTGTAGCCGAACTCGAGCCCAGACTTCTTGAAGGTACGGAGGTCTCGAGGGCGACGTTGCATAACCCAGGCTTTATTCAAGAGCTTGACTTGCGCTTAGGTGACCGCGTTCTGGTACACAAGTCAGGCGGCATCATTCCCGAGATTATTAAAGTTCTAATCGACGAGCGTAAAGGCGACCCTGAGCCCTACTCATTTCCTGAGGTCTGCCCTGAATGTAGCGAACCTTTGATTGAAGACGGGGCGAATGTTCGCTGCGTCAACTTAGCTTGTCCTGCACAGCAGTTACAGCGCATGAGCTACTACGCCTCGCGCGTGGCGATGGATATCGAGGGCTTAGCCGAGCGAACGATTAAACAGCTTATCGATGCAAACTTAGTCGGCAGTCTTCCCGACCTTTACGACTTGAGAAAAGAAGACCTGCTAGACCTCGAGGGCTTTGGCGAAGTCTCAGCGAACAACTTGCTAGCGCAGCTCGAGCTTTCCAAAACAAAGCCTCTGACTCGGTTTTTAGTTGCCCTCGGATTACCACATGTCGGAGGGCGAACGGCGGCGGGTCTGGCACGATTTTTTGGGTCTATCGCAGAGCTGCAAGATGCAACGGTAGAAGACCTTGTCGCCCTTGACGATATTGGTGAAACGACGGCCCAAGCCATCTATGACACGCTCCATCAAACTGCGATAACAGACCTTATTGCAGCCTTACGCGAGCGCGGTGTCGATCCGCAGGCTGAGAACCGGATTACTTCTACAGCGCTTCAAGGCAAAACCTTTGTTTTAACAGGTGCGCTTAGTGAACCGCGTGACGTGATTAAAGGAAGGCTCGAGGCGCTCGGTGCCCGTGTGGCATCATCCGTGAGTAAGAAAACAGATTTTGTCATAGCAGGCGAGAACGCAGGGTCGAAACTTAAAAAAGCAGAAGACCTTGAACTGAATGTTTTAGACGAAAACGGACTTTCGGACTTTTTGGCTGGACTGGAAAGAGCATAAAAATTTCACGAGCAGGAGTATCGTGAATAGTTTCACTTAATGAGGTGTTTTTGAGTGTCAACCGAATCTAACGTAGCAACCTCCTTTATTTTGGGTGTGCGTGACGAACTTTTACGCAGCTTGGGCGAGACTTTCGGTGTTTTTAGTCAGCAAGAGGTCACAGCTACGAGCGTGTTCGCGGATTTGCTTACCAAAGTGGTCGTGGCGCTCATCATTATTCTGGCTGTGGTTGGTGTATACCGTGTGGTGCGCAGGTTACTACGACTTGTTCTCGAGCGTTTTACGCTACCCGAAGACATCGTTTCACCTATCGTTACAGCGCTCCGCTACACTGCGATGCTGATTGCCACGCTGGGCGTTCTAACCCAATTTGGGGTACGCGGTGAGTTGCTTGGCAACGTCGGTATAGCGGCTATATTAGCTTTTGCGTTTTATCTGGCCTGGCTTATCTCGAGTAAGCTCTTAGGCCGCGCCTTGCAAACGCGTGGACTCGATAGATCCTTAGAACAGCTTGTTAGAAATGTTCTGGCGGTTGTCCTCATTACCTTCGGCATGACGACGGTGCTAAGCCAATTCGGTATCAACGTACTGAGTGTGATTACTACCCTTGGGGTCGTCGGTATCGCGGTAGGTTTTGCGGCGCAGGAAACCCTATCGAACTTTATTGCGGGCATTACCCTACTAATAGAACGTCCTTTTAGAATAGGGGAGTGGGTCGAGATAAACGGTAAAACAGGGCGGGTAGAGGAGATCACCCTACGCACCACACGCCTTGTTACCCGTAACAACGTGACTGTCTCTATTCCAAACGCGGCGGTTGCTTCGGGTGACATTACTAATTTAAGCGCGGGTGGCCCCTTACGCGTTCAGATTCCTGTGGGTATCGCCTACAAAGAATCTGCTAAAGCGGCTAGAGACGTAATGCTTCCTGTTCTCGAGACCCACGAGAAAGTTATGAAGTCCCCCGGGCGTACACCGCAAATTTGGCTTAAAGATTTGGGCGATTCTTCGGTGAACCTAAGTTTGCTCTACTGGATTGCGCCCAGCGATATTGCCACCCAACCTAAAATCAGTGCTGAGGTTCTCGAGGCGTGCAAGGAGGCGCTTGACACAGCCGGTATCGAGATTCCGTTTCCACATTTGCAACTGTTTATTGATGATGCTAAGGGGCTTACGCCCGTTATGCGCCCGTTCTTTGAAAAGAGTGCTTGAGACACTTGAGACAAAGGTGAGGCGTTAGGGGAAAAGTAATTTTGAAAAGTATCACTTGAAGGCACGTGCCTTCAAGTGATTTGCTATGATTCACTGTGAACCACTTGGGGGTAGTTGTGAGTAAAGCTCTAACGATAAGAACCGATGAGGCTATTTACGAAAAATTGGATACCCTGGCCAAAGAGCTGGAGCGTTCGCGTAACTATCTTGCCAATGAGGCCCTTAAGGCTTTCTTGAAGGTTGAAGAAGAGACAAACGCTGCTCCTAGCGTTCGCAGCGCCGAAGATTTGGCAGGCGATTTTTGGCTAGAGGACGATACGCCTGCGTTTCTCGAGTATTTGGAGGAAGAGCGTAGCACAAGCCTTAAGGATGATGCGAATAGAGTTTCATGATTTTGCTCGATACGGAAATCGTGTCCTTATTTTATCAAGCGTGATACCCGCAGCGCGGACTACGTCGCAACTGTCACAGGTCAGCAGGTCGCCGTATCGTTCATGAGCGCTGCTGAATTATACCAGTGGGCTGAACTCGCCCATTGGGGTGAGAAGCGGCGCAACGCTTTGGAAAAGCTTCTCAAAGAGCGTTACGCTGTTCTGGGTTTTGAGCTAGGGTTGGGGCGAGAGTGGGCTCGAGTTAGAGCGGAGTGTAGAGCTTCGGGCCGCCCTATTTCTGTGCAGGATGCTTGGGTAGCCGCCACTGCAAGGTACTACAGTTTACCCTTGATCACACATAACCGAAAACATTTTAAGGATGTCAAGGGTCTTACGCTTTTACCAGATGGGGCTTGACTAGAGAGCTATTTCCTCCGTCGCCCGTGATAAGAGGTTTTAGGCTCAGGCTCGAGCCTTTCCTCTCTCTTTCTGGGTGTGTAGTCCACCGCCTCATCATAGCCTTGCAAGTAGCCTCGAGCCTGAATATTAAACATTTGCGCGTACATGCCGCCGCGCTCTAAAAGCTCCTCGTGTGAGCCACTTTCTGAGATAACGCCTTCTTCTAAAACCACAATTTTATCCGCCATCCGCACCGTGCTAAAACGGTGCGAAATAATCACCGTAATGCGCCCCTCGGCTTGAGAGCGCAGCGCTTCGATGACCTCGAATTCGGCGTTGGCGTCGAGGGCTGCGGTCGGCTCGTCGAAAATCAGCACGGAACCGCCCTGAAAGTAAAGCCTCGCCAATGCTAAGCGTTGCCATTGCCCCCCCGAAAGCTGTCGCCCTCCCTTAAACCAGCGACCCAGCATGTTGTCATAACCTTCGGGTAAAAGCTTGATAAAGTCGTCGGCGCCTGCACGCTCGCTTGCCTCTCTAACCGGTGCATCTTCCTCCAGCATTTCACTTTGACCGAGGGCTACGTTTTCGCGTACGGTCATCTGGTACTGTCCAAAATCTTGAAAAATGATGCTCATTTCATCTTGCAAACTGCGGGGGCTGAACTGGCTAGCGTCCTCACCGTTAATCAAAATACGCCCGCTTGTTGGTTCATAAAGCCGCGTCATCAGTTTGACAAGGGTTGTTTTGCCTGCACCATTTTCCCCAACCAGAGCCAGGGCTTGACCACGTTCGATAGTAAATGAGACACCCTTAAGTACATCTGTTTCGGTCAGGGGATAGCGAAAGGTGACATTATCAAATTCGATAGTTTCGATGCTTCCTTGCCACACCTTACCTGCATTAAAGTCACGCACGGGAAGCTCGAGAAACTCGAACAAGTTACGCATGTAAAGGAGGTTTTCGTAGATGCCCGTAAAGCCTGAAAGAAGTGATGAAAACTGTCCTTGCAACTGCCCGATGCCTTGAATAAAAAGTCCAAAATCACCCACGGTCAGTGCGCCATTGGCAGCGCGTCTAAGAACATTTAACGTTGCAAGGGCAATTAGGCCTGCCGAACTAAGTGAGGCTGCCAAACCCCACCCACTGCGCCGCGTGATAAGGGAGACGAGGTCGGCGCGAAAACGCCCATAATACATTTGCCACCGCTTCAAAAGGTAAGTTTCAAAGCCGAACAGGCGCACTTCTTTCACCGCCGCGTCGTTCGTAAGCAAGTGACCTAAATAATTCTGTGCCCGCGCGTCGGTGGCCTGGCGGCGAATCATCCGGTAGCCCTGCGTGCCGAATCTAGCTGTCACCCAAACGCCGGGCAGGGTTGCTAGTAGCACAAGAGGCACCACACTCGGGCCTAGTTGCGCCATAAGCGCGCTGACGGAACCCAGGGTAATGACGGCTTGAAACAGCGAAATAAGCTGCGTAAATACGCCTAGTGGTCTGCGTCCAACCTCGCGGTAAGCATTTTGCAAGGTGTCGTAGGTATCGGCGTCTTCAAACTGCTGAAGCTCGAGGCCTGCCGCCTTGTTTAAAATCTTTAAGCTAATGCGGTTTTGTAGTGAATCACCAAGAAGTTCGCGCACCGCGCCTTGCACCGTTGAGATGAGGCTCGAGAATGCCCCCACACCTACTTGAAGAATGAGCAAATAGAGGAGCCGAGCAAAGGCTGCTTCAGGACTCGGAAAGTTTCCTGTAACTGCCTGAGCTACCGCGTCTAAAAGCAGTTTGGAAATCCACAGCGTCACCGCTGGAAAGAAAGCCTGTAGCAGGCTCAAGAGGGAAATAAGGACTGTTTGCCCCCGATTTGCCTGCCAGACAAGCCCCAGCGTGGCGCGTAAATCTTTTAGGTAAACGCGCCATGTGACGAGATTAATTGAGGTCACGTGCGACCTCCTTTAAAAAAGGATTGGTTCAAGTGCGTGTTAGTAGCGACCAGATGATAGGAACGGCAGCGCCCACGTGCATCAGCTCGAGGGCTAAAATGGCAACGACGCCCGACGCAGCACCTAACGGACCGAACAGAAACGCTATAAATACAACCGCTGAGACGATTAGGAACCAGCGTGTGGCGTTACCCGTGTAACGGCTTAGCGCCCAAAATAAAGCGCCTGCCACGAGTCCAGGAACGACGCTGAACGTGAGTACCGGAAAAATAGGAAAAGGTTCTGGCGCGGTGGTGCCTGGTAAGGCGACTAAGAGTGGGCCACCGTTGATTGCCTGAAAAACGAAATAGAGAATGACGTTGATGACGGCGGCTATTAGTCCACCTATGAGCCCAGCGATGAGAGCTTTACTTAAGCTTAGTTGTGGTTTAGAGCTTGTCATGATGTTCTCCTTGCCTATCAGAGTTGCGAACATTGCGCCGCGCTTTTTGTTCTAAGGCTAAATCATAGGACCTTTTGAGAAGGGCGACGGCCTCGTCAATATCTGCTTCTTCATGCAGATAAAAACTTATCCAGCCACTTTCTGGCAGAATGTGATGCGGTTCAGCTTTGCCTTCAGCAACCAGTTCTTTTCTAATTTTTACCGGAAAGGGTATGTCGATTTGCTTGTTGCCATGTATGTGACCAAGTTCGCGCTTGCCGAGGGTAAACTCGAGTCCGCCGAATCGGTGCGGTTGCGTTTTAACACCCTCCCAGGTAGTAAGGGTTTGCCGGATAGTTTCTTTTGCGTTAGGGATGCTCATAGGTCTCCAAAATAATTAAAAGGGGGGTTGGTTTCGTCATGGCTTGGACGCCGTCAGGTGCGGATGTTGAAGGGAATCTCTAACAGTGGTTAAAAGCTCGTGCAGGTCTGCTTGCTGCGCTTTGCTCAGCCCTTGGGTGGTTTCTACCTCGAGCTGTTGCCAGGCTGCGTCCAATTTTTCTTTGACCTTGTGACCTTTGTCAGTAAGGTGCAGCCGAAAAACGCGGCCATCGTCAGCGCAATTGCGGCGGGTCAGCAGACCACTTTTGCCCATACGCCGCGCCATTCGGGTCACCGTGGGGGGCTGTAAGCTTAACTTTTCAGCCAGCCCTGAAAGCGTTTGTCCGTCCTCTTCAAAAAGGGCGAACAAAATCATTTCTTGACCAACATGTAAGCCAAAGGCGCTAAAGAGGCTGTGGGCTCGAGTGCGGTGAGCACGGCAAATCTGCACGATAAGCGAATTTATAGTTTCTTCGTTTAGGTTGCACATATCGGTCCCTTTCTAAAACTACTTAGCCAGCTAAGTAAAAGCTTAGCTGGCTAAGTAAAATTTGTCAAGTGGTTGTGAGGCAATTTGCAGAGTGCTTCAAGAAGCGGACACACTCGTGCGTCCGCTCGGTACAGGTATCTAAATTTGAGAAATCGTTAATTCGTGAGTGACGTTGGTCTATGCGTCCATCCGCTCAAAAATTGCCCCAATACCCTGCCCACCGCCGATACACATGGTTACAAGGGCGTAGCGTCCGCCAGTGCGCTCGAGTTCATACAGCGCCTTTACGCTAATAAGGCAACCCGTTGCGCCAATCGGGTGACCGAGTGAAATACCGCTGCCATTAGGGTTGGTTTTGTCCATCGGCAAGTCGAGTTCTTTGACTACGGCAAGGGCTTGCGCAGCGAATGCCTCATTCAGCTCAATGACATCTATATCATCTACGCTCAGCCCTGTTTTATCCAGCAATTCTTTAATCACTGGAACGGGTCCAATCCCCATATATTTGGGGTCGACACCCGCAAAGGCGTAGTCAACGAGTCGCGCCATTGGTTTGAGCCCTTGCGCTTTAGCAGCATCGGCTGCCATCATGACAATAGCGGCCGCAGCGTCATTTAAACCCGAGGCGTTGCCTGCGGTGACGGAGCCCTCTTTGTCAAACACAGGTCGCAGTTTTGCCATGCCTTCAACGGTAGCGTCGGGGCGAATGTGCTCGTCGGTATCGAACATCACTGTTTCGCGTCGCTCCTTGACTTCAATCGGTAAAATCTGTGATTTGAAGTAACCTGCATCACTAGCTTTAGCGGCGCGACTGTGGCTTTCCACAGCGAGGGCATCTTGTTCTTCACGGCTGATGTCGTATTTTTTGGCCAGGTTCTCCGCCGTAACGCCCATGTGGTAGTCGTGAAAGGGATCGGTCAATGCGCCCGTCATCGCGTCCAGAACCTTGCCGTCACCCATGCGCTGACCCCAGCGCAGCCCCGGCAACCAGTAGCCGCCATTACTCATAACCTCAGCCCCGCCTGCCACCACGGCGTCACAATCACCCAGCATGACGAGTTGCGCCGCCGAAACAATGGCGTTCATGCCGCTACCGCAGAGCCGGTTCAGGGTGAAAGCTGGGGTTTTGTCGGGCAAGCCGCCATTGACCGCCGCGACGCGGGCCAAATACATATCTTTAGGTCCCGTGTGAATGACGTTGCCGAACACCACATGCCCAATAGCCTCGGGCTTTAGGCCACTACGACTCACGGCCTCTTGGGTTACGGCGGCGGCTAGTTCGACGGGGCTTTTACTTTTGAGAGCGCCACCATAGGTCCCTACGGCGGTGCGAACCCCACTTAGTACGACAACTTCACGTCCTTGTGCCATCTTCTCCTCCTAACTAAAAAATAGGTGTTTGCGCTCGAGTCACCTCAAGAGCAGATTTTAATTAACAACGACGGTTTGTTCCTAGATTAACAAATAAGAGGCTCCTAAGGTCTCTAAAAGCTTAACGTTGGTATTCTCATCTGGATAAGCGGTTGATGCGACTGTAACCAAGTGGAGGTTTTTATGACAGATTCACCCGGACAACGTTTGCGTGATGCGGTAGACGCACACGTCCCTTTAGCCATCGTTGGCACGATAAATGCCTACACTGCACTGATGGCAGAGCGTATTGGACACAAGGCCATTTATCTATCGGGCGGTGGGGTAGCGAACGCATCGCACGGTTTACCTGACCTTGGTATGACGACGATGGGGGATGTTTTAGAGGACGCTAGACGCATTACCTCTGTTACAAACTTGCCCTTGTTAATAGATATAGACACCGGCTTCGGCGGGGCGTTCAGTATCGCGCGAACGGTCAAAGAGGCGATTAAGGCAGAGGTGGCGGGTATTCATATTGAGGACCAGGTCTTACAAAAACGCTGCGGTCACCGCCCGAATAAGGCGATCGTTTCTTTAGAAGAAATGGTGGACCGCGTCACGGCGGCTATGGACGCTCGAGGGGACGACAGTTTCGTGATTATGGCCCGTACCGACGCCCTCGCCGTTGACGGGATGGACGCCGCCATCGACCGCGCCGTCGCCTGCGCTGAAGCAGGCGCTGACATGATTTTTCCTGAGGCGATGGGAACTCTGGCGCAGTACCAAACGTTTGTAGAGGCCGTGCCGGTTCCAGTGATGGCAAATTTAACCGAGTTTGGTAAAACGCCGCTTTTCAACCGCAGCGACCTTGCTGAGGTCGGTGTGAAAGCCGCGCTCTATCCCCTGAGCGCTTTTCGCGCTATGAACCGAGCAGCGGAGAACGTTTACAAGAGCATCCTCGAGCAAGGTGATCAAAAGGCCGTTTTAGACAGTATGCAAACTCGAGAAGAGCTTTACGACTACCTGAACTACCATGCGTATGAACAAAAACTTGATGCACTTTTCGCCAAGGAGGAGGCGTGAGCGCCAACGTCAGTATGAACAACCGCCCCGATCCTGATGAGGTTTTGGTACTAATTGCTGACTACGTAGCGAATAAGGAGGTCTCGAGCCCCGACGCTTACCGCACTGCTCGGTACTGCCTTATGGACACTCTTGGCTGCGGCTTTCTAGCCCTGCGCTTTCCCGAATGCACCAAAAATCTAGGTCCGGTTGTGCCAGGAACAGTTGTTCCAAACGGCACAAAAGTTCCTGGCACCGCTTATCAACTTGACCCCGTCAAGGCTGCATTTGACATCGGCACGATGATTCGCTGGCTCGACTATAACGACACCTGGCTCGCCGCCGAGTGGGGGCATCCGTCGGATAATTTGGGCGGGATTTTGGCAGTGGCAGATTTTCTCTCGAGACAAGCCCTAGCAGGTGGCAAAAATCCTCTCGTCATGCGTGACGTCTTAACCGCGATGATTAAGGCGCATGAGATTCAGGGTGTTCTGGCTCTGGAAAACAGTTTCAACCGCGTCGGCCTGGACCATGTGATTCTCGTCAAAGTTGCCTCTACCGCGGTTGTTACTAAGCTTTTAGGTGGCGACGAGAGCAAAATTATTGACGCTCTTTCGCAAGCCTGGGTCGATGGTCAGGCTTTACGCACCTATCGTCACGCGCCCAATGCAGGCTCGAGAAAATCCTGGGCCGCAGGTGACGCGACCTCACGCGCGGTGCGCCTTGCAATGATAACGATGAGCGGTGAAATGGGCCTGCCTTCGGTTTTAACAGCAAAGGGCTGGGGTTTTTATGATGTCCTATTTAAGAGCAAGTCGTTCGAGTTAGCACGACCCTTAGGCAGCTATGTGATGGAGAACATCCTCTTCAAAATTTCTTTCCCCGCTGAATTCCACGCACAGACGGCTATCGAAGCGGCGGTGGCGTTGCATTCTCTCGTGAAGGAACGTTTAGACGATATCGAAAAAATTACGCTGACCACGCATGAGTCAGCGATTCGTATTATCTCTAAAACGGGGCCTCTGAACAATCCTGCTGACCGCGACCATACCTTGCAGTACATGGTAGCGGTGGGCCTTTTGTACGGTGATCTGATTGCAGAGCATTACGAGGACAGCTTCCACACAGATGACGCACGCATTGATGCGCTGCGCGAGAAAATGGAGGTGGTTGAGGATGAGCGCTATAGCCGTGAGTATTTAGAAGAGGATAAACGCTCCATCGCAAACGCCGTGCAGCTTCACTTTAAAGACGGCTCGAGCAGCCCCCCTATAGAGGTCGAGTACCCGGTAGGCCACCGTCGCCGCCGTGATGAGGGCATACCTAAGCTGCTTGAAAAGTTTTATAGCAACTTACAAACCCGTTTCCCCGAGTGGCGCTGCGAACAACTAATGACGCTGTGCAGTGACCAAGAGGGGCTCGAGACAACCCCTGTCAATGAATTTGTAGACCTGTTGACCGTTCCGTAGAGCGTGATAATCTAGAGAGATATTAAAAGTTGAGAAGAAAGTTGTTAGTTCTTAGTTGTTAGTAAAAGCTTCTAAACCAAAACTAAAGACTAAAAACTAAGAGCTTCTTTTCAAAGGAGGACGGTTGTGAGCTACCAAAGTGAGTTTCAGCGTTCGATTGACGACCCGAGTGGGTTCTGGCTCGAGCAAGCCGAGCGTATAGCCTGGTACAAAAAACCCACTGAGGGGCATAGTATCGACGAAAACGGCGCAGATTGTTGGTTTGCTGATGGCGAGTTGAATACCTGCTATTTGGCCCTCGACTATCACGTTGAAAACGGGCGCGGTGAGCAAACGGCGCTTATTTATGATTCGCCTGTCGTAGGGATGCAGCGCGGCACGAGTCCGGTAATTAAAACCTATAGTTACCGAGAGCTTCGTGATGAGGTAGCTAAAGTCGCCGGAATGCTTGCAGGGCTCGGTGTGGAAAAAGGTGACCGCGTTGTCATCTATATGCCGATGATTCCCGAAGCGGTGATGGCAATGCTCGCCTGTGCGCGGCTCGGGGCGATTCACTCCGTCGTGTTTGGCGGTTTTGCCTCACATGAACTTGCGGTGCGTATCGACGATGCTAAACCAAAGGTGATTCTCTCGGCTTCATGTGGGATTGAGGTAAGTCGCGTTATTGCTTACAAACCTTTGCTCGACGCGGCGATGGATGAGGCAAGTCATAAGCCAGAACACTGCGTTATTTTTCAGAGGCCAGAACAGGAATGTGAGCTTACGGAGGGGCGCGACCTCGAGTGGGCCTCACACGTCGATAATGCGGAACCCGCTGACTGCGTTCCGGTTAAAGCCACCGACCCGCTCTATGTCCTCTACACCTCTGGCACGACAGGTAAACCAAAGGGCGTCGTGCGCGACAACGGAGGGCACGCCGTGGCGCTGCGCTACAGCATGGACCTCGTTTATGACGTGCAGCCGGGTGACGTGTACTGGGCCGCGTCAGATGTGGGTTGGGTAGTCGGGCATTCGTATATCGTTTACGCGCCGCTCATAACGGGGTGCACGACGGTTCTTTATGAGGGTAAACCCGTCAACACGCCCGACGCTGGCGCGTTTTGGCGCGTTATGGACCAGCACAAGGTCAAAGCACTCTTTACCGCGCCGACAGCCTTTAGAGCGATGAAAAAAGTCGACCCCAAAGCTGACCTTCTTAAGAATTATGACATCAGTTCACTCAAGTATCTTTTTATGGCAGGTGAACGCCTCGACCCACCTACCTATGAGTGGATGAGCGAGGTAACGGGGGTGCCCGTTTACGATCACTGGTGGCAAACCGAAACGGGCTGGGCTATTTGCTGTAACCCGGTGGGGCTCGAGGCTCAGCCCATCAAAGCAGGTTCAGCGACCTTGCCCACCCCTGGTTATAACGTCAAAATTCTAGGGGAGGATGGCGGTGAACTCGGTGCGAATGAGCAAGGTTATGTCACAGTCAAGCGTCCCTTACCCCCGAGTTGCTTGCCCACCGTGTGGGGCGACCCGGAGCGCTTTCAAGAGAGCTACATGCGCTCCTTTCCTGGCTACTACTTAACGGGTGACGGTGGCTATATAGATGGAGATGGCTACGTCTTCGTGATGGGCCGCGTCGATGACGTTATCAACGTTGCGGGTCACCGGCTTTCGACCGGTGAAATGGAAGAGGTCGTCGGTGCCCACGCGGCTGTAGCCGAATGCGCGGTCATTGGTGTACCCGACGAACTCAAGGGTGAAGTGCCAATTGGTTTAGCTGTACTCAAAGACGGGCAAACGATTAGTGAGGCAGAACTGCACAGTGAACTCAACCAGAGCATGCGCGCCACCATCGGACCCATCGCCTCTTATAACCAAACCTATATTGTCAAGCGTTTGCCCAAAACCCGCTCGGGTAAGATTTTACGGCGGACGCTGCGGCAAATTGCTAAAGGGGAGAGCTACGCCCTGCCCTCGACAATTGACGACCCCGCTGCCTTAGAAGAAATAGATCGCTTGATGAAAAGCCGCTAATACTAATTGCAATAAAGGATGGATACGTAGCAGGTCTAGTCGCAGGATTGAGCAGTATTTGAGAAATGGTTGCTGGTCTGCTGTGTTTTGGACTCACGCACTTTTGCCTAATGATGAAACAAGCTGATAGCGAAAAGCTATGGCATGAATGTTTGAAAGATGCACTCAGATGCAATCCCGAAGTCTGATATGTGGCTGATCTCGGCTATCAGGTCTTGGCTTCAAGACATCCGCAGACCTGCTTGCCTGTCAAGAAACCTTAAGGTAAGCAACTGGGTTTTGACGACAAAAAGCACAGCCAAGCGCTTGGACGCTTCTGTGTTGCAGTTGAGCATGTGATTTGCTCACTCAAAATCTAGCTTATCCTAAAAGAAACTTACCGCAACAGGCGCAAGCGCTTCTCGCTTCGCTTCAACCTCGTCGCTGGTCTTGTCAATGCTGGTCTTGTCAATGCTGGTCTTGTCAATGCTGGTCTTGTCAATGCTGGTCTTGTCAATGC
>ENA-ORXM01003208-ORXM01003208.1-marine-metagenome-genome-assembly--contig:-NODE-3208-length-16777-cov-4.166168_pt1 | contig 16777 bp, 14 predicted proteins | sample MGYA00237867_ERZ511480 | MGnify/ENA primary metagenome ERZ511480 (study PRJEB26309, sample SAMN06266103) | marine metagenome | isolation source: Algal blade | place: United Kingdom:Sidmouth, United...
AAGAATGTAAATGACTTGGCAAATCGTGCTAGAAATAACAAATTGCGTCCAGACGAAATTCAAGGAGGTACGTTTACTTTAACTAATGTTGGTACGTTTGGAAATGTAATGGGAACACCCATTATCAACCAACCTCAAGTAGCTATCTTGGCAGTAGGAGCGATTCGCAAAAAACCAGCTGTTGTAGAAACAGAATATGGAGATGTAATTGCTGTTCGTCACATGATGTTCTTGTCTTTGTCTTATGATCACAGAGTGGTTGATGGGATGTTGGGAGGTTCTTTCTTGCGTCGTGTTGCTGATTATTTAGAGCAATTTGATGCTACTAGAAGCATTTAAAATATAGGGTTTAAATACCTCAGAGATATAGAGCCTTCTTGTTATTATAACAAGGAGGCTTTTCTTTTTAGTAAGGAAAGGTAGCAGGAACAGGTAAATTTGGTTAGTCTCTATACTAAAACCCAATAATACAAGTTCTTATAAGTATGAAACTGGAATTAGTTTAAACTATATTTTGTATTGAGTTTTGACGCAAGATAAACTCAAAAGACTTGCAAAATGTTTAATAATAATTTTGGTTTCATATTTAACTAGTAATTAGTTTTAAAAGAGAGTGCTTTCTCTTGTATAAAGCAGTTGATAATTAATAAACTAAAATCTTGTTTTGGTATCGAATTTGTTATTTTTAACGAAAAGGAATAAAAAATTAAACCTATAGATGCCTCTGTAGTCTAAAGATTATAAAATACCCCCAATAACCTTGACACATAACCATTATTTAATCCCTATCTTAAAAAGTGAAATTATGAAACTACTAAGTTATTTTACATTAAGTGTTGTTACTCTATTATTTATAACGACTGCTTGTGAGAAACAAGAAGCAGCAGACTGGACTTACTCTACTGATGATACAATGGCAGACTTAGCCTTTGATGATGTTTATAATGCTATGAGTGGTGAGTCTAACGATCATAATAATTTACGGGCTTGTGCAAATTTGACGTTGAGTGGCACAACCTTTCCAATCACAGTAACAGCAGATTTTAATGCCTCAACAGGTTGTGGTGATGGGCGTGTTCGTTCTGGAGTAATTACAGCAGTGTATAGTGGGCGTTGGAATGCAACGGGAACTACAGTAACGATTACAACAACCGATTATACCGTCAATGGATATAAAGTTGCAGGTACAGACGTTATTGAAAATCTAGGAACTGTTAATGGAAATCCAACTTTCCGTTCTACTGTAACAAATGGAGAAGTCACTACCCCTAATGGAGATATAATTTTGCGTGATGCTGTTAAGGAATACGCTTGGATTGATGGAACTACCACTCCTTTAGATATTACAGATGATGTTTGGCAATTAACAGGAAGTGCAAATGGAACGACTAGAAATGGAAATGCTTATACAGCAGAAATCACAACTCCTGTAGTAAAAGCAAATAGCTGTAACTGGGTACAACAAGGTGTCGTAGAGGTTCAGCCAGCTGGCGGCGGCGTATTGCGTACCATTGATTATGGACCAAATACTTGTGATGCAACTGCAAAGGTAACTTATGGACTTTGGTCAATGAACATTACTCTGAACTAGATAGGTAATTAAGCAATCTTCCAATTATTTTTTTGGAGAATAGACAAAGGCGATACAGACAAAAGTTTGTATCGCTTTTGTCTTTTATATATTTTGTATCTTGTTCGGAATTATTGGCAAGTATTGAAAAAATGAACACAGAAATTACAAGAGATACTTTCGAAAAGGTATTGGATAAAACACTTCGAGTAAGGTCTATAAAGGGAACTTTTGGAGAAGACCAACCAACTATTGTATTTTTGCATGAAGGACTAGGCTGTATTGAATTATGGAAAGATTTTCCAGAGTTGGTGGCTCTTCAAACAGGTCTTAATGTTATGATTTATGAACGACAAGGTCATGGAGCATCAAGCTCGTTGGATTTGCCAAGACCTTTGGATTATTTAGAGATAGAGGCACAAGAATATTTGCCTCAACTGCTGCAACAATTGGGGATCGAGTATCCTATTTTGGTTGGGCATAGTGATGGGGCTACCATTGCCTTGATTTATGCTGCGTTATATCCTGTTTCAAGGGTAGTAACTGCTGCTGCACATATATTAGTAGAAGATATAACGATAAAAGGAGTAGGATTAGCAGCTCAACATTATTATAAAAATAATATCCAACAGAAACTAGAAAAATATCATGGAGCCAAAGCACATGATTTGTTTTGGGCATGGGCAGATACATGGTTAAATCCAGCTTTTGGCGTATGGAATGCAGCTCATTTTCTACCCATAATCAATTGCCCTGTTTTGTTAGTACAAGGCAATGAAGATGAGTATGCAACGCTAGATCAATTGAATTTAATAGCTAGTGGTATTGGTGTTCAAGCAGAAACTTTGGTTTTGGAAAACTGTGCCCATTCTCCACACATTCAATCAAAAGATAAATTTTTAGAAGCTATTGGTGCTTTTATTAAAAAAATATGAAAATAGGAGGTTTACCTCTTAGGAAGTTACGATTTAAAATTAGACCAATATTTTCAAGTTTTCAAACTTGAAAAAGTAAAAATTACCAAAAAAAATAAAGCTAGGACTTATATATTAAGCCACTTTTACGTTATTATTATTGTATAATCAAACTTGATATAGCTTTCTATGAAGTTAATAATCATATAAATTAATTAAAAAACTTTTCATTTGAGTAACTCTATTTAGACCCCCTCTAATTTTATAGAATTATTTATTGAAAAGATAGTATTATTATAAAAAAAGGACACATGAAAAAGACATACGGCTTTGCCGTTTTGTTGATCCTTCCTATGCTTCTAAGTGAGATAGGTTGTCAACAAGAAACACTGAATGCATTGGATGAACAGTTAATTCAGACAATGAAAGAATCTTCTTATGGAGCAGGAGTAAGTTATTATCAGTTGCCTAATAGTGAGGATTTTGGGAGTATTCCACAAGATCCAAAAAACCCTTTGACTGCTGAAAAGATAGAGCTAGGAAAGTTTATTTATCACGAAACGGCTTTTGCGGTAGATGTAAAATACTCAGGAAGTAGGAAAGCTATTTCTTGTGCGACTTGTCACCATGCAGCGGCAGGTTTCCAAGCAGGAATGGCACAAGGAATTGCTGATGGAGGAACTGGTTTTGGAATTAAAGGAGAAGGGAGAGGTTTAGATCCACTTTGTCCTTTGGATTCAATTGATGTGCAAGAAATTAGAACACCTTCTTTGCTCAATGTTGCTTATCAAAAAGTAATGAGATGGAATGGGTCAATGGGGGCAACAGGTTCTAACGAAGGAACTGAGACACAGTGGGTCGGTGCTGCGCTTTCTAAGAATCATCTAGGTTTTGAAGGCGTTGAAACGCAAAGTATTGTTGCTTTAAAAGGGCATCGTCAAAATATGGATCCAGCCCTTATTCATGGAACTAATTACAAAACTTTATTTGATGCAGCTTTCCCAAATGTGCCTGTTCAAGAACGATATACGAATAAAACCGCTGGTTTGGCAATTGCAGCTTACTCCCGTACCGTTATGGCGAATAAGGCACCTTTTCAAGAATGGGTAAAAGGAGATTATTCAGCGATGACAGCCAATCAGAAAGAAGGCGCATTGTTGTTTTTTGGTGAGGCAGGTTGCTATCGATGTCATAATGGACCTTCTTTGGCAACTGAAGGATTTCATGCTTTTGGGACTAAAGATTTGTATCAAAATACAAGTACACCAATTTATAATGCTTCTATTGATAGTATTGAAACCTTAGGACGGGGAGGATTTACAGGGAATCCAATGGATTTATACCGTTTTAAAGTTCCTCAACTCTACAATGTTAGAGATTCGCCTTTTGAAGGGCATGGAGGTTCTTTTGGTTCAGTAAGAGCAATGGTTGATTACAAAAACAAGGGGATTGCAGAAAATCCAAATGTGCCTGCCAACAAATTGTCGCCAATGTTTGTACCCTTGGGCTTAACAGAGGAGCAAGTAGATCAGATTGCAGATTTTATTGATAATGCCTTACATGATGACTATTTGGATCGTTATGTTCCTAGTGATTTGCCTTCAGGGCAATGTTTTCCAAATGCAGATGTACAATCAAAAGTGGATTTGGGGTGTAATTAATCATTTCTTCTTTTTGTAGGATTTAAAGATAATCTAGATTATTTTTAAGATGAAAAAAATGGTTATTTGAGAGACTTAAATTTAGTTTAGATGTTTATTTATATACTATTATGCTCATTTATGATACTTCATTGCAGCAGTTGCAAACCAACTAAAAATGAAGCATATTCTTTTTTTATTGCAGGGCATACCTATGGAAAGGCAGGAGTAAACAATGTTGGTTTACATCCACCTTTTAAAGCTCAATTTGAATTCATCAAAACGCAAAAAAAAATAGAATTAGGAATGTTATTGGGAGATATAGTTTCGCCACATCCAACTTTACAAGATTGGGTAGAAGTAGATGCAGATATTGCTAGTTTAGGTCTCCCTGTTTATTTTTCTGTTGGAAATCATGATATGGAAAACCGACCTGTTTATGAAAAACGGTATGGGAAAACTTATTATTCCTTTGTGCATCAAGCTGATTTGTTTATCGTTTTGGATCCCAATTTAGATGAATGGAACATTACAGGAGATCAATTGAATTTTTTAAAAAAAACATTAAAAGAAAAAAATGAAAAAATACATAATATTTATGTCTTTTTCCATCAAGTATTGTGGGTACAAAAAGGGACTAAATATGAAGAGATTCGCCCGAACTCTTTGGCTGGTAGAGCCACAGAAATTAATTTTTGGTCTGAAATAGAGCCACTTTTTAATCAATTACCTAATCCTGTTTTTATGTTTGCAGGAGATTTGGGGGGAGGAAGTTGGGCAACAGATTTTTATTATGACCACTATGATAATATCACTTTTATAGGTAGTGGAATGGGCGAAGGAAAGGGAGATAATTACGTTATTATAAATGTATCGGAAAACAAATCGGTTAGTTATGATAAGATTGTTATTGAGGAATAAAAATAAACCTAAAATAGAAAACTATTTTTGTTTCTAAACGGTTTAGTTAATTTCTAAACAGTTTTTTTTAGCTTTGTTAGCTAAGAAATTATTATTAATGAACAAAAAGTACGATGGAACAAGAATTTAAGCCTAAGTATGCGTTGACGGTAACCAACACGTTGACACGAGAAAAAGAAAAATTTGAATCACTAACACCTGGTTATGTCGGGATGTATGTTTGTGGTCCTACTGTTTATAATGAGGTGCACTTGGGAAATTGTCGTACGTTCTTTTCATTTGATTTAGTTTATCGTTATTTGATGTATCTAGGATACAAGGTGCGTTATGTTCGTAATATTACGGATGTAGGACATCTAGTAGACGATGCAGAAGAAGGAGAGGGGAAAATTGAAAAACAGGCTCGTTTGGAGCAATTGGAACCAATGGAAATTGTACAAAAGTACACCAATGGTTTCCATGATGTTATGCGTCAATTGAATGCGTTGCCTCCTAGTATTGAGCCAACCGCTACTGGACATCTGATTGAGCAAATAGAAATGGTGAAAACCATTTTGGAGAATGGCTATGCCTATGAAATGAATGGCTCTGTTTATTTTGATACACAGAAGTTGGTTAAAGAAGGAACGGATGTTTATAACTATGGGACTTTGTCTGGAAAGAAACAAGATGACTTATTAACAGAAACCAGAGATGATTTAAAGAATCAAAGTGAAAAACGCCATTCTTCCGATTTTGCCATATGGATGAAAGCAGATGAAAATCATATTATGAAGTGGCCTTCACCTTGGTCAATGGGCTTTCCTGGTTGGCATTTGGAATGTTCTGCCATGAGCACCAAATACCTTGGGAAGTATTTTGATATTCATGGTGGTGGAATGGATCTACAATTTCCGCATCATGAAAATGAGGTGGCCCAAAATGTTGGTGCTTGTGGTTGTCAGCCTGTAAAATATTGGTTGCATACCAATATGCTAGTTTTGAATGGCAAAAAAATGAGCAAAAGTAAGGGGAATTCTATCTTGCCAGCAGAATTATTTACTGGTGCGAATGATATTTTATCACAAGCTTATAGTCCAATGTCTGTTCGTTTTTTCATGTTGCAAGCACATTATGCTAGTACTTTGAATATAACAGACGATGGTTTGCAAGCAGCAGAAAAAGGGTATAATCGCTTAATGGAAGCCTACCATATTTTAGAAAACTTAGAGTATACTGTTGAAGAGAAATTGACAGATGATGATGCTCAAATTAATAAAATGTTAGACCTTGCTTTTGAAGCAATGAGTGATGATTTTAATACTGCCGCTGCTCTGGCAAAACTAAATATTGTGATTCCAAAAATCAACGCTATTCAAAATGGACGTATGGATATGAGCAATATTAGTAAAGCAACCTTGGCGAGAATGAAGCAGGTATTTTATGACTTTATTTTCGAAATCTTTGGCTTGCTGGATGAAGATAAGGATGGTGATAATGAAGAAGGGAATAATTTATTGAACGAAGCAATGAATGTTATCATAGAATTGCGTCAAGAAGCTCGTACGAACAAAGATTGGACAACCAGTGATTTGATTCGAGATAAATTACAAAAAATTGGTATCCAGATCAAGGACGCTAAAGAAGGTGCGTCTTGGATTAAAAATTAAGATAACAAATAATTGCATTGCCAAGTAAGCCTTTTGGGATACTTTTGATACTATATACAGCATACAATAGCATTTGTATGCTGTTTTTTCGTTAAGTATGTAAGTACAAGATGTTTAGTCGTAATTTTGATTGCATACTTAATACACTGTAAAGTAAATAACTTTCATTTTTACAGAGTATTTTTAGTGAGATTTGAGGATTCCCACAGTCTGATAGCCTTAGCTATCAGACGAGGACAAGACGAAAAAGCTCGCAAAAATACTCGCTTAAAAATTATTAGGTATTTATTTTACAGTGTACTTAATACCATTAAACCTAAATTATTCTCTTATGAAAATTCAATTGTTTTTTTTATTTCTTACACTTTTCTTATCAATAAACCTTTGGGCTCAAAATCCAACTTGGATTAATGAAAGAGGTTCTATGAACTATAGTTTTAGCAAATATAGCATGGAAGGGTATAATGAGCAAGCTTATTTGTGGCAAGATGCGTTATTAAAAGGAGCGGTCCAAACTTGTACTATTTCAGAAAAAATTACGGATGCAATGATGGTAGCGGATTCTAAGTACGCAACGTATTATGGTAAATTGTCTTATAATATGGAATTCATATACAATGATAAAAAGCAATTGGAACAATTGATTGTGAACGATGAAGATATTAAGTATAAAAGTCCAAAAACAGTTAAAAATATTCGAAAAGAATCCTTATCTTGGGTTTTAGACCAATTGCATACTAGAGCGTATTGGTCAAACGGGAAATGTGATTATCTAGTTAATTATATTTATAACGATGCTGGACAAATCAAAAAAGAACATTGGGGATCCATTTCGCAAGTTGCTCCAAAGGTTTATATTTTTCCCTTTGAAGTTTTATATGATTATAAAAAAGAAGGTGGATATACAGTTATTGGAACGTTTAAAGAAGACTTTGATTCAAAAAAAGGAATTCTAAAATATATATTAGAGTTTGATGAAAAAGGATATTTAGTTAAGCGTACTTTATACAATAAAGAGTTGAAGAGTAGACAAGAAAATAAGCCTTCTAAATTAGAGACTTTTGTCTATACCTACAATCATAAAGGTTATTTGACATCTATGATTTCTAAGAATGGAGATAATGTTCCTAAAGTACATTGTTACAAATATATAAAGGAAGATCAATTCGGAAACTGGCAAATACAGCAGGTCTATGATGACAAGAAGACCTTACTGTTTGAAATGGAGCGTATCTTAACCTATAAATAGCAATAGTTCGTTAGAAACGATACCGTAGCAGCGCAGCTAAAACCAAAAAATCAACGAACTATTAAAATAGAAAACTAAAACCAAAAAAAAAATGGCTACCCAAGCAGAGATTATTGCTAAATATGAAGGTGAATTACAAAAAATAAAAGTAGAGTTGGTAAAGTATGAGAAGCTATTTAAAGTAGCTGGTTTGGTAGATACTGAAGAGCAAAAAAAATTGCATGCGATGCAACTCTTGATAGATAAAGACACAAAGAAGCTATTGCTTTTAAAAGAAAAAGATCTAAAAAAGACTGGAGGGAATGATAATGTAGATTATGAAAAACTAATTGGTACTTTGAATAAACTTTCTTTCTTAAAAGGATCTTTGGAGAGGTATTACTATAATGATATTTATATGCAGTATCATAAACTCAAACCAGTAGGGCATCAATACAATATTATCTTTAATGAAGAGGGGCTTACTAAAGCTAAAGGGGAAGTTTTTATTAAAGCTTATGATGATGAGTCCTTGAAAAAATTGGTTTCTAATAAATATGGAGATCATGAAACAGCCGATAAAATACGAACGTTTTTTAGTGAGAATGGAGGGGCTGCATATATTGATACCTTGAAAAAAGATTCAGCAGATTGTATTGCTCTATATGCAGAAGATGAAGCCTTAGCAAAATTAATAAAAACGGTAGAAGCAGAAATTGCTTATTATAACGAAACAATTGCTCCGAATAGGGCTGCTATGTTAACAACTGTGGAAGAAATTACTAGAGTAAAGGGCTTTGAAACTTCTTTGACAGAATTTGTTGCAAAATATGATGCAATTACTATTGATAAACTAAAAGAAAAACGCAAGGAACGTTACGATAATTATAAAGGAATTTTGTTAGATATGCCTAACAAAATTAAACTGTTAGAAGAAGCTAAACAAAAGGCTTTAAAGAAAGATGTTTATGCTGAGAAATTAGCAGGGATGAGTGAAGAAGATCAAATTAAAAGTAATCCAGATGTAGGGAAGGAGAAAGGTGCTTACATAAAGAAAGGAAAAGAGCCTAAACCTGGAAAACCTAATAAGGTCGATCAGAGAAACGAAAACAGCCTCAAGTACCAAGGTGCTTACGATAAAAAGACAAAGGAATACGATATGTATGAGCAGGGGGAGGGAGATGTAGATGAGGTAGATATTAATGATGTAAAGCAAGGGGCTTTGGGCGATTGTTATCTTATTTCTGCAATTGCAGGTGTAGCAAAAGACAATCCTAGTTATATCAGAAAACTGATTACTTATAAAGAAAAAGAAACATTTGCTACCGTCAAATTATATATCAGAGGTAGTGATGGTAAACGAACTGCCAAGAGTGTAAAAGTAGACTTTTACTTCCCCGTTAGTGGCGTGAAAGCGGCATTTGCTAAAGCTGGAGATGGTGAGTTGTGGGTGATGGTCATTGAGAAGGCTTATGCAAAACTAATGGGAGGATATGATAGTATTGGCAAAGGTGGTGACCCAGCTGAGGCTTTAGCTGTATTGACTGGAAATGAAGCTGTCGTCAAAGAAATGACAAATGACGATGTGCAGTTAGGAACGGACTTGGCAAGTGTGGTAGTTGATGGTAAATCTTCTGTTGCAGGAACTAAGGAGAGGGGAGAAATTTCGAAGGCTTATGACGTTATAGCAATCAATCCTGAAAATAATGATGGCTTTAAGGTTGCCTTGTCTAATGGAAATTATATTTTCTGTTCGCATGCATATACGGTTACAGGAGTGGATGCAACTGCTAAGAAGGTGAAACTAAGAAATCCTCATGGTGGAAGTAATGCTAACTTGGAAATTACATTCCAAGAGTTTAGAGATTGTTTTAATAACTTTAAGGTGGTCGATGTTCCTTCTGGTGAATAAACGATCAACAACTTTAAGAAAATAAGGAGTCAATTAGTAGTGTTTTCCAAGCATGGCTAGTTGACTTTTTTTAATTTCTTTTAAGCAATTACCTAAAAAAAACGCACTGAAAATGACTAGTTCTATCACTTAAAAGGAGATCATAAATTACTAAATACAGGAAAACTGATTGTTCAATAGTTAATAGAGAAAAGTAATACAATAGAAAATTTGCCTACATTCAGCCTAGTTCTGGATGTAGGCTTTTTATTAGCTTTATTGTTATGAGTGTCTAATTTAAATGAGCATCTATTGGGAAATCGTATTGATTTATTGCATGAGTGCTTCGCAGTTGATTATCAGTATATTGTTTTTTTATTAATCAATGTGATAAAAATCTGATAATCAAACTAATGTAAGTCTAAGACCCCCGCCACGAACTATAAAGTGAAACGCTCAGCTCTCTCAATGAACATAGAGATGACCAACGGGAATAAGTATCTCTGATGCCCACCACAAAGTAGCAGCGTATCTAAGATACCCAACTTGTTGTAAATCTCCAACTTGCTTGTTTTGAATCTCCAACTTGCTTGGAGGGATGGCTTGGTGATGCTTGTTTTGAACCTCCAACTTGCTTGGAGGGATGGCTTGAAGGGAGGGGTAGCAGCGTAGCTAAAGCTAATTCAACGAACTATTAATCTATAACGGTAGGATCACTTCCCATATTTTGGATTCTTGATATAAAAATCGTCCATTAATTCTTGCACATCAAAGTCTGGTTCCGTCCAAACAACTTCCCCTTGATGATTCAAATAAGCAATTTTAGCTCTAGAATCTTCCATCCAATAATTTACTTCAATTAGATGATTATGTTCGTAATAAATTAGATCAAATACTGGTGGGATTAACATCCTACCTTTCTCTAGACTATAAATACCGGTCGAATTATCATCTTCTGAACCAAATAATTCTATAATATCACTGTTTTCTATATAATGCATGTAATGATGTGGTTCTAAAACTATTTCTCCTTGAAAGTTCAACAAGCCCCAAATTCCATCGGAATATGGATCAGGGTCTAAATCTACTTCAATAAGCCCTGTTTCCTCATCTCCATCTACATTATAATATTTTTCTGTTGTCAACCATTTATTATTCGCCAAATCATACAACCGATAACCAGAGTCATCCATCGAAAGACCAAAAATAGTTTCACTTGCTTGAATTATTCCTTCATATTTAGATACCAGCAAAATCTCACCACTCAAACTCATAGCTCCCCACTTCCCTTCTTCTTTAAACAAAATAGTTTGAAAATCATTAAAGGTTAAATCTTCATATTGAGGTTTGACAACCCAATTAAAATTATCATTTATCAATCCATGTAAATCATCCTTGGTTTTTACAATTGAATAATTATCATCATAAAACCCAAATACATTAAAATCAAAGTTAGGATAAGCCATTCCATAATAATCGATGGTTAGGCTCTCTCCATTTGAAGATCCATTAATATAAGAGGGGCTAAAATCAATGTTCCTATCATCAAAAATTGGATTACAAATTTGTTTGCCATCTTCCTCAAACAAGGCCCATTTGTTATTGGTGCCTTTTGCTATAAATCCCAAATAGTTATAGGGAGATTGATAAACTTCTTTGTGCTCTAAATGAAGAATTACCTCATTAGACAAATTCAAAACTCCTTCTAAGCCATTTTTTTTTACAATAAAACAGTTCGACTCAGACCTTATATAATCATATTCAAAAGGAATGATAATTTGATTTTCAAGGTTAATAACCCCATACTTTTTGTCTATACTCGCAATGTAGTAATAACCATAAGCACCTTTAAGCGTCTTACATCTTTTCAAAGAATTATAGACCATTGGCACCAAAAATTTTCCTTGCAAATCAATAATGCCATCCAAGGTTTCTGTCGAAACAATTGCAGCTCGATTATTAGGGTCAAAACTTCTAGTTTGATAATATATTGGAGGAATAACAAACTGTCCTGTGTAATCTATATAACCTGCTTTATCTCCAACTGGTGCTGGATAAATTCGGTTCTTATCAAAATTCTCTTGTCCAAATAAAATAGCTGGAAGAAGTAGTAATACCCATACTATAAGGTTGTAATTCTTATTATAATTCATGTATTAAGGGCGATTTAGTTTGAAAGTGAGCAACCATGGAGTACATTATCAACTAAGGCAACAACAATACCTTTGCCACTATTCCATAATGATCTGCCAAGTCAATTTCTTTGCCTTTGTGGGTTTCTTTTAATCGCAATACCTTTTGTTCTTCAATCGTTGTTTGCGTTGCTCTTGCTTGCAAAAAAACATAGTCGAGTTGAATCCCTTGTTCGTGCTTATTCCAAGAATTTTGATTGTCAATGGTGTAAGGGTTTTCTTCGTCTAGTGGAAAATCTTTCACGCCAATGGTTTCTATCATTTGAGTGTATTTAGGCACATTTCCCTTTCGGGTATTCATGTCTCCCATCACCAAAACAGGAATCGTTTTATCCAAGTGTTTATCTAATAGATTTCGAATGTCTTGATATTGTAAACCACGATGTTTTTCGGCAGCCTCAGAGCTTCCAGATTGAAGGTGTGTTCCTGCAATTTGAAATTTATGCCCTTCTTTTTCTACCTCCACCAAAGTGCACCCTTTTGCAGCCCAAGCATCTTCGTGTGCCCCTTTTTCATAAATCACATGATCCACATATTTCATAGGAATTCTACTTACTATAAAAATACCATTACTCGTCAATCGTCCTTTAGTCCTTCGGGTATCTACTTGATAAGGATAGGCTTCTTTTAATTCCTTTTTTAATTGGCGTTTAATGTCTCTATCAAAAACTTCTTGAAAGACAATTACATCATAAGAAGCCTCAATACAATGTGTTATAATCCAAGGCGCTCGAATCCGTTGTTTCTTTCTTAAAGCAGCAGAAAACAATCCTAAAGCATTAGGCAACATTTGGATATTCCAAGAGACTACTTGAACGGCAGTTCCTTTTTTTGACAAAGTTGATTGTGCAAAAGTAGTACTTGTAAAGCTCATACTGATTACAAACAGTAAGCAATACTTACATCCACTTTCCAGAATTCTTCTTCTTAGGCTTTGTTGTTTTTCTTCTTTTCTTTTTTTCAAAATAGATATATTTATGCAAACTGTATGTTACTGAAAATCCCATAAAGGTATACCAGTCTTTTGCTGGATTTCCACGAGGGGTAAACGCTTTTTCAATTTGATTACCTGCTTCATCATAACTTCGATTAGAAAGCTCTGCTGCCAAGATTCCATTGCCAGTTCTTATCTCGTTCAAAGGGGCATAGTCTCCACTAACATCATCCAAGTAATCAGTAAAGGTTTTTCGCATACCAAACTCAAAAGATAAATTAAACCGCTTGCTCAAACAAAACTTAATGCCTAGTCCAAACGGAATCGATAACTCTACTAGACTATATTTACCACCATAACCATCCAAGCCCTGCCCTTCTGTTCCCAAAGGCTGCAAGTGGTATTTAGCTCCTTTATAAGTAGTCGTAGGATTAAAATGAAAGACCGCAATTCCTAAAAATCCATAAGGAGTAATTGGCTTAAAGTCTCGTTTGGGATGAAAAGGCAAAATATTAATTTGTGCTAAAACAGAAAATTCCAAAATATGAGAATGAAAATCTAAGTTTCGTTGTCTCCTTCCAGAATCATAACTAGAGTTTTTATCATCTCCTCGAATTTGTCCCCAAATAAAGTTGCCTCGAACTGCAATTCGATTGGTAAAATTGTATTGATAGGTTGCTCCCATAGCAAAGCTAGTTCCTAAGAAATATTCTTGCGGAGGAACTAAATCTCCTAAATAATTGCTGACTCCCATTAGTACACCAACTTCTCCATATTGAGCATTTATTCTCCATGTAGTGAGTACTAAGAATAAAGTTAGTAAAAATACTTTCATCTATTTATGTTTGTGTTTGAAAAAGCTTACAAAGATAGTTCCTTATCCTATAAACTTGTAAAATTCAATTTATTTTTTCATCCTATTTTTAATTCAATAAAACAAAGCTTTGCCTTTTGCAAATTTTCTATTTGTTTATTTTTTTAAAACTACAACGCTAATTTAACTGTTTTTATTCCCATAAAACCGAACAAAGATAAAGTTGCTTACATTTCATTTTTTAACTTTGTCCCAAAGTTTGATTCAAGAACATATTAAAACAACCAATCAAAACACAATATATACTTATGCAAAAGAAACCAACGATTTTAATCTCAAACGACGATGGTATTACTGCCTTGGGCATCCGAAACTTAGTAGAAGTTGCCAAACAATTTGGTAACGTAGTTGTAGTGGCTCCCGATAGTCCACAATCTGCTCAAGGACACTCTATCACTATAGAAGATCCAATTCGCATTCATAGCTCAGATATTTTTGGGCCTGAGGTACAAGCCTACGAATGCACCGGTACTCCTGTAGATTGTATCAAGCTAGCCAAAAACGTGGTTTTAAAAGATCAGCAAATTGACCTTTGTCTTTCAGGTATTAATCATGGTTCTAATGCCTCTACCAATGTCATTTATTCTGGAACGATGTCTGCTGCTATGGAAGCTTCCATGGAAGGAATTCCAGCTATTGGGTTTTCCTTATTGGATTTTGCTGCCAATGCCGACTTTTCAGCAGCAAGAAAGTTTGTGGAGCAGATTGTCGCCAATGCTTTATCCAACGGTTTAGGAGAAACATTATTGTTAAATGTTAATATCCCTAAACTACCCGCAGAAGAAATTAAAGGCATCAAAATTTGCCGCCAAGCCAAAGGATACTGGTCAGAAGATTTTCAAAAAGGAATGGATCCAATGGGACGCGCTTATTACTGGTTGACAGGCAAGTATGTTTACCAAGACGAGGGAGAAGATTCTGATATTTGGGCTTTGGAAAATGGCTATGTTTCTATCGTTCCAGTCATGCACGATTTAACACATCATACGGCACTTTCTAGTCTGAAGCACTTTAGTAAATTGTAACTAAAGTTGCTATTCTGTATTATACTGTTAATGTGAATCAGAGACTAAATTTACGCTGTGGTATCATTTGGTTCCAATTTTTATTGTAATTCATTTTTCAATAAATAAGTGTTCATAATAAATGACAAGTAAAGTTACTAGAAATTTTGAGGAGGAACGAGGCTTTTTAACGAAGTTAATCACAAAATTACTACTTAAATTTGTTATCATTAATTGTGAATGATTACTTACATAGCTCTGCTGCTACTTTTAGTTCCTAATTCGCATTGTTATTACTAACCAACAAATAATCTATGTTTAAAAATAAATTTATCAATGGGCTTGTCATTGGAATTATCATTCCATTAGTGGCTTACCCTATTATCTACTTATTTGACCAATCGCTTATCAGTTCTGAATCTGTCAGTATTACAGGAAATAACAGTTTTCTTTGGACAGGGTTCAAAACAAGCACTTTAGTTTTAATGGCTTTTTGCTTTAACTTGATTCCTACCTACTTTGCGAACAAACGGTATATGGAGGAATTTATTCGTGGTATTATGGTGCCTACTGTTATTTATTGTTTCATTTGGTTCTTCTATTTCAAAGATAGTTTTATGTAGAAATATTTTGCATTTTTTTGACGCTATTATGAGCCTACTGTCTCCCATTTTTGCTTAGAAAATAGTAGTTTTGCACTACAATAATTATTATTAAATAAGACACTAGTCAAAATATGTACATTAGACCAAGAAGAAATAGAAAAAGTGCTGCCGTACGTTTTCACGCACAAGAAACTCATTTACATGTAGGACAATTAATTTATCCACTTTTTTTGTACGATGGCAAGAACATCAAACAAGAAGTTCCGTCTCTACCAGGCAACTATAGATGGTCTTTAGACCAATTGATTCCAGAGGTAGAAGCTTGTTTAAAACTAGGTATTACTACCTTTGTTTTATTTCCTGCTGTAGAAGAAGCCTTGAAAGATACGATTGCTAGTTATAGTTATGCAGAAGACAATTTTTATCTACATGCAATTTATACTTTAAAGCAAAAATTTCCAGAATGTTGCATCATGACAGATGTAGCTATGGATCCGTATAGCTCTGATGGACACGATGGTTTTGTTATGAATGGTGAAATTATGAACGATGAAACCTTACCTATTTTAGCAAAAATGTCTGTAGCACAAGCACAAGCTGGAGCCGACATTTTAGGTCCTTCTGATATGATGGATGGACGGGTCGGTTTCATGAGAGAGGCCTTGGACGACGCAGGATATACTGATGTGTCTATTATGTCTTATACGGCAAAATATGCCTCTGCCTTCTATGGCCCGTTTCGAGATGCCTTGGAGTCTGCTCCAAAAGCAGGCGATAAAAAGACCTACCAAATGAACCCTGCCAACAAACAAGAAGCTTTACTAGAAGCACAGTTGGATATGCAGGAAGGTGCCGACTATTTGATGGTCAAACCTGCTTTGCCCTATTTGGATATCATCCATATCTTAAAAGAAAACTCTGATGTGCCAATTGCTGCTTATAATGTCAGTGGAGAATGTGCTATGCTAATTGCTGCTTGCCAGAATGGTTGGTTAGATTTTGATAAGGCTATGCCCGAAATGTTGATGTCTATCAAACGAGCTGGCGCAGATGTCATCTTAACTTATTTTGCCAAGGCTTATGCCCAAATGGTTGCGCAAGGAAAGGGTTTTCGTGGATAATTTTTTATTTTGAATAGTTATTCTGGTAATAATCAAAAGAATAAATACTTGGTATGGTATTTATTCTTTTTTATTATTACCTACAGCAAAGGCATTTTCAACCTTATTAATACCTAAATCATGCAGCGCAAAGTATTCTTATTAAGTTTAACGATTCTATTTAGTTGTACATTACTAAATGCGCAAACCAAAGAAGAGTTCTTAGCTTTTTCTAATAAATTTGACCCCGTAGAG
>ENA-ORXM01003210-ORXM01003210.1-marine-metagenome-genome-assembly--contig:-NODE-3210-length-16764-cov-19.322646_pt1 | contig 16764 bp, 12 predicted proteins | sample MGYA00237867_ERZ511480 | MGnify/ENA primary metagenome ERZ511480 (study PRJEB26309, sample SAMN06266103) | marine metagenome | isolation source: Algal blade | place: United Kingdom:Sidmouth, United...
CTTTGCTGGTCGAGCACTGGCGATCGCGCGAGGGCTATCACCTATTTGTCTACCCCTTTGCCGGGCGCCAGGTGCATATCGGTCTGGCGTCGCTGTTCGCGTGGCGCATCAGTCAGCAGCAGCCCGCCACTTTTTCAATTTCAGTCAATGACTATGGGTTCGAGTTGCTCTCTGCGCAAGCACCTGACTGGGCAAACCTGAAGGATGGTTCACTGCTTTCATCGGACCGCTTATTTGAGGATGTTATTGAGAGCTTGAACTCGAGCGAGTTGGCGCAGCGTCGCTTCCGCGAAATCGCTCGTATCTCCGGTCTTGTTTTCATGGGTTTTCCGGGCGCGCCGAGGTCGACCCGTCAACTGCAGGCATCTTCAAGCTTGTTCTTTGAGGTCTTCAAGGAACACGACCGGGACAATCTGTTGCTCACACAGGCCGAGCGTGAGGTCCTCGAGCAAGAGCTGGAACTGAGCAGACTCACTCAAACACTCGAGTTGCTCCGCCTTCGAGAACTGCAATGGGTCGAGTTGGCGCGCCCGACACCATTGGCCTTTCCGTTGCTTATCGAACGCCTACGCGAAAAGTTCTCCACCGAGAAACTGTCAGACCGGATTGCCCGGATGCTGAAAGATCTTGAGGCACAAGCCGAACCGTAATGGTGAGTGACGATAGATTAAACTTGCCCGCATGCCAGTCCTGCCGATGATCAAACCCTCAAGTCCATCCGAATCTTCAAGCGTGTTGATGCGGGCGGCAGGCGCCCATCGTTTCAAAACAAATCAAGGTGATCTTGACCTGATGCCTGATGGCTCAGTATTTGATCCGGTCACCAGTAGTTTGATGGTTGCTGATGTTCATGTGGGTAAGGCCGAAGTCTTTCGAAGATCGGGCGTGCCGGTGCCCGCGATGACCTCAAGCCAGACGCTGCACCGCCTGTCCGGCAGTATTGCGGCTTGCCGCCCCAATTCGCTCATCGTGCTGGGGGACTTGATTCACGGTCGCTTGCCGGCGACGCATCCGGTCTTCGACTTGCTGGCAGCTTGGCGTGAGCAACATCGCGGTGTCACTGTCAGCTTGCTGCGCGGCAATCATGATCATCGATCGGGTGATCCGCCATCGCACTGCGGCATTGAAATCTGGCCTGCAGGGCAGATGTTGGGCAATTGGCAGCTATGCCATGAACCTGACGAAGCATTGCCTGGCAAAGGCATCGCTATCTGTGGCCATGTGCACCCCGTCATTCGCTTGCGAAGCGCGCATGACGCGCTGCGTGTGCGATGCTTCTGGTCACGGCCCGGGTTGCTGGTGGTGCCAGCATTTGGCGTGTTCACTGGTGGCCATGCTATTTCACCCGATGACACTGATCAGGTGTTTGTACTTGACGGGCAAAACGTAAGAGCTTTGCCGATGAGCAAGCACAGTCGACGCCGTGACCGCACTCGGACAACGATAAAAAACAACAAAACACGTTGAAACCGTCTCTCTGAAGAAAGCGGTTGTTTTGAACCTTTTTCCTTTCGCTGGCGACCACCTAGGGGTGAGTTTGGCTCCGTCGGTCGTTACGGTGAATATTTGTGAACTGGATCACGGTAAATCTGTCTCAGCCCCTTACAGTGCGGAGTAGTAGAAGGCAGAACCTGTCGGAATGATCTGACGACGAATGAGACACGGGAGCGTCCACGCAAATGAGGCCCACTTTGTTACAGGCAGCGGCAGCGATGTTGCTGACGTTTGGACTGTTTCCGTCCGGCGTTGCGGTTGCTGGGCAGCAGTGGCAATTTTCTCTGGTGCCTGACCGCAATGCAGCCAGTTCAGCGGTACCTGTTTCGGCCACACCCTTCGATCCAACCTCGCTTCCCCAGGAAACGTTCTTTGGTCGCGACAGCTACTCTTCGCGACGGGTTGCTTTTGAAATTATTCTAAACGGTGACCTGCTTATCACTAATTAATATTGCTTAACAATACATACTATCTCTGAATAAACAGTTTATGTAAGTAATAATAAATATAAATTTCGTTTACAACGAAAAATTAATTTTAAAAAAGGTGAACGTGGTGTATTATAAGGTGAGCGTGTAAGAAATTTGATTAAGAGTACAATTATGGAAATTATCAATAAAAGCCAAAACCAATTAGAACTATTCATTAAAAACATACTCTTACCGTTCTTCAGTATCGTAGATAAATACTCAAGAGAGAATTTTGAAAATCATAATAGATGTAGGAAACATCTTCCTTCTACTCATCTCGAATGGAATGAGAGATCTATAAAAAGTAAGAGTAAACTCAAACCAAAAAAAACATAAAATAATACCTCGACTTAAGCTTCTTAACAGAACAAGTTTAAATTTAAAAGATCACTCAGTCGTTCCTCCTTCGAGATGAAAAAAAACAATCTTTTCAACTCGACCTTACAAAGAGGTCAATATAGATCATGAAATAAGTGTTCATTATTAATATACAATAACTTGCATTACTAATAAACATTTAATCTACATCATTATAAGAGTTGAAAATTCTGTTTTCAATAGCCATAATTAAAAATACAAATATTTCAACTTATCAGCGAATGACCAGAATTATTAATAACCATTCCTATAGCTTCATTCTCAAGACTGAATCTTGAATGTAGAAGCGACGTAGGCTCCATACACAAGGATGAACGTCAGCCTACGCCAAACGGGGAAAGTTTAATAACTCTGGCTCAACTGTCCCCCCACACTTTCCACAATAATACTCGATAGACTATTAAGAATACGCTTCTTAATGAAGTTCTTATGCGTAATCAATCCGATATTCCTTGTAGGCACAGGCTTAGAAATCTTATGTATTCGAGTCATATCTATCTGTTGATTATTAGATAAGGCGAGCTGTGGTATAAGAGTGACGCCTTTGTTTTTCTTGACCATTTCTATAAGAGTAAAAATACTACCGCAGCTGTATATAATGTTACCGTTCATTTTATTGGATTGCCTTAAATCGCAAATTTTACCAACTTGATTACGCATGCAATGGCCTTCTTCGAGGAGCCATAATCTATCGATATCGATGTCTGAGATTTTATACTTTTTAGATTTTGTCTTATTGCCACAGTCATAGACAAAAAATTCTTCGTCATAGAGCGGATACTCTATGAGATTCTTATTAGTAAGAGGTGGAGATACGATACCCACATCTATGTCGCCATTTAATATCTCATCTTCTATGTTCTCTGTCGTTAATTCATGTATAGAGAAATTAACATTGGGGTGATTAACAGAGAGCTTATTTAATACAAGAGGATAAAGATAAGGTGCTACCGTAGGTATACACGCTATACTTAACTCCCCTACTTCTACACCTTTAATTTCACTGATCTTCTCATCAAGCAATTGATATTCTCGATGGATGCTCTTGAGGGATTTAAGGACTCGCTCTCCCTGAGGAGATATTGTAATTGGTCTTGTCTTCCTATTAAAAATCTCTACACCTACTTGCTCTTCAAATTTGGCGACCATAGCACTGAGAGTAGATTGCGATATAAAACAGGCTTCAGCAGCTAATCCAAAATTCCGTAATTTGCCCAAACTAAGAACATACTCTATCTGCCTTCGTGTCATCGATATTTTCGATAAAGATATAGATTAATTCGTTTTTATCTATAAGGTAATAATCTTAATTTCACAGACAATATGTTAATCGAAAATATTTCTAATAATATAAAACAATAATCATACATGACAGAATTAAAAGACATGAATGACTCGAATGGCAATAGCTACAATACTAACTCGGCGAGTAAGTGCCCATTCAGCAGTGGAATTATGAAAAAAAGTGCAGGAGGTGGGACTTCCAATCGTGAGTGGTGGCCTAATATGCTCAACCTTAATATTCTAAGGCAAAATTCTCAAAAGTCTGATCCTATGGATAAGGGTTTTGATTATGCTGAAGCATTCAAGTCAATAGACTTCAGATCATTAAAAAAGGATATCGCTGATCTCATGACAGATTCTCAAGATTGGTGGCCTGCGGATTATGGTCATTACGGTCCATTCTTTATTAGAATGGCATGGCATAGCGCAGGTACTTATAGAGTTGCCGACGGACGTGGAGGCGCTTCTTCAGGCACGCAGAGATTTGCACCATTAAATAGCTGGCCTGATAATGCTAACTTAGATAAGGCAAGATTATTATTGTGGCCAGTGAAGCAGAAGTATGGCAATAAGATATCCTGGGCAGACCTTATGATCTTAGTAGGTAACGTAGCTTTAGAGACAATGGGATTCGAGACATTTGGTTTCGCTGGAGGCAGAGAGGACGTTTGGGAACCTGAGCAGGATATATACTGGGGATCAGAAACGGAGTGGCTTGGTGACAAGAGATATACCAACGAGAGACAATTAGAAAATCCTCTTGCGGCTGTCCAGATGGGATTGATTTATGTCAATCCAGAAGGCCCCAATGGTAATCCTGATCCATTAGCATCAGCTAAAGACATCAGAGAGACCTTCGGAAGGATGGCTATGAATGATGAGGAGACTGTGGCACTTATCGCAGGTGGTCATACATTCGGTAAGACTCATGGTGCTGCTGATCCTGAGAAACATATAGAAAGAGAACCAGCAGGAGCGGGTATAGAAAACCAAAGTATGGGTTGGAAAAATAACTTAGGTTCTGGCCACGGTGTCAATACCATCACCAGCGGATTAGAAGGTGCATGGACGACGACGCCTACAAAATGGAGTAATAACTATTTTGAAAATCTTTTCGGTTTCGAATGGGAATTAACTAAGAGTCCTGCAGGGGCACATCAGTGGAAGCCTAAATCTGGCGGAGGCGCAGATACAGTACCAGATGCTCATGATACTTCAATTAAGCATGCACCTATGATGCTGACGACTGACTTAGCTCTACGTATGGATCCTGCTTACGAGAAGATCTCACGTAGATTCCACGAGAATCCGGATCAGCTCAAGGATGCATTCGCAAGGGCATGGTATAAATTAACACATAGAGATATGGGGCCTATACAGAGGTACTTGGGACCAGAAGTGCCCACAGAAGAATTGTTATGGCAAGATCCTGTTCCTAAGTCAAGTACACAACCATTAGACAGTAGCGATATAGATAAATTAAAGTCAAAAATACAAGATTCAGGATTGACTATATCAAATATGGTCACGACTGCATGGGCGTCCGCATCTACATATAGAAATTCTGATAAGCGAGGTGGGGCTAATGGTGCAAGAATAAGATTAGCACCACAGAAATTCTGGCAAGTCAATAACCCTTCTGAACTGTCAGGTGTACTATCGGCGTATGAAGATATTCAGAAATCTTTCAACGAATCAACTTCAGGAAAGCAAGTTTCAATTGCAGATCTTATCATATTAGGCGGTAGCGTAGGCATAGAACAAGCAGCTAAAGCTGGTGGCCATGACATTGATGTACCTTTCACTCAGGGTCGTACTGATGCAACTCAGGAACAGACGGATGTAGATTCTTTCTCTTACTTAGAACCATTAGGTGATGGATTTAGAAATTATGTCGGTGGTAAATATTCTACCTCGGCAGAAGAACTGCTTTTAGATAAAGCTAATCTTCTTTCTCTTACGCCTCCTGAGATGGTCGTATTACTGGGAGGAATGAGAGTCATAGGTACGAATTATGATCAGTCTAAGCACGGCGTATTCACTAATAAACCTGGCACCTTAAGTAATGATTATTTTATTAATCTTCTTAATTTAGGTACCACTTGGAAGAGCACAACTGAAAGTCAAGATATCTTTGTAGGATCAGATAGAAAGTCTGGCGAAGACAGATGGACTGGAACAAGAGTAGATCTTATCTGCGGCTCTAATTCTGAGTTACGAGCTATAGCAGAAGTATACGGTAGTCATGATGCTGGCGAGAAATTCATTACTGATTTCGTTGCAGCTTGGACTAAGGTTATGAATGCGGATAGATTTGATCTTTAAAAAAAGTGAATAGTTATGAGATAAGAGTGATAAGTTAAAATAAAAAAAGTCATCTGAATCACTTCAGATGGCTTCTTTTTTATTAAATCTTATAGTCTAAATTCAATAGGAATAGTAAATAATACATCTACTACTCTACCTCGTGCATTTGATGGACTATTCTGATCAATACTACAATTAAAATTATCTCTTACAAATTCTAACACTTCCAAAACAGCATCGCCACAACCATCTCCTATATCTTTTACAATTTTAATATCTGAGATTGAACCATCATAATTGATAAGAAACTGGGCATAGACTTTTCCTTCTGTTTTATTCATCCTCGCTTCTATGGGATAGACTAAGTTTCTATTAACATAATCTATCAATGCAGATTTTTCACATTCTCTTTTCTCATTAAGATCATGGACGTCTTCACAACCCGGGAGGCTTGGTTTTACCGGCCCTATTAGCATCTCACTATTAAGCTCTATTGCAGGAGGTGGAGGTGGAGAAGGTACAACATCAGATTGGGCAAATGATATATTTACTGAGAATAACGTTATAATAAAAATATATCCACAATTCATTACACCTATTCTACAAAGCAAAATTAACAGGCAAGGTAAAAAGAACTTTTACAGCTTTTCCTTTTTGCTTTCCAGGACTCCACTTATGATTCTTATTCATAGAAGTAATAATGTCCTTTACTGCTTGACCGCATCCGTCACCGATATCTCTGACAATTTTTACATCGATTATCGAGCCATCCCTATCTACAACGAACTGAGCAAAGACCTTACCTTCAGTTTTGTTCTTTCGAGCTATTTTGGGATACTTTAAATTTGAATAAATATATTCAATAAATTTTGTGTGAGAACAAGTCGTTCTCTCTTTATCATCTAATACATCATCACAACCTGGAAAACGAGGCATCTCTTCTACTGTTTTAAATAGCGCTTGTTGCTTAGTTATATCTCCTTTTTCGAGTTCCTCAGGCGTGAAAGCAAGAGGAGCTTCATTTGACTGAGCAGATGAAATAGTTAAAGACAGAAAAATAACAAATACAAAGAGTATGTATTTCATCAATTATAATTTCAATAAGAATGTAATTTCAAAGTAAAAATAGTAATTCAATTGCTTAGATGCTTGAATGGTAGTTTTAGGTGCATACAAAATGTACGAGAGCCGGATACAGGTTAACTCAATCCACCTACCACCTCAAATTACGCCATGCTAACTTCTGTTTATCATTCAGATATGACCAGCATAATATTCGGGTCTTCTTGTTACCTAAGTTTATCTCTATGACTTTTACATCATCACAATCAAGCTTATGTAACTCCGCTTGTAATGGCTTGATGTGATTCTTATTCGATACAAGACTTGTATACCAGTAACATGAAGAGGCATATACTCTACTCTCTCTGATCATCCTACGGATAAATACATACTCGCCGCCTTCACACCACAACTCTGATGCTGTACCTCCAAAATTGTTTTTTGTTTGTGGTGTCTTTGGATTAAGATTTTGATTCTTTCTTGTAGAAGCAGCCATGGCTTCCTCCGCTGAGCTGAAGAATGGCGGATTACACATCGTAAAATCAAAGTAGTCATCAGCGCTTATAATATTTCTGAATATAGAATGCTTATCCTCTTGCAACCTAAGTTCTACCTTACTTGATAAATTAGAATTCTTACTTACAATCTCCTGAGCTGATTGTAAAGCAGTCTTATCTATATCTGTACCTACCATAGACCAACCATAATCTACAGCTGCCACTATCGGATAGATGCAACTTGCTCCTGTCCCTATATCTATGCCATTGATATTTTCAGGCTTTACAGTTTTGTTATTATTACTGACAGCAAGTAAGTCCGCTAAATGATGGACATACTCTGCTCTACCTGGCACACCCGGACAGAGATAACCTTCTGGAATATCCCAGAATTTGAGATTATAGAACTTATATAATAAGGCCTTATTCAATGCTTTGACAGCTTGATCATCATGGAATGGTATAGACAATCTTCCTGATTTCGCCATGTGCACATAAGCTTTAAGTTCAGGATTACAATCTATTAATTCTACGAAGTTATAGTTTCCGTGATGCTTACTCTTCGGATGCAGTCCAGATTTATTCTTTGCCATTATAGTCGACTTAGATTCTATTGATACGGACTTTTTTAGTCTTCAGTTTCTGATTGTCTAAGGTCTCCATGATATGGTAGAAATGTTTTTTCTTAACGGCAATAAATGCACAATCAACTTTAAGTTCTATTAGTCCAATATCTGAAGATTCTAAGCCTGCTTGCTTGATGAACATACCGGCGATATCGCCTTTAGATATTTTGTCTTTTCGGCCTCCTGATATGAATAAAGTTATCCATCCTGTCTTCTCAGGCAACTCATGTCGTGTCAGATCTTCGATCTCTTCTGTATTTATAAATTCTGGCAAGATCTCTTGCTCCCAGTGCAATACATAGGCCGTCCCATCACTGTGCATACGAGCAGTACGACCATTCCGATGAGTAAACTCTTCTGCTTTTAAGGGAAGATGGTAATGTATTATATATTGAATCTCAGGTACGTCGATTCCTCTGGCTGCAAGATCCGTAGCTATAAGAATTCTGTAAGTTCCATTTCTAAATTTGATCAATGCCCGCTCTCTATCTTTCTGCTCCATGCCTCCATAGAAGCAACCGTGCTCTACCCCATTATTATCTAAGAACTCACTGACTCGCGATATACTTTCTTTGAAATTGCAAAAGATAATACATGGCTTAGCTTCTAAGTGACATAACGCATTGAGCAAAGTTCCTAACTTATCTTTGTCAGGAGAGACTATTCTTTTGACGGATAGCTCAGCGACACCATCTGTCAGATAATTAATAATCTCTGGCTTATCGAATTTTACAAATTGTGGAACTTCTATACCTTTAGTCGCAGAAGTAAGCACAGTCTTTTCTATACCCGATAAGACATGGCATATTTCTGACATCTCATCTTCAAAACCGACCTCCAATGATTTATCAAATTCATCCAACACTAATGTCTTGATATGCCTTATATCGAAGGTCTCCCTTCTCAGGTGATCTGCCAATCTTCCTGGAGTCGCTATTATTATTGCAGGTGTATGATTCAGATCTTGTCTGTCCTTACTAAAATTACGACCACCATAGAATGCATTAATCTTATAGCCACTTCCCATATTCCTTGCGACTTGTTCTATCTGAAGGACGAGCTCTCGTGATGGCGCTATGATTATGGTCTGTACAGCGTAGGTACTCGGATTCAGTTCGTTTATTATCGGTAACAAGAACGCTAATGTCTTTCCTGTCCCAGTCGGTGATAACAACATTACAGAAGGACAGCTTTTAATAGCCAGTACTGATTCTTCTTGCATCTCTGTCAAGGCTTTTATACCTAACTTAGATAACATTTCTTTCTGGGTCTTTACTTCACTGCTCATATGACAAAGGTATCATAATTAAGTATCTTGAAATAAGATGATATATAGAATTAGCTATAATTTAATAACGCATAGTTGTGCCATCTGACACTTGCTGACCTTGTACACAGTATGAGAACATACACTTCATAATTGAAAGTAGATAAGGCATGGCTATTTAATATTTTCTACAAATAGAGAAATTGCTTTATTACATTTGAAGATTGTATAGATTACAAAATTCAAAAGCTAATTTTACTTCCTATAAAGTAATTAATATAGATGAGTTGGATATATTTTATTGACCTTTTCGGAACTGGTGTTTTCGCTATATCAGGAGTACTGACTGCTATCGAGAAGAGATTCGACCTTGTAGGTTCTTTAGTCATCGGATTTGTAACTGCGATAGGTGGAGGGACTATTAGAGATTTGATGATAGGTAGATTTCCTGTGGGGTGGCTGACAGATAGATCATACTTTGTAACTATTCTCATGGCTTTTATGATAGCTTATTTTCTGCAACCGCTTATTATAAAACTGAAAAGAAGCATGTTCATATTCGATACTATAGGTATTGGATTATTTACAATATTAGGGATACAGATATCGCTTTCATATGGAATCAATGTTGAAAATGCTTTGATATTAGGTGTTGTCTCTGCATGCTTTGGTGGTGTCATTAGAGATGTGTTGACTAATGAGATTCCTCTTATTTTCAGGAAAGAGATATATGCTACAGCCTGTATCATCGGTGGTATTATCTACCTCATATTACATCACGTCAATCTACAAGAAGACATAAGTATCATACTTTCTATATGCACTGTAATACTGATACGATACTTCTCAGTGAAGTATAAGTGGGGACTTAATTTTCATAAGTAAATAACAAAAAAATCTGGAATATCTATAAAGCGATATAGATTTTAGAAGCACTGTAATCAATCAGGACGTCATCTATAGGTAATTGATCTAAGCTTAATATACCATCTATTTTGATACCTAACTCATCTGAGAATTTACTTAGATCTGTCACAGCCAATTCAAGATCAAGAATGGAAAGTTTAGATATTTTTACTTTAGATACTTTTACAATATCACATGATGCCCCCGTACTGCTCGCTGTAAGAATATTACTCTGCTTAGATGTATCCTCAAAAAGAGCACCATATATCTCACTTACAGATCTATCAACAAACGATGTAGTAGCCCCGGAATCAAGTATAAAATTTAAGCTTTGTCCAGACAATGTTATAGGTACGACTATTATATCATCTACAAGTCGCATATCAGCAGATATATACTGATCGCTATTTAGTTGACTTAGATTATATCGAGGAAGCACCTGAATAACATTACGCTCATTATCGATATGTAACAGCTCTGAGCTAAATAATTGTGCTCCAATAATACCTAACAATTTAATATTAGGTTCTCTTTCTAATTGGCTAAGGTCTTGTGCATAAGCATCGATGTCTTCAAATGAAAACTGACCTATAGATAAAGCCTCCACTTTGTGCTCTGACATAGATGTTGTTCCACTTACAGTATTGAAAGTAACGGCATCATGATCTGCTCGCCTATTAAGAATCAAAGCATCAGCTCCGGTATCGAAAATTAAGTAACCATCATCACCGTCCACATTTGCTTTTATAAGCATTAGACCATCAGACTTGACAAAAGGAATCTTAACAGCAGTAGCTGATGATATCAAGCCATTTGAACTTAATGTCAACAAGAGAATAAAAAACAATATTTTATTAAATGTATAATTCACTGATTATCAATATGATTTGATGTTTTACTCTTTAAAAGTATAAACAAATCGACTGATAAGCAAGGATTGGGTAACATTAAGTTAACATTGGAGACACATTAACCTAACTTACTCTAAACATTTACGTAACTTAGTGGTGATTTTAAATCTTAAGAATGGAAAATAAAAAAGTCCTGTCAGCAGACACTGACAGGACAAATTCATTCCGAAGAATGGAAAAATTGCATTATGATAGCCCTTTTATAAGGGCTATTTTATTTCTTAGATCACGCTTAGAATATATTGTAACTCAGACTTAATGATATAGATCTATTAGGTGATAAACTTGAGAACAATTGATCATCAGTTCCAAAAGATTGGAATACAGATTCTCTATCACTTGATAATAAGTTATCAACTTTAAATCTTGCCTTAATTCTATCGTCACTTCCGAAAGTATAGCTTCCAGAAATATTTAAACTATGAAACGGCTTAGTGTATACATCCGGTCTATCTGCGATACCGACGAACTGTAGAGTCTCTCCTTTTACATTATAGAAAGTCCCGATTTCAATATTATTACTTCTTGTTCTGTACGAAAGTCCTGCATTGATAATATAAGGTGCTTGACCTGCCATGACTCTGGTGTTAGATATTTCCTCACCTACTCGAGCATTATTGATTCGAGAAGTATATTCTGTTTCACTCATATCTATCTTAGACGACGCTAATGTGATATTACCATTTACACCAAGATTACCTAACCTTGATTCGAAATCTCCTAAGTACTTCATAAATTCAAGCTCTACACCTACAACTTGACCGTTACCTACGTTACGTGGTTGGAAATTGTTAGTTGCTTGTACATACTGTACAATTTCTATAGGATTAATAAATGACTTATAGAATCCACTTATAGAAATATTCTGACCTCGTGAGCTAAAGTATTCTAATCTAAGATCATAGTTATATATATCAGTGCTCTGAAGATTACCATCCCATATCTGAGCACCCGTAGCTACATCTATATCTGAAAAGAATCCACCAATAAATGTACGTCCAGATAATGGATCTATAATCGTTGCAAATGAAGCTTCCTTAAATGAAGGTCTCGCTATCGTCTTAGAGAAAGAAGACCTCACATTAGTATTATCATTAGCAGCAAAGATAATATTAGCAGTAGGAAATAAATCCAAATTATCTAAGACTTTTACATTATCAAAAAATTCTCTTGACTGATTTACACCAGAGTAGAATTGAGTATAATCCTCCATTCTTACGCCCAAGACTACTTTTACATCATCAACAGGTTCAAATTCATTAGAGACATATGCACTAATAGTTGTCACTTCCGCATCATAAGAATTAGCATTAATAGGAATGAACTGAGGTTCGTAATATATACCACCGATATTTTCAGAATCAAAGAAATTATCCTCCACAAATAATGAATTTACATCATCATTAATATCCGTCGTACCAGTGAAGAATGCAAAATTCTGAATTTCGTAATTTCTATTCTTTAATGTGTATCCCCCTCCAATTTTCAGCTTGGCCTTATTACCTGCTAAAGTGTAATGATTGCTCAAGTCAATTTTGCTTGAGAGACTTTGCTCTTCCAGGTATCTCCATATTCTTTGAGGAACACCAGACTCTGTACCTATAGAGAGGTCATCTCCATCATTTCTTACTCGTGTGAATCTTATATCTGGATCAGTTATCTGAGACAGTGTTGGTGATACTTTCCAATCTATTGAATACTTGCCTTGACTAAGAGAATGTGAACCACTTAAAAGTGCATTAGTGACTGATCGTTGGCTGTATTGTAAGTTATGTTGTATAGCTGTAAAGTTTGAGCCTTGATCTGATCCTATATAATCAAAAAGACCCGCTGTAGATTCTCCATTCTGAAGCCTCATTAAGTTAAGTGAAAATCGATTTGTCTTCTTTTTGTAAGAGAGACCTGCTAATCCTGCTAATAAAACATTATTCGTTCCGTAATCTCCTATCTGAGACTCTCTTTGTTGTAAGTCTAAGATATCGCCAGAATTGCCCTTACCATATCTCTGAAATACTGCACCTTCATAGAAGTCTGTTGAGTTCTTGTATGACACATTAAATGTATAGCCTAACGAACCTTCATTGTTATTCAACTGATTACCAAGAGAGAATCCTAAACTATAATCCATCATAGAACTACTTCTGAGTGCACCTAATTGTGGATTAAAGTTGCCTAAAATAGAACTGAATTCTGCTTGATTTTCAGAATCTATCAATACAGAAACCCTTGTAGGTATATCAGTTCTTCTATCAGTAGGGATCGCTCTCGTTCCGTCATCATATCCTAAGAAATCTGTACTTCCTCCTGAATATGTAAGAAACTTATTATTAAAATGCATAGAAGGATTATAACTCATTCCGACAGAAACAGATGCATTTCTTTCTTCTGGAAAGTCTTTAGTATTTATATCCACAATACCTCCTGTGAAGTCAGCAGGAAGATCTGCAGTAAATGACTTAAGTACAATAATATTATCGATGATGCTTGTAGGGAATAGATCCATCTGGATAGTATTTCTATCAGGATCTAAGCCTGGTATATCCATACCGTTAAGAATAGACTTAGTATATCTATCTCCAAGACCTCTCACATATACATACTTACCACCTTCTACAGATACACCAGAGACCCTCTTAACAGCAGCAGCAGCATCGGAATCGCCTATTTTCTTAAAACTCGCTGATGAGATACCGTCTAATAAGTTAGTCGACTTTCTCTTAATCGTTGCAAGTGCAACTTCAGTATTACGAGCTTGCTTGGCTGTAATAACAACCTCTTCTATTACTTGAGACTCTTCTGCTATCTGTGCATCAAGGGTAGTAAGCTCACCAGCCGTAACGACTACATCATTAATAGTTGTAGAAGTATAACCAATAAAACTATATACTAATGAGTAAGTTCCTGGTGATAAATCAAGAACATAAGCACCATCTAAATCCGTCGTGGTACCTGTACCATTTTCAGAGACTAATATGTTACCAAATAATATGGGTTCTCCATTACCTTGATCATAAAGGTAACCTCTGATCGTGCCTGTCTGTGCTAAACCAGAGTATGAAATAATCATTAGGATTAAAAAAATGCAATTTTTCATAATTCTATTATTTTCGAAAATATAAAAATGAGAGCACCTCCATCGAGACACTCTCATAATTGATTAGTTAATTATCTTTTATCAAGATCCATATTAGAATCCTGTAAGTAAACCTTCTGCGTCAACCATCGTCCAAGATGCAAATTCAGTAATAGTAGCACCTACAGTACCACTAGAGACATTTGTAGCATCAGCTGGCTTTGTTGAGAAAGCATCTAAAGATCCTTTGTCAACGAAAATGTCTGATACTAATAATTTACCATCAGTTAAGTGTGATGTATTAAATTGTAATCCAGTAAATACAATAGATCCTTCAGTATAATTTATAGATTCTGGATCACCGTCCAACTCAAAATCAGAATTTTCAGAGTAATTAAAGAAGTAACAATTCTCAATGTTACAAGTAACATCATCTCTCATATCAGCATACTCACCACCATCAGTACCTCCATCATTCCAACCTTTAAGGCTACCGTTTCTGAAAGTGTAAGTACCAGTGCCAGCACCTTCAGGACCGTCAAATTCTAATGAGTGATCAGATTCAGGACCTGCAATACCAACAAAGTTATCTACAGTACCTGTGTAAGCTTGATCAGCATCAAATGCATCATCTCCTTGATTGTATACGATAAGATTAGTGCAGTTAACTGATCCTCCAAAAAATTCAATTCCATCATCAACATTAGAAACAACTTCTACGTGATCTATAACAGTGCCCGTACCTACGCCACCTAAGGTCAATCCATTTATTTCATTTCCTTCTCCGATATCAGTACCACCATGTCTGATAGACACATATGTCATAACTCCAGAGTTGTCCGCCGCATCTGTACCACCATAAAGGCCATTCTGATCAGATGGAGGAATACCTTCTATCTGTACTGAAACTGCATCAGCAGATATAGGAGCATTTCCTAAAACGATAACACCACCCCATAGACCATTAATATTCGGGTCAAGGTTAGGACTTTTTACTTCGCCAGATTGAATCTCATCTGCGATAGATGTAAATATAATAGGAGCTGCCGCAGTTCCTTCAGCCATAATCTTACCACCCCTAGCAACTACAAGTGCAGTTGCATTTTCTTCAGCACCAGCTTGGCCTTTTATTATTGTACCTGGTTCTATAGTTAGTGTAGCACCTGAGGTTACTGCTATTCTACCTCCAAGAATCCAGCATTTGTCTGCTGTCCATGTTGTATTTTCAGTTACATTAGTTGTGACAATAACTTCAGTCTCCACAACTTCATCGATACAATCACAATCTGCCGTTAATATTTGACCAGCAGGGCATGTAATTCCTGCACAATTAACTACATTAGTTTCTACACATGTACATACAGCAGTAAGAACTTGACCCGCAGGACATGTTGTTGTACACTCGTCTTCATCTCCACAAGATGAAATAAGTAAACTGAATGATATTAAGACTAAAATTGGAAATAGATTAAGAATACTTTTCATAGTTGTAATTAATTAAGAGTTCGATTAAGAAATTGAGCTTGCAATTTTTCCTTTCTATCTCGAATTGGTCACAAATGTAATGGCACATTATATCCTCACTATGAATGATTCATTATCTATATATTAAATCAAAAAGAATTCTATTAACATTAGCTTAATATTGGAAAATACTCTATCAAGCATACAACAAGCTAATACTCTGACTAACAATTGATTAATTCAATACGAGCATTTGACTTAGTGATTTTATACGATCTAAGTTTTAAGGTGTCGGAAAAGATTATAGAAGAGAATGTGTTAAGATTAAGGCATGAACGAATGATTTCGATGCAGACGAATCGAGTATGACAATACTCGAAAAAAGTGAACCACGAAAGTGGGTGGGCTGAGTCATAATGGCGAGTATTTTTAACGCAGAGATTGACAAATTCTATTATAAAATTTCCGACATTCTAATATTTAAATGGCATTATACTATAACTGTGATGCTTACTATTATTAAAATAAGCGATCACCCTCATCCAAAATTATGAGCTATCTAAGAATATAAAATGGTAAAGTGTATAGGCAAAATCTTACCTTGCTGATCAATAAAAATGTGGAATTGAATTACATCATTGCAATATTAATTCAGATTATCTTCTATGCTTTACTTTGGTTCTATGATGAATACTTAGGCCTTTTGGTATGCCTTATAATAAGCTTCATTTCTGGAGGAATTCTATTATTTGCCTTAGCTGCAGAAATGGTAGAAAAATCTAAAGTACCCAAAAGCTATTTTATATGGATGATCATCTTCTGCATAGTCCCGGTAGTGGTCGCTATATTTTTCAGTTTTGTCTATGAGGGAAACTTTGATTGGCTTCGATAATTACTACAAAAAACAAATTGTTCTAAATAAAAAGAGCCACAACATGAATATCATGCTGTGGCTCTGGGGGATTATAATCAACAATACTATTTCTTAATCAATAACTTACCTGTCTGAGCTTGGTCTGCTATCC
>ENA-ORXM01003212-ORXM01003212.1-marine-metagenome-genome-assembly--contig:-NODE-3212-length-16761-cov-3.115560_pt1 | contig 16761 bp, 13 predicted proteins | sample MGYA00237867_ERZ511480 | MGnify/ENA primary metagenome ERZ511480 (study PRJEB26309, sample SAMN06266103) | marine metagenome | isolation source: Algal blade | place: United Kingdom:Sidmouth, United...
ACCAAGTTTTCCAAAAGGGAGCAGCAATGTTGATAGAAAGTATTTTTTTAGCACTTTTGTAACCATTGGCATCCTCTGCATAAGTTTCTAATTGATAATTTCCATCATCCATTTGGTATTCCCATTCTCCTTCTCTATCGGCAATAATGGTAACCGTATTATCACTTTGCAAATCTTTAACCTCAATAGCCTCAATTCTTGGCGGTGTTCCAATAACTAGGGTAATTGTTTTTGTATTCGAACAACTCAGACCTGCTTGGGTATTTGTAGCGGTTAGGGTATATGTACCTGCCTGCGAAACATTAATTGATGGCGTAGTCTCCCCCGTATCCCAATTGTACGAATGATTTGGCAACGCCGATACCGAACCAATAGCAATGCTGGCACTACCATCACATAAAAACACCTCCTCAGGAAAATCTAAGGCTGGTGTCTCTACATTGGTCAACTGGAAATCTTGTGAAGCATCATAGCAATCCACATTTTCAGCAGATGTTACTCGTACGAAAATAGTTTGCGAGCCATCTTGTAAGGTATATTGCTTGGGTAAAAAATTGTTCCCGCTAGTTGCATCGGCCAAAGAGCTGTGGTAACTAACCACAAATGCATTTGGGTCTTGCCCTCCTAATGCTTCAGAATCTTTTGATGATAAATCAAAGATGATCGCTTCTGAACAGGCAGAAGTGTCAGAAACAGGAGATGCTACAGGCATTGTCGAAAAACCAACTTGAACATCACTTATTATATTAGTATTGGTCACCGTAATTACCTCTACTCTATAAAAAGCGGAAGTGGTTACAGCTAACATTGCTGTATTTTCACCGGCTACAGGAAAGAATCCTGACCCTGTATCTTGAAACCAATTGTATGTGATAGCATCAGAAGTAGTGGCATCTAATGTTACCGTTGTACCCTCGCAAGCAGAAATTGGCGCCCCTAAAAGGTTACTAATAATAGAACAATCTAAAGCGGTATAGGGGTCAGTCACAAAAATGTTTCCTGAAAACTGAATTGAAAAACCTGAATTACTATTACTAAAATTGTTAATAAGCAAATAATAATCTTCCCCAGGCGTGACTTGTAACCAATCTTCGTACTGAATATTACTAGTATCTCCTGTAGGATCTTCACCTACGCCTAAAAAGGCGTTCTGATCTTGGTTGTCAAAAAAATTACAACGTATGGGCTCACCTAAATTATTGCAATCTGAAGATCGATATAGGGCAAAGTCCCAATCTTCTGATGTATTTGTAGAAATATTAAATCCTAATTGACCAGTAGCCCCTGTTCGAAAACGATACCAACCTGAATTCGACTCAATAGCCCCCGTTATGGTTTCTTCTAAACAACCACTTGTTTGGCTTCCTTCAAAGTCGTCAATACCAAAACCATTCGTACCACCGTTTACCGGAGTATCATTACAAATAGGTATAGCATTATTACAATCAGGTGAAACCTGTGCAAAAGTGCAGCACATCACCATGAAAAAAGTAAGGCTAAAAACTATTCTGGAAGGTTTCATTCGTAGGTTAAATATTGTATCATTCAAAAATAATACGCTAGCTGCCTTAACACTAATTTATGTTGTGTAATGGGGTAAATGGGGCATAAAGTGCCATATAATGTATATCTTTGCTGTTCGAAAAAGTCATAATTGAATGAAAATTGACAGCAGATTGAAAGAGCATTTTGAAGAGATGGGAAACGGGCATGTTTCCTCTTCTGAAGACACCCCTCTACGTAAAGATGCGTTTGTATTAAACGATGAGGAGAAAATTGAACGAATAAAAGAAAATGTAAGAGAGATCATGCTCACTTTGGGTCTTGATCTTGATGACGATAGCTTAAAAGGGACACCAGACCGCGTTTCTAAAATGTTTGTAAAAGAAATTTTTGGTGGGTTACACCCTGAGCGAAAGCCGAAAGCATCTACTTTTGATAATAAGTACAAGTATGGTGAGATGTTGGTGGAAAAGAATATCACCTTATATTCTACTTGTGAACATCACCTTTTACCTATTGTTGGAAAAGCACATGTGGCATATATTTCTAATGGAACGGTCGTAGGGTTGTCAAAAATGAACCGAATTGTTGATTATTTCGCGAAGCGGCCTCAAGTACAAGAACGTTTGAATATTCAAATCGTTAGAGAACTTCAAAAAGTCTTAGGAACCGATGATGTTGCTTGCGTGATTGATGCTAAACATCTTTGTGTTAATTCAAGGGGAATTAGAGATATTGATAGCAGCACAGTTACGGCAGAATATGGAGGCAAATTTAAAAACGAATCCGTACGTCGCGAATTTTTAGACTATCTTAATCTAGACACCAATTTCTAATCGCTTTTGCTAACAATGCAGTTGTACGAAAATCAGCATCTTAAAGTTTACAATTCTCTTTCTGGTAAAAAAGAAACCTTCAAGCCACTAAATGACGGTCATATTGGCATGTACGTTTGTGGTCCTACGGTTTATAGCAATGTGCATTTAGGTAATTGTAGAACCTTCATGTCTTTTGATATGATTTTTCGCTATTTCAAACATTTAGGATATAAAGTACGCTATGTACGAAACATTACTGATGCGGGTCACTTGGTTGATGATGCTGAAGATGGCGAAGATAAGATTGCAAAAAAAGCACGCTTAGAGCAATTAGAACCTATGGAAGTTGTGCAACGCTATACTGTTGATTTTCATAATATTCTTCAAAAATTCAACTTTTTGCCTCCGAGTATAGAGCCAACAGCAACTGGCCATATTATTGAGCAAATAGAAATTATAAAAGATATTCTTGAAAAAGAATATGGGTATGAAACCAATGGGTCAGTCTATTTTGATGTCGCCAAATTTAACGAGACCAATGAATATGGCAAGTTAAGTGGACGTAAGTTAGAAGATATGATTGCCAATACACGAGAACTTACCGCACAAAATGAGAAAAAAAATCCGCAGGACTTTGCCTTGTGGAAAAAAGCCGAACCACAGCATATTATGCGGTGGCCTTCACCATGGGGCGATGGTTTTCCCGGCTGGCATTTAGAATGTACGGCAATGAGCACAAAATATTTGGGGGAAACTTTCGATATTCACGGTGGTGGTATGGATTTAAAGTTTCCACATCACGAATGTGAAATTGCTCAAGCAGAGGCCAGTAATGGTCATTCACCAGTTAACTATTGGTTGCACGCCAATATGTTGACTATGAACGGTAAAAAAATGGCTAAATCTACCGGAAATAATATTTTACCAGGAGAAATATTTACTGGTGATAATAAAATTCTTAGCAAACCTTTTTCACCTTCTGTTGTGCGATTCTTCATGATGCAAGCACATTACACCAGTATTCTAGATTTAAGCAATGATGCGCTTTTGGCATCTGAAAAAGGCTTTCATCGTTTGATAGAAGCATTAGAAACTTTAAAACATCTTGAAACCAAAAATACATCAGACTTTGATATCGTATCATGGAAGCAAGAATGTTATGATGCTATGAATGACGATTTCAATACACCAATTTTAATTGCCAAAATGTTTGATGCGGTGAAGCGTATTAATTTAATTAAAGAGGAGAAAGAAAGTATAAGCAAAGCTGACAAAGAAATTCTATCAACTACTTTAAATGCTTTTGTGTTTGATGTTTTGGGCTTGGAAGGAAAAACAGATGACGTTGGTAATTCAGATAAATTATCAAGCGTCGTGGAACTATTGATTCAATTACGCAAGGAGGCTCGAGATAATAAAGATTTTGCCACATCGGACAAAATTCGCGATCAATTAGCAGCTATGGGCATTCAATTAAAAGATGGTAAGGAAGGAACCACCTTTAGCGTTTCTTAAAAAAAGGATAGGTGAAAAAAATTTGGATAGCCCCGTTTGTATTTCTGATACGTTTCTATCAGCAGGCAATCTCACCCTACACCCCTGCAACTTGTCGCTACTCCCCCACCTGTTCACATTACACTCTAGAAGCACTTAAAAAACATGGCCTTGTCAAAGGAGGTTGGTTGTCACTTAAACGGATCATAAGTTGTAATCCTTGGGGTGGAAAAGGATACGACCCAGTACCTTGACCAGCTGCAAGTCATTTATCAATTTCAGCTATAAAAAATGTCCTAATGCAACAATCATAGGACAATTTTAATAGATAGATTCCTGAAAATACATTTTGATTTTGAGTTCGAGTCAAACCTCAGATTCTTAAACCTGCAATTAGCAGATAAATACTATTTCTGGTTTACTGCATACTGATGACTAATTCCTATCTTAGTTGCCTCAAAATAAAGCTACATGTACTTTTTAGGTATTACTTGGAATCCGAATGAAACACTTTTCTCACTCGGACCTCTGCAAATCAAATATTACAACTTACTCTGGATTGCGGCTTTCGCATTAGGCTGGTTCATCATGAAACGCATCTTTACCAATGAAAAGAAGACCGTTGAGCAGTTAGATTCTCTTTTTATTTATACCGTTTTAGCGACAATGTTAGGAGCTAGATTAGGTCATGTATTTTTCTATCAGCCAGAATTGATATTCGAAGATCCACTTTCCATTTTACTTCCTATACAGACCGTTCCAGATTTTAAATTTACTGGCTTCGCTGGTTTGGCTAGTCACGGGGCCGCAATTGGTATCATTATCGGCATGTTCTTATATGTTCGAAAATATACTGAATTTAAAGTGCTATGGATTTTAGACCGTATTGTGATTCCAGTAGCCATAGGTGCATTTTTTGTTCGATTGGGCAACTTTTTTAATTCAGAAATCGTTGGTAAAAAAGTTGAAGAATCGTTTGTTTTTGCTACTCAGTTTATTCGCGATGGTATTCCCACATCGACAGCGATAAGCAGAACAAAGGTAGACGACGTTAATGAGGCATATAATCTCATTGAAAAATCTCCAAAATTTACTGATCTTCTTGCGGGCGTACCCTATCGTCATCCGGCTCAACTTTATGAAGGTGTTGCCTACATTTTTGTTTTTGCTATTCTATATTACATCTACTGGAAAACAGACAAAAAAGAAAAATCCGGATTCCTGTTTGGCACCTTTTTAGTGCTCTTGTGGGGCGTTCGATTTTTTGTAGAATACGTAAAAGAAAGGCAAAATGCACTTGATGAATCTTTTGAATTACTTTCCATTGGTCAAATGTTGAGTATTCCGTTTATTCTAATCGGGCTCTATTTTATGTTCAGACCAAAAGTGAGCAAATCATAATAAATTATACCTATGAAGTACCTTAAAACGAGCAGATGAAAGCATTAAAAATAGGTGTACTTTTTTGGTTAGCTGCTGTTACCTTTAGCTCTTGTAAGGAAGAACCTAAAACGGTTATTAAAACTGAGCCTATTTCTTTTACGAAAGAAGGTGACCTCACTATTGTAAAACAGGGCGCAGATACCCTAATCACTAAGTTAGACATTGAATTTGCCGAATCGGAATACGAAACGCAAACAGGCTTGATGTATCGTGAAAGTATGAATGACAATCAAGGCATGCTTTTTATTTTTAATGACGAGCGAATACACTCTTTTTATATGAAGAATACGGAGTTTCCGCTTGATATTATTTATATAAAAGCAGATTCTACTATTGCTAGTTTTCAGGAAAATGCGCAACCTTATAACGAGACAGGTCTTTCTTCGCAGGTTCCAATTCAGTTTGTTCTTGAAGTCAATGCGGGCTTAGCTGAAAAATGGCTATTAGAGGTTGGTGATAAAATTGCGTTTCATAAAAATTAATCTTTTTGGAAGTTGCTGCTAAAGAACTAGAAATTCAAACTGAAAAAGGACACCAACTTTCCGCAGTTAAGTTCTTCTCAGAAATCAGCATAAACCAAACTATAGTTATTTCTTCAGCAACTGGAGTGCTACAAAAATACTATTTCAAATTTGCCCGATACTTCGCCGCTAAAGGTTTTACAGTTTATACCTTTGACTATTATGGTATTGGAAAATCAGCAAATTCAACATCAGCTTTAATAAACAATAAGACTACGCTAAAAAATTGGGGGCAAAATGACCAAGCTGCGGTAGTTGCTTTTGCCAAAGAGGCAAATACGGATGCCTCACTTACTTTAATCACCCATAGTGTAGGGGGACAACTTTTGGGATTTAATAGCAATCATAATCTCATTGACAAGGTATTATTGGTAGCATCTCAAACAGGGTATTGGAAACAGTTTAAGGGTCTGCATCAAATAAAAATGTTATTATTTTGGTATGTTTTCATTCCCTTCATAACTCCCATATTCGGATATTTTCCGGCTAAAAAGATGGGCTTATTTGAAAATTTACCAAAACAAATGGTTTATGAGTGGGCATCTTGGGGTAAGCAAAAAAACTACATGATGTATTTCTATAATAAATCAGAGTATTTTTTTGATGTGCTAAAAATTCCGATGCTTGCATTGAGTTTTTCTAAGGATGAATTTGCACCGAAAAATGCAGTAGATTGGTTGGCAAATCAATATAAAAATGCTCCTATCAATCGCATACATCATAGTCCAAAAAAAGGCGAAAAACACGTTGGGCATTTTGGCTTTTTTAAATCATCATTTAAAGACCCACTCTGGGAACAAACGCATCAATGGATACTCACAAATACCTTCGAGCTATGAGTAACTTATTGTTAACTGGAGCAGAGACAGAACGACTAACTTTCAGAAAGTTACTCTCCTCAGATTTTAATACATGGCTAGCTTTTCATGAAGAACCACGTAGCTTTCAATTTTGGGAAGGAATGCCCAAAGACCCGAAAGAAGCTTGCGAACATTGGTTCGAAAAAGCATTTCATCGGTATGACAATAATCTAGGTGGTATGAATGTGCTAATTCATAAAAATACCAATGAATTTATTGGTCAATGTGGGCTATTGGTGCAAACCGTTGATGGCATTCAAGAACTTGAAATTGGATACTCCATACTTCCCAAACATTGGAAAAAAGGATATGCTACTGAGGCCGCTAAAAAATGTAAAGCGCACGTAATCAAAAATGGTTTGGCTCAATCTCTGATTTCTATTATCCATGTAGATAATATTCCCTCTAAAAAAGTTGCTATTAATAACGGCATGGAACTAGATAAAACGACGATTTATAATGACAATCCTACGCACATTTTTAGAATTATATTATGAAACAACATTGGGCTATATTCATTGATAATAATTCAAAAAAATCAAAAATACTTCAGCAGCTTTTGAAGGGTGACCTATCTCAAAGACTTTCATTTCTAAATAATTTGAAAGGAGCTTTATTCTCGAAAACTGTGTTAGAAAAATTAATGGATGAAGAAGATCGTCATGGTATTAAAAAAATAGCAAAAGAAACCGATCAACCTTTGCGAACCATGTCAAGTGGTGAACAAATAAAGGCACTCTTAACCTACCTATTGAATGATAATCCTGATTTTATAATACTTGATAACCCATTTGATAATTTAGATACCACCTCGCAAAAGCTTCTTTCACATACATTGAAGGAGCGCTCAGTTAAAACCACATTCATACAATTAATTAGTCGCAAAAGTGATCTACTACCCTTTATTTCTAATTATGCAAGCTTACAAATAGACGAGCTTTCTTTTGATATGGATATAGAAAATAGTCTTAACATTGAAGCACCGAGCGTATTTAAGGGTATTATTCCTTCTCCACTAAGCTCAATATCTTTTGATTATGAAAACCTTATTCAATTTAAAAATGTAACAGTACGCTTTGGAAAAAAGACAGTTCTTCAACACATCAATTGGACTATTAAAAAAGGAGATTTCTGGCAACTAATTGGAAAAAACGGTAGTGGAAAAACCACTTTGCTTTCTATGCTAACTGGTGAAAACCCTAAAGGATATGGACAAGAACTATATCTTTTTGGAAAAAAGAAAGGTAGTGGTGAAAGCATATGGGACATTAAAAAAAATATAGGCTATTTCACACCAGCAATGACCGATAAATTCACCGGATATCACACCATAGAAAATATGATACTCTCGGGTTTTAATGATTCTATTGGCTTATACCTAAAACCTACCGAGTCACAATTGCGACTTACCAAAGAATGGTTACGTTTACTTAACCTGTGGGATATAAAACACACGCTCTTTCATAATCTATCTATGGGGCAAAAGCGATTGGTCATGACCACTCGAGCCATGATTAAGCATCCATTACTACTGATACTAGACGAACCTACTGCAGGTCTTGATGATGCTTCAGCCAGACTTGTTGTTGCCTTAGTTAATAAAATGGCTCGCGAAAGTAATATAGCTACAGTTTTTGTCTCCCATCGAAGAGAAGCAGGGTTAGAACCTGATTTTGTTTATGAATTAAAAATGACCGATGAAGGCTCCTTGGGGCATATCGTTCAGGTTTGATCTTTTTGCAAAAAAAGAGCGGCTCATTTAGAACCGCTCTTTTATTTCATTTTAAATTGGCTTTCCTATTTTTCTACTTTAGCCCCATCTTTCACGCTTTTCTTTAAGAAGTCAAACATTACAGGAGTTGCTATAAATAAAGAAGAATACGTACCTACGATGATACCAATGATCATTGCAAACATAAATCCTCGAAGCGATTCACCGCCAAAAACAAAGATTGCCAATAATACAACCAATGTAGTTAAAGATGTATTTAAGGTTCTACTCAAGGTACTATTCAAGGCTAAATTTACATTCTCACCATTTCGCCAACCTTTCTCACCAATAATTTCTCGAATACGGTCAAAAACAACCACCGTATCATTCAAGGAATACCCAATTACCGTAAGGATGGCAGCAATAAATGCCTGATCAATCTCCATGTTAAAAGGCATAATAGTGCCGAAAAGTGAGAAGATGCCTAATACAATTAAAACATCATGAAAAACTGCGGTCACAGCCCCTAACGAGAATTGCCACTTTCGGAAACGTAACAAAATGTATAAGAATACCACAGCCAGAGATCCGAAAATAGCCCAATAGGCATTGGACTTAATATCATCTGCAATGGTAGGCCCAACTTTAACTGATTGCATAATACCTATGGCTTTCTCATCACTACCAACAATAAAGTCAGCTTTCGTTGTTTCAGCAGGTAAATATTTTTGAAGTGAGGTATATAATTTATCTTGAATTTCATCATCTACCTCAATACCTTCTACATCTATTTTGTAAGGTGTTGTAATTTTAATTTGATTGGTTTCACCGAAAGTTTTAACAAGCGTTCCACTTCCAAAAACCGTATTCAACTCTGAAGCTATTTCAGAAGGGTTTACAGGTTTTTCAAAGCGAACCTGATAGGATCTTCCTCCCACAAAATCAACACCTTCTTGCAAACCATTTGTAAATAAAGAAAATATGCCTACCCCAACCAAAATTGCCGATAGTATATATGATATTTTACGTTTTCCTAAGAAATTGATATTGATGTTTTGGAAGAGATTTTTAGTAAGAGTCGTCGAGAAATCTAATCTTCTTGTTCTTCCCTCCAAATACCAGTCTACCAATAATCGTGTAATAAAGATTGCCGTAAACAAAGAAGTTAAAATACCAATCAATAAGGTAGTTGCAAACCCTTTAATAGGTCCTGAACCGAATACGAAGAGAATCAAGGCTGTTAGACCTGTCGTAATGTTCGCATCTAAAATTGAAGAAAGTGCATTGCCAAAACCGTCTGCGACTGCTTGACTTTTGCCTTTTCCCTTTTTAAGCTCTTCTTTAATCCGTTCAAAAATAAGAACGTTTGCATCTACTGACATACCAATCGTCAATACGATACCTGCAATCCCCGGAAGGGTTAGCACCGCATCAATACTCGTTAGTACTCCGAAAATTAATAGAATGTTTAGCAATAAAGCAATATCAGCAAAAAGACCTGCTTTACCATAATAGAAAACCATCCATACCAATACGATCAACATCGCTATAATGAAAGACATTAAACCACTATCAATAGCTTCTTGACCTAACGATGGACCAACGATTGCAGATTCTATAATTTCTGCTCTAGCTGGTAACTTACCTGCTCGCAAGACATTAGCAATATCTTTTGTTTCCGCAACGGTAAAGGTACCCGTGATAGATGTTCCTCCACCAGAAATACCACCAACCACAGAACAACCTGGCGCTGTATATACCTTATTATCTAATACAACTGCAATACCAGTTTTATTTAGGTTTGCGTCACTCGTTAGTTTTTGCCATAATTTTGACCCACTAGTATTCATACTCATACTAATAGCAGGCTTTCCGTTTTCAAAAGTATCTCTAGCATCGCTAACCACATCACCGCTAATTCTAGGCTCATTCGCTCGATTCGATTTTAAGGCGTACAAATCAATAACCTCAACATCTTCGGTTGCCGGACGTTCCCATGCGAATTTTGTAAACTGAATATCCGCGGGTAGTAGACGAATGATTTCGGGCATTTTCAAATAACTATTAATAGCCGCTGTATCCTTAACAGCGGCCCTAAACATCGCATTGCCATTAGGACTTGGAGGCAATAATTTATCGAATAACGGATTCACCTGAGCGGCTACATCTAAAGAATCTGTAGTGACGTCTGATAGTAATGAATCTAATTCAGTTTCTTCTTTGATAGGCTCTTCAACTTCAGTTGTGGTTTCTACCAAGGTTTTTAATTTCTCATTGGCCTGAATTAAGAAGGTGCTAAAACTAGGGTTGTTTTGTTCCCATGTTTCCCAAAATTCCAATTGTGCTGTCTTAGATACCAATTCCAAAGCACGTTTCACATCTTTGGCACCTGGCAATTCAATAAGCACACGCCCTGAATTTCCTAAACGTTGAATATTTGGTTGGGTAACTCCAAAACCATCAATACGCTCACGTAAGACTTCAAAGGCTGAGATAATCGCTTCATCAATTTTGGTACGAAGAATTGGTTTAACCTGATCATCAGTCATTTCAAAATTGATTTCCTCGCTCAGGCTTTTATTAGCAAAAATGTCAGGTGAGGCCAATTTTGTATCTCCTTTGATTTTATCAAAAGCTTCAAAAAATAGGTCTAAATACGTATCATCACTATTTCTAGATAATTCATCTGCATCAGCTAAGGCTCTTTCAAAAACTGGGTTCTTTGACTTATCAGCTAGTCCTCTTAAAATATCTTTAATAGAAATTTGAAGGGTAACATTGATACCCCCTTCAAGGTCAAGCCCTTTGTTTAGTTGTTTTTTCTTCGCAGCGTTATATGTAGTAAAACCAAATTGTGAGTTTTTACCAATAGAGTCTAGGTATCTAGCCACCAATTGATCTTTTTCAGCAGAAGGAACCTGGTCAGTTCTATCCGTTAATAGACCAGCAACATGCTGCTCTGCATCTTTTTCTACTTTATTTGTGATAAAAGTAAAGGATAGTTGATAAATACTAACTAACCCAAAAAGTAAAGCGAAAAGCTTAATAAGTCCTTTATTTTGCATTTTATTATTTAATTAGGTTTACAATTTTCTTTGGTAATAACACAAAGAAATATTGCTGAATATTGATTATAAGGATGTTGTTTAAGAAGGGCCAAAGATTCTTTTTATAAAATGTTTCGATTCTTTGGCAATACTCTTTTTATGAAAATAAGTTTAGGGAAGTTCTATGTTTACCAATTATATAGATAGGTAAGAACTTCAACTATTTCCAAAAATGTAAGGTCCTGCCCTTACTTCTGGAATAGTATCTGAAGTATTATCTATTGCAATTGCAATACGTTTATTAATATTGAAAGCTACCTGTGCAAGTGCATCTTGCTCAAGGACTATTAAATCATTAAAGAGAGTAACTACAGTATTGGAAAACCGTTCATGATCATGATTTAGTTCAAAAGCAAATTTGCCGTTACTACTTAAAACATCATCAGTTTGTTGTTGTAGATCTGAAACAACTATGCGATACGTTTCAGGAAGCTTGTCTTTAGGGAAATCGACAGGCACTTCATGTATACCTCCATATAGCAATAATAATTCACTATCCTGAGATAGAAATTCTCGGATACCAAGAGCGTCAATATCACTATAATAGCGGATACTTAGTTGCGCATCATCATTTTCTACTATTTCAATATTAACAATACCAAAAGCTTCTAACTTTTCGGTAACCATCGCTAAAGCATCATCTCGGGTACTTACTGAAGTAAGTTCGACATCAGTAAATTGCAATACAATTTGCTGATTAGCGAGTTTAGCTTGCTCTTGACTTAAACCTAGAAAGGCTAGAACAACAATTAAAGTACTTATGTACCATTTTGAATTCATGCGTGCAAAGATAAAAATAAAGATAATATTACGTAGTATATTTTTTACAATATACATTTCTGAAAATATCATGATAAAAAAAGTGCCTTTATAGTTGAACTATAAAGGCACTTTAATTAATAATAATTTAGTATTCAACCTATAACTCTAAGAGACCATTTGTCTTAGAGACACCTGCCGCACTCTCTTGCATTTTCGCCTTTTCAGCGTCACTTAAAGGTATATCAACAATTTGTTCGATACCATTTTTTCCTAAGATTACGGGAACACCGATACAAATATCGCTCAAACCGTACTCTCCTTCTAAAAAAGTAGAGCACGGGAACATTTTTTTCTGATCACATGCGATGGCTTGAACCAATGCTGAAACGGCAGCTCCAGGGGCATACCAAGCACTAGTGCCTAACAAGCCGGTTAAGGTAGCACCACCAACTTTCGTATCAGCAGCGACTTGTTCTAATCTATCCGAAGCTAAAAATTCAGAAACACGAATACTATTTCTGGTAGCATGCGACGTTAATGGAACCATACCTTTGTCACTATGACCGCCAATGACCATACCATCTATGTCAGAAATAGGCGCATCCATAGCTTCAGCCAGACGATATTTAAAACGAGCGCTATCTAGAGCTCCTCCCATACCTATAATTCTATTCTTAGGCAAGCTTGTGGTTTTATGAACTAGATAGGTCATGGTATCCATAGGGTTACTTACTACAATCAAAATTACATTTGGAGAGTGTTCTATCAAGTTTGAAGAAACTGTCTTCACTATTCCAGCATTGATACCGATCAATTCTTCTCGTGTCATACCTGGTTTTCTTGGGATACCAGAAGTAATTACAGCAATATCGCTTCCAGCGGTCTTTGAATAATCGCCAGTAGTTCCTGTAATTTTTGTATCGAATCCGTTTAATGAAGCGGTTTGCATTAAATCCATGGCTTTACCTTCAGCATAACCTTCTTTGATATCTACCAAAACCACTTCTGATGCGAAATTCTTGATAGCAATGTACTCTGCACAACTTGCGCCAACTGCACCTGCCCCTACTACGGTAACTTTCATATGTATTTCTTTTATTATGTTAATTTATGAGTCTTTCAAAAATACAAATTCTTAGTAGAAGAATATCGATGAAACGCACTTTAATGTGTTTGAAAAAAACCGATGAACTACCGCTATTGTTAAAAATTAAAGCGCTTCAACGAAGAAAAACGAAATTTTGAACCATACGTCGAATTTTAGCAATACCATCTTGTTAGCATGCGTTCTATAAACACAAAACCCCCAAATCTCCTTGCCAACTGGCAGGTAAAAAACCTACGTAATGAAAAAATTATTTTCATTTTTAGCAATTATTGGATTAATATTCGCGAGCAATTGTTCTCGAATACCAGAAAACAACGATCCGGTCATCGGTATTTGGTCAAAAGTTGATATTAAAGAAGCTACCCAAACCTCCAAAAAGAGTACTGTTCGACAAGAATGGATTTTTAATGATGCCTATCTTGGACGTTTTCACCGGTATAATAATACCAATTTAGAAGTCATAACTGATTTTAAGTGGAATGAGGAAGATGGTACTTACACCATAACTTATCCTGGTCTTCCTGAAAAACCAGATCATTTTGTAAGTATGGATGAAAAAGAAGGCGATACGGTTTTAGAACTTACGGACGGCTCTATACTGGCAAAAAGAGAATAGTTCGCTTATTAGATAAAATATATAAGACCTAGTTAGATAAATCTAACTAGGTCTTTTTGTTTAAACAAAATATTTACTAGACATCGATGTTTGCATAAACTGCATTCTTTTCAATAAACTCTCTTCTGGGAGGTACCTCATCACCCATCAGCATTGAAAATATACGATCTGCTTCTGTTGCATTATCAATGGTAATTTGCCTCAAAGTCCTAAAATCAGGATTCATTGTGGTATCCCATAATTGTTCTGCGTTCATCTCACCCAGACCTTTATACCGCTGAATACTAACTCCACCACTATAGCTATCTGCTATTGCATCGCGCTCTTCATCATTCCAAGCGTATCGTTTCTTTTGCCCTTTCTTGACCAAGTACAAAGGAGGTGTAGCGATATAAACATGACCTTGCTCAATCAGTTCGCGCATGTAACGAAAGAAGAAGGTTAAAATTAATGTTTCAATATGGCTACCATCAACATCGGCATCACACATGATAACAACCTTATGATATCTCAGTTTTTCAATATTTAAGGCTTTGCTATCATCTTCGGTACCAATGGTGACGCCAAGTGCCGTATAAATATTCTTGATTTCTTCATTATCAAAAACACGATGTGGCATTGCCTTTTCAACATTTAGAATTTTACCCCTTAGTGGCAGAATTGCCTGAAAATTTCTATCCCTACCTTGTTTAGCTGTACCCCCTGCTGAATCTCCCTCAACAAGAAAAACTTCGCAATTCACAGGATCTTGATCTGAACAATCTGATAATTTACCAGGAAGTCCCCCTATGCTCATTACAGTTTTGCGCTGTACCATTTCACGAGCTTTGGTAGCGGCATGTCGTGCTTGCGCTGCCAGAATTACTTTTTGTACAATTACCTTGGCATCATCAGGATTCTCTTCCAAATAATTAGTCAACATTTCTGATACTGATTGACTCACCGCCGAAGAAACCTCACGATTACCTAATTTAGTTTTGGTTTGGCCTTCAAATTGAGGTTCAGCAACTTTAACCGATACAATTGCCGTCAATCCCTCTCGGAAATCATCTCCCTGAACGTCAAATTTTAATTTATCAAGCATTCCTGATGAGTCGGCATACTTCTTAAGAGTTCCAGTAAGTCCTCGACGGAATCCTGATAAATGCGTCCCACCTTCATGTGTGTTAATATTATTTACATATGAATGCAAATTCTCTGTATAAGAAGTATTATAAACCATGGCAACCTCAACAGGAATGCCATTTTTTTCCCCTTCCATAGAAATAACATTCTGAATCAATTGCTCTCGATTTCCATCTAAGAACTTTACAAACTCCTTAAGACCCTCATCCGAATAAAAAGTTTCACTCAAATACCCCGATTCACTCTCCTTATCTTTTTGACGCTTATCTGTTATTGTAATCGTTACCCCTTTGTTCAAATATGAAAGTTCACGCATTCTATTCGAAAGCGTCTCATAGCTATATTCTATAGTCTGGGTAAAAATAGTTGTGTCAGGCAAAAAAGTTACTTCTGTACCTCTCTCTGTTGTTTCTCCAATAGTTTTTACAGGATATTGCGCTTTACCTCGAGCGTATTCTTGTTCCCAGATTTTACCGTCTTTATATACCGTTGCTTTTAGATGCTCTGATAAGGCATTCACACAAGAAACACCTACCCCATGAAGACCACCAGAAACCTTATAAGAATCTTTATCAAATTTACCCCCAGCTCCAATTTTGGTCATTACTACCTGTAGCGCAGAAACTCCTTCTTTTTTATGCATTCCTACGGGAATACCTCTACCATTATCTCTAGTAGTTACCGAATTATCTTCATTTATTGTGACGCTTATCGTATCACAATGACCACCCATTGCCTCATCAATTGAATTATCGACGACTTCGTACACCAAATGATGTAATCCTCTAACGCCAACATCACCAATGTACATGGATGGACGCATGCGCACATGTTCCATGCCCTCAAGGGCTTGAATACTATCTGCCGAATACTCCTTCATAGGTGCATCCACTTTTTTAATTTCTTCTTGAGGTATTTTGTTCTCTTCAGCCTCGTTATTTGCTTCTTCGCTCATAAATAAATCAGGTTGTATTTAATTCAAATTTTGCAATCTTACAAATATACGCAATACCCCATGAAATATGGGTTAACCTCATTTTTAAACACCGAAGTTATTAACATTTTTTGTGGAAAAAAGTGACCTTAAAAAAACTAATAAAGTCTTGATTCTTAAAAAAGTGAAATTACTAATGAAACTCGAAAAGGAAAAAGCTTAAACAAAAAAAGCCTCGATTTTAATCGAGGCTTATCAGCGACTTAAAATGTTCTATTTCTTATTCGTATACACTTACAATTTCTTTTTTAATACGCATCATCATGAACATTAGCTACAGCCCTGCCAGAGGGGTCATTCATGTTTTTGAAGGCTTCGTCCCATTCTAATGCAATTTGCGTACTACAAGCGACCGATGCTTCTTGTGGTACGCATAAAGCTGCTGCATCAGAAGGAAAGTGTTGCTCAAAAATCGATCGATAGTAAAACTCTTCTTTTGACGTTGGTGTTTGTAATGGGAATCTGAACTTTGCATTCGCTAACTGCTCATCACTTACCTCGGTATTTACAACCTCTTTCAAGGTATCAATCCAACTATACCCTACACCGTCAGAAAATTGTTCTTTTTGACGCCAAGCCACACTTTCTGGTAACATATCTTCAAAGGCTTTACGAACTACCCATTTTTCCATACGCTCTCCATTAATCATTTTGTCTTTTGGGTTGATACGCATAGCTACATCCATAAATTCTTTATCC
>ENA-ORXM01003213-ORXM01003213.1-marine-metagenome-genome-assembly--contig:-NODE-3213-length-16755-cov-3.109246_pt1 | contig 16755 bp, 14 predicted proteins | sample MGYA00237867_ERZ511480 | MGnify/ENA primary metagenome ERZ511480 (study PRJEB26309, sample SAMN06266103) | marine metagenome | isolation source: Algal blade | place: United Kingdom:Sidmouth, United...
CCGTCTCAAGAGGGCATTCATTTCGGAATTCTATTTAAAGTGTAATAAATTTTTCCAACGCTAGGAGAACGACCGCTCGTGCTTTTGAGCTGTGAGACATCAATCATGACGACTTTACCTTCAGTCAAATTCAATTTGACTGTAACGGATTTCCTGTCAGGGGACAGGCTTATATCCGTTAGACGCAAATCTCTAAGGTCTTGCTTAGGCGAACCGTAATTTGAGCTGTAATCATAATGCCAGTCTTGGGCTGTGACAGAAGACTTCGTAATAATGTTAGGGTCCAAGGCTTCCGTAAAGGTGATGTCGAAGCCTGTCGGGGAGACTGAGATATTTTCCACTTCGAATGGATTGGTTTCGCCGTCCCAGACCACACGTTGCAGTCCAAAAGGCTTTGGCCCTTCGGCGGCCCAGCCGGCCGTCGTCTGCCCCACCCAGAGGTGCCCGTGGCTGTCAAAGCTCGTGCGGATATTACCGCTTTGGAAACCGCCAATAAAGTTCATTACAGCGCCTTGATATTGACCGTCCACTTTTTCGAGCATCACACGAAAAACATTGGATTGGGTTTGATCACCAATAAAAATCTGCCCTTCAAAAGGCCCAAACAATCCTCCCGTTTGATCCCATTCCGGATTACCGGGAGAATTAGAGACTTCGACATGCGGGAACCAGACAGCCGGGACTTCAGCGATTTGGCTGAGCTCCTCCGGGGACATTGCTTTAATTTTTTCAACAGAATAATCTGGGTGATCCCTAAGCGATACAGGGTGACCATAAAACTTACCGCTCTCGAGAAGGTGGAGTTTCGACGTTCCCACCCAATCCCCTTGATTGTCTGTATAAAATATCTCGCCGTCAGGACTGGCGCCAATCCCTGCAGGCGAGCGAAGGCCTGAAGCAAAAGGGTAGAACGTCCCGTCCGGACTGACCCGGTAGGCCCATCCGCGATAGCCGCCTGTGCTTCCCATAGCGCCTAGAGTAAAGGATCCAGGTTTGTCATGGCTTAGATTCAGTGTTCCGTAGAGATTTCCGTCGCTATCCTGCGCCGGGCCGAAATGATATTCATGGTAATTATCATGAAATTCCCAACCATCCGCGATATTGATATATTCGTCCGCAATCCCGTCGCCATCCGTGTCGACAAGGCGCGTCAGTTCCGGCTTTTGGGCCACGAGTAAGGATCCGTCCTCAGCACAGCTCAGCCCCGCGGGCTCGTCCAGCCCGTCTGCGAATTTTGTCCATTTGGGATCGGTAAGTGCAGCCTGCGGAGTCGAATTATCCAGCGCCCAAATATCGCCCATCCGAATTGCAGCGTAGACCCTGTTATTATCACAGGCGGCTAAGCCCGCAACTTCAAATGTAGCGCCCTCAGGCGCCGCAATGGTTTGGATTGAGTAACCGTCCGGCGCATAGGTCCCGGCAGCTTGCGCAAAACTTGTGGCGGGATAAAGAGGAATAACGCAGAGGATCGTCTTCCACCATAAACGCTTAGGAATGCTCCGCTGTGTCAACATACTCATAATTTCTCAATCAAAATGGTTTGAACAATAGTGTAATTATCGCTTGTGGTATGTGATGCATCAGTTTTGGTCACGCTGTAATTTTCGATGTCCGGCAGTGCCATATTGACGGACGGCTCTGTTGAGCCCCCCTTCACGCCGACTTCAAATTTTACCCCGGTGTCTTGCGCATGGCCGGATATGCGAAAATCTGTTCCATCCTTTGTAAAATAGAAAGCCGGCGACTCCCCGCGTGTGTATTTTTTAAACCGACAGTCACGATCTGTGTCATGTGTTACGGAGAGGACATCCGGGTGGTGGAAAGCCCAGTCTCCCATGGGCTGGCCTGCACCTTTTCCGCGCCCGATAACATTAGGCCCGATATTTAAGAAATCGCCTTCCCATAAACCAACAATGTCACAACTACGTGTGTTGAAAGCATAACTCATATTATTCGTAAGTCCGACATTCACGCTATAGGCAGGGAGCTCGATTGTCTTTATGCGAACCACCTGCGGAAGTTCACCTATTTCGACCTCTATCAAGGAGTCTTCCATCTCAATCTTTGCGCGGCGGGACAAAGGGGCCAGTTTGGGATAGCCCTCGCTTCGAATAATATATGCGCGTGCGCTGCTCTTATGCCACATGGTCCAAGGTTCATCAGCTTTGATTGGACCGGACACGAAATAAGCGATTTTCAATGTTTGGGAACCGCGCTCTAATGGAATAACCCAGTCCCATCCGCTCGGGTCGACCGGCACGACAGGCTCGTCATTAATTTCGATCTGAAGTTCAGTTTTTTGATTGGCATTTGTCCAGCCGGCTTCCTCGAACAAAAGCGCTGTGGGTTCCGGCCATGGGACACTCAGCGGGCCTTCCAGTACGACGATGAAGTTCGGAACCTCAATACGTTCGAAATCAGCAAGACCGTTTTTGAATCGCCCCGACACAACAGGCTTCGACGAATTAACAATAGAAAAGTCCGGCGCCGAGCCCTCTGCCACGGGGTAGATTTTATAATCGACATAGTCCCAGCCTTGCCGTTTGGAGCGAATAAATTTGGCGACGCTGCTCATTTCATCGTCTGAGAGAAGCTCCGCGAAGCCAGGCATGCCGCTATCAGGAAAACCGCTTGAGATGTTGTGAGATATATTTGCAATAGTGTCGCCGTAAAGCCATTCGCTATCAGCGAGATTTACGCCTGCGGCGCCTTCCAGATTTTGACCATGGCATGAAACGCAATGCGTTTTATAACTCGCTTCGCCGAGATTGAGTTCGGCAATCGTGTAATTTTCCCCCGTAGCTTGGGCAGATGTTTTATCTTGAGGGCTGTTTTGGGAACAGGCTGAAAGGATTAAAAAAGAGGCGCAACAGAGCCCGCCCCATGTCTTTCTAGATTTCCGCATTACAGTTTTCTGACCCAGATATTTCTGTATTCGACGGGCTCGCCATGATCTTGAAGATGCAACGGCGCGCATCCATGCGCCTCATAAAATGGGTGGCCAATATAGCGGGTTGAGCCTTTAATTTCGCTATGATTTTGCACGATTACGCCATTATGTAACACGGTAACAAAGGCGGGGGATATGAGCTGCCCATCTTCTGCAAATTCGGGCGCTTTGAAAATAATATCATAAGCTTGCCAAGCTCCCGGCGCCTTCGATGCATTTACAAGCGGGGGATATTGTTTGTAAATTGACCCGGCTTGCCCGTTTGCATAGGTCTCATTTCCATTAGAGTTCAAGACTTGCACCTCATACCGGCTTTGCAAAAAAACCCCACTATTCCCCCAATTTTGTCCGGTGCCGTTTCCATTCACTCCGGCGGATGGAGACCGCCATTCGAGATGCAATTGAATATCGCAAAAATTCTCGCGTGTCGAAATTCCGCCTGCTCCTGCTGACACGTGGGCGATGTTGTCTTCAACTTTCCATAGCGCCGCGCCGCCATCATCACCTTGCCAAGCGTCGAGAGACGATCCGTCAAATAAAGAAATCGCATCTGAGGGTTTCATATCCGCGTCAAAACCCAATTGAACGGGTTTGACTGACCAGTCTTCAGTCTCCTCAGGCGTCATATCTGCAGTGGAGGAAGCACCATCCACATCAACCGTTTCGTCGGAAATGTCTTGCACCGCACATGCCGCCGCAAGTAAAATGGAGAGTCCCAAAAAAGCGATTTTTGAAAGACGCTTTTTGAATGCCATACTGTAATTTCCCCGTTCTTTATATTTTTAAAACGGATTATCTGCGTCATCAAGGAAAATATGATAGCGCTGTCATTTTCTTTATGTATGGTTGAAAAAAGAGATCATTGTTCATCAACGGCGGCGCTGAATGAAAAGTCTATATTTGGCGTCAACCCAGTCCTTTCGGCAAAATGATATCACCCTGTCTGATGGCCTGAAAGGTCTGCTTCTGGGGCTTCGGGGATCTATGCTAATTTTCCTGATATTGGGCGGGGTCGCTTCCGCACAAGTTTCTGAAACTGACGCAGTGATCGCAACGGCAAGTCGACTTGAAGGGCCGGAGAATCGAGATGTTCAAGTTCTTTCGCAAGACGCTTTATCTTTGGACGTTTTAGACTCGCTGGGACGCCTGCCCGGCGTGACAACTTTTACGAATGGCGGCGTGGGCGGCAGCAGTTTTTTATCAATTCGGGGCGGCGAACCAAATTTTACGCTTATTCTATTTGACGGCATTCGTTTGAATGATTCCACGAACTCCGCCGGTGGAGCCTTTGACTTCAATCAGATTGAACCGGCTTTCATTGACCGAATAGAAATTAAACGCGGAGCAGGATCGGCTGTCCATGGCTCTGACGCTTTATCCGGCGTTGTTAATATTATCAGCGCTTCGCCAGACGCTACCTTCGGTTTGTCTGCAGATCTCGGGGCAAGCGTACAAACGGAAGGCGGTTATGCTTTAAGTGGTTTGGCCGGTCATAGCGGCAAGAGCGGAGCTTTCCAATTGGGTTTAGCGCGGCGCGACAGCGGCACCTTATCAGAAAACAGCGCGCTAAGCCGGGACGCGGCACTCATCAGAGTGAACCGCTCACTTGGCGGTGGGACATTTGATGTGACAGCCTATCATGCCACAACAGATCGCTTCGCCTATGCCGAGGATAGTGGAGGAGATATTTCTCCGCAGGGTCCTATTTTGGAGGATAGAGATACGAAGCTAAGCCTTTTGGGTTTCCGTTACACGCGTCCTCTAAATGGCGAAACGACCTTGTACGCCGCTGTCAACTTTTCCGAGCAAACTTCCCTTTCCGATATTCCGGCAATTCCCGGAGGAGTTTTTGACGGCGTGCCCGCTCGAATAGACGACACCCAATTAAAGCGTTGGGAAGGCCTCGCTTTTATTCGCACGGCGATTGTTCAGGACTGGCAATTTGTGATGGGCGGCGGTTATGTCAATGAAAGCGGGCGTGGAGAGGGTATACTCGACATCGGTTTTCCGCTCGAAACTCGGTTTTCTGAACGGCGTGAGGTTTGGAGCACCTTTGCAGAAGCCTCAGGTCGCATCAGTCGTAATTTAGATTTTGAAGGCGCTTTGAGGCTGGATAATCCAAAGGACCGATCCCATGAATTTACCTATAAGTTAAAAGCTCTATATCGTCCTCTGGACAATTGGGAGTTACATGTTGGGCATTCCACAAACTTCAAGCTACCCAGCATTTTCGCGACGTCTTATCCCTTAATTGCCAATCCTGATTTGGAACCCGAAAAGTCTGAAAGCCTTGAGGTGGGATTGTCATATGAAAGCGATTTGAGAGGTGAATTTCGTATCACAGCGCATAGAATAAATTTTCGCAACCTTGTCGATTTTGACCCAGAGGCCTTCACAAATGTGAACCGCCAAAACGTCATCAGTCAGGGGATTGAACTTCAATATGGAAAAGCTCTCAGTGATAATTTTGACTTCATCGCATCTGTTACTTTCGCCGATATTGAAACTTCCTCTAACCAACCCCTGCGCAATCGTCCCGAATTATCTATTTCGGCATCTGCGGAATACCTATTTGCAAAAAACATTTCGGCATATTCATCCTGGCAATACGTTTCTGATCGTTTCAGCAGTTCCGTTCCAACGGGTTTTATCGAACTGAATGATTATCACCTATTTGACTTTGGCGTAACGTGGACTCCCAAGGATGATTGGAGCATTGGATTAAATTTGAAGAATGGATTTGACGCGGAATATTCTCAAGCTGTTGGGGTCAGCGAACCAAAACGATACCTTTCACTCTCAATCAATCGAACACTTTGAAAACGTGATCTTTGCTTTTTCTTTCTCCCGCGTCTTGCAAGTTTTTCATCTTACCACCGCGGTGCAGCACTCGCCCTAGATGATCCGCACTCAATTGCAGATTTACAATGCGCCACCTTAACGCCGCCGACGAATTTACTTCCGGCTGCTACAATTTTTAATCAAGGCGCAGATAATGAAAGGTAGTCTAAGTTTATCCAGCAAACTTGATGTATGACTGGAGAGTTCATTTATACCGTTGTTTGGGCGGCATAATGGCGTGCACGATACAAAAAGACCGAAACTCTAAGAGAGTTCCGGTCTTATGTGCACTCAAGTCAACGGTAGGAGGGTATCGTCTTGGCGTGCGATTTGACATGCCCATAAGGACACTAAAAGGGAATGGTGTCAGGCCGCGAGACGTCGTGGAGTCGGGCGGGGTATGTCAAATAAGGGCAGCATTTTGACCTTTCGGCTCGGCAAACACAGAACATTGCCATCCGGGAGATTGATAACCGTTTGTCCTTGGCGGACAGCGGCGATAATCTCTTTGTTAGAAACAAAAGGTCCAAGCTGCATAAGTAGGTTTAATTGTGCATCTGGATTTGCGATTGTAGCGAGGGCAGCGGCCTGCTCCCACGTAATCGTTTCATTATTAAAATATTTCAAAACTTCTGGGTGAAGCGTTTTAAATGTCATAGCTTCACATATATCTGCGAGTTTGCAGTCATATTTCTGCGCGACAGCGGCCATGGACTGCCCGCCCTTTACATCCGTAATGACAGCTGAGGCGAGTTCCGGCGCGCGCATCAATAAAGGGCGACTTTTGGCAGCAGGGTAATCCATAATACACGGCACCTTTTGCAGTGAACGCATATAATGACGGGATTTCTTAAGCTGGCGCATGGCTTCAAGTCTCTTTTTACCATCCAAGACCAGATATTTCGAATTCTGCTTGATAACGACCAAGGGGTTGAGCAGCCCAACCTCTTGAATGCTGGATTTTAAACTTTCCAAGTTCTGTGCGGGGGATTTTGCAAAAGGTTTAATTTTGCTGTTCAGCACGAGATCTGCGAGGGGCACATATATGAAGGTCATCTTATTCGCCTTTGTATTCACGGCTAAGCATCTAAATGGAGCCATCCGATGATGCCTTATGACCTAAACAAGATGAACGTCTGCGACCGGGTTTTTAAAAAATGATGAAATTTTAAGTTTTATTTTTACATAAAAAACGATCAAATTTCCAAAACATACATGAATATCCACAGTATAACTGATATTTTAGAGGATATATCCATCACCAGAAAGTCTTAATATCCGTTAACCAATTTATGGTTTACGAATAGTAAAAAACCACCTCACTGCTACTGAGTCGCTGTGTTGAGCATATAATAGCGATATTTGTTAGCGTTCTTGCGTTATCACCTCACCATGATCACACGAACTATACTGATTACGAAGCCGCGCCTAAATCCTTTATATTTTATTAACCTCACAGTGCGACAGTGCTACTAAACGAATGTCAGGAGGGCCTTGTGCCTTTAAACGCCACAAATACTAAGTTCGCGACGAAGCTAACCCCGCCGCCAAGCATTGGGCCTTCAAGCTGGAAGTATATATTAAAGCTTCTGGGATTGATGATTGTTGCCGACGGTAAAGTTTTCAAAGAAAAAGTTGACGCCTATCAAGACGCCATGATGGAACTGGCTGTGGTCATTGACCCCAGATTGGTCATGACGCGTAAAATGGTATTTGACTGGTTCGTGCTCAACAAAACCGACCTTACAGACATCATTGATAGCCTTGAATATGACAGCGTTCTCATCGATATTTTCAAAGAGATTAGAAATTTACCGCACAAACTTGATGTTGTTACGGCAATGGTCAAGATCGGAGTCTCTGATGGCGAATACTCCGACAAAGAAAAAATGTTTGTGAAAAAGACGATTCTATATTGGAATGTTAGAGGCGGCGAAACCTTTGGTGCCCCTGTCCCGCACAAGCGCGCAGCCAACAAGCCGGCTTACGAAACCACATAATTCCCCGTCGCTCTCGCGCCCAGGCCATGATTTTCTAACGATTTAGATTTACAGCGAAGTTTTAGAGGCTGAATTTGAGTTGCCCGTAATCACACTCAATGATCGGGCAGACATTTCAGCGGCATGAAGACGTGATGCTTTATGCCGCTTGAAGCGTTTTGGACTTCAGCAATTCGCCGATGTGGGATAGAAAGTTTGCAATTTCCGGATGCGTTGACGGCTTAATCATGAAGTCCAGCGCTCCCATGCGAAGAGAGTCGAGGCGGTCATCCACTTTTTTTGAGGTCGAAAACATCACGACCTTAATATCTTCAAAATGGGGATATTTGCTCAGCTTAAGCAGTATGTCGTGCCCGGACTGAACCGGCATATTAATGTCGAGAAGCAGGACATCGATAGATCCGATACCGCGATTTTTGATATAGTCGAATAGCTCTTTGCCTGAGTTGAGCCCAACAAAGTCAACAGGAACAGACGATTTGCGCAAAGATATCTTTGTTAGAAACAGATCGTCACGATCATCATCGACCATCACAATGCGTTTTGTATTGGATTCATTCCCCACTTACACCAGCTCCCAGAATTATTATTGATGTCTTATGAAAAAAAATGGTAAAAAATAAATTAAGCGGCATGGTTAAAACTTGCTAAATGCAGATTATGACACGTGGTCAGCGGGGATTAGAATTGCAATTTCTGTCCCCTCACCCAGCTCGCTTTCGATTTCAATTTTCCATCCATGACGGTCGCAAACAGACTTACATATTGCCAGTCCGATACCTGAGCCTGAATATTCATGCTTGGAATGCAGTCTCACAAATGGGTCCAGTATGTTGACGCCATCTTCCAGCTCCATTCCGATCCCATTATCCTTAAAAGACAACCGTGTGTAATTTTTATACGTTTTGGATGAAATCGTAATTTTTGGCGCGACATCAGGGTTTCGATATTTCAGACTGTTACTGATGATGTTTAAATAGACTTGCTTCATAACGCCCGGATCGCATGTCGCCGTCGGTAATTTATTGATTTTAACTTTGGCTTTTGTCTCTTCAATTTTTTCAGACAGCTCACCTACGGCCGCCTCTACTAATGACTTCACAGCAATCGGTTTACGGACCAAACTTTGATTAGCCGATGAGGAATAGAGAAGTAGATCATCGATCAATGAACGCATACGCCCCGCTGATCCCGTCATAATATCTAGGAAATATGCACCATCCTCATCAAGCTTTTCACCAAAATCAGCCTGCAAAAGCTCTCCGCTTTGCTGAATTTTACGTAGTGGCTCTTGAAGGTCATGCGAGGCCAGATATGTGAATCGGTTAAGCCCTTCATTTAAATCCTCAAGCTCTTGCTTTCGCTTCTCGAGTAGCGACAACTGGCTGTGATGCGTGACCAAGGAGCCAACAGATTGACCCAGCAAGTGTACAATTGCGAGCTCTAAATCATTAAAGGGCCGCTTTCGCTTTTCAGTGTTGGAGAAAGATAATGCTCCATAAAAGCCTTCCGGCGTGCTTGTTCGAACGCCGACATACGACTCAATGCCGGTTTGTTTATAGCAGGGCTCTTGACTCAAATCAGTAGCGCCGAGATGGTCAATTGCTATCGGGTCAAAGGTTTTTTCGAGATGATAGCATACTGTATTTCTATAATTTAAAACATCTCCGGCTTTTAAAGCTTCGTCATCAAAGCCCCAGCAATAGTCAACGACGTATTCTTCATCCTGAATTCTTGAAATTATACCTGATGGCAGGCCCAGATATTTACAGCCTATTTTCAATATAGACATCATCGTCTCAGCTACATCATCAAGGCGGTTCTCACCTAATGACAGAAGCGACTCTAACACCTCGCGATATCTGTGTTCTTCGGTGATGTCCTGCCCTGCTATTTGCATAGCCACAACTTCACCGTTGTCATTACTAATCAGGCGAGTTTTGCGCAGCATGATACGCTCGCTATCCGTCCCTTCATTCTCAACCACTTCTTGTTGATGGATCTCATCTGAGGCCTGAGATTTAATGGACTCAAATGCAAGCCTTGCCTTTTCCCCTCCAACAAGGTCGGCAAGTTTCTTTCCAACAATGTCATCGACACTGCGATTGTAAGATGTCGCCACGGACTCATTGGCCAGCACCACCAGTCCCGTATCAAGATCAACACGAGTCAATTCATCGGTAATGTCATTAATCGCAGTTTTAAAGACCTCCTGCTCAGCTAAGCGCGCACGCTCAGCGGCCTTAAATTGCGAGACATCGACCAGCGTTATCACAACACCTGAGGCCTGCTTCACGGAGGTCAGATAAGGCACGACGCGTAAAATGTAATCTTTGCCCTCAACACTGATCTCGTTATTAAATTCCGTGGACGTGCGCTTCACCTTCGCGATTTCTTCCATCAAATCGACGCTTTCGAAACGGTATGTCGTATGCTCGAACGGGCGGCCAATATCCTGGTCCAACAAATTAAAGACCGCCGTGGAACTTGGCGTGAAACGGCGAATATTGTTCATATCATCCAAGAAGATAATCCCGATAGATGTCGCTTTGAGCAGTAAATTCATGTCGTCAGTTAAAAGCGTAAGCTGATCGATTTTGATCTGATGCTCCGCGCTGACTGTGTAGAGTTCTTCATTAACCGAGTGGAGCTCTTCATTCGTCGATTGCAATTCTTCATTCGACGCCATTAGCTCTTCATTCGAGGCCTGCAATTCCTCATTACTGGTTTGCAGTTCCTCTACGAGAGACTGCAGACTTTCCTCTGTAGAGGTCAGATCACGTTCAAGATCAAGAATTCTGCGCTGCAATATATTTGACGTTTCACTGGTATCCAAAAATTTAGGTAATGGCCCAAGTGACTTTTGCGTCGAGTCAGATGTGACGAGGGTCAATAAGAAGTGACCCGCACTCGCGCCCACCGACGCCAGAGAAACAAGCGAAACAATAACAGAATTGGTTTCGCCATCGTCATTTGACATGATAACGCGACGCTCAAATTCCAATTTCTCCGCTGTCGTTAAGCGCTCAAGACCGGCCGTAACGGCGAGCCTGAGTTGAGGATCAATCAGGTCAATAATTCGATTACTGAACACACCGCCATCGATTTGCGTAAATTTGCCCGCAGATCCAAACACATGAATAACTTCGCCCGATCGATTGAGCAAAAAGCCTGGTGGTGCAAAACGCTTGAGCATTAATTCAAGCGCGTCGCCATGCGCTTTTTGAAAGCGCTGTATCGTGCCGGTTCTGCCCGGCAGGAACGGCGCCTTGTGATGCCCCTTGGATTGATGCTGGCTGTCACGCGGCAGCAGCGATGTGGCCTCAAGCAATCTGACTGAACGGCGCTTACGGTAAATTTTCCAGCGCCGGTCAAGCGTGTCAAACTCATCTTCCAATTTGCCTAATGACTCACTGGGGCCTAAAAACAGCGTGCCCTTCACATTTAGGGCAAAGTGGAACAGAGCGAGGGTTTTTTGCTGCGCCTGCTCTTCAAAATAAATCAGCACATTTCGACAACTGACTAAGTCAATGCGCGTGAAAGGCGGATCACGCAGAAGATTGTGCTGGCTAAACACGACCAAACGCCGAAGCGATTGTTTAACCTGATAGTAATCCACATGCTTGTCAAAATAACGCTCGATTTGCTCCGGCTTGAGTCCTTTAAGACTTGCCTTCGGGTAAATCCCTTCAGCGGCGGCCCCTAAAGAGCGTTTATGAATATCCGTCGCCATGATTTTTAAATTTATGGGACGATTATTTTCCCGTGCATAATCGGCAAAGGCAATCGCGAAGGAATAGGCTTCCTCGCCGCTTGAGCACCCGGGTATCCAGACCCGCACTTGCTTGTCATGGGTCATCAATTTACCCAATGGCTCAATGGCGTGTTCGTGAATGGCTTTAAAGCCCTGCGGGTCTCTGAAGAATGACGTTACATCAATGAGCAAATCAGCATAAAGCGCGTCAACTTCATCCGCATCCCGATCCAGGCGCTTGGCATATTGCTCCAGATCCATATTGGCCAGTTGCGCGCGGCGATCCAGTCTGCGCCGGATCGTAGCATCTTTGTAATAGCCAAAATCTGTTCCAAATTTCTCACGTAGCTTGAAAAATACATATTTCGCCGGATCGTCGCCCAAGACCCCCTCCGGCGAAGGCTCAATGGATTTCCCCTCACCGATGCGCTTAATCAGGAGTGGAAGTTTATGCGGCTCTGCTATGGCGTCAAAATTACCGCTTTCAATAACAGAGCGCGGCATACCATCAAATTTCGCGCTATCAGGGGCTTGTACTAAGACCTTGCCTTTGTGCTCCTTAATCACGGCCGCGCCGCGTGTCCCGTCACTTCCTGTGCCGGAGAGAACAACGGCGATAGCGTGCTCTCCATATTCATGCGCCAGGGACTCGAAGAATATATCAATAGGCAGGTTTAATTGGCGAGTATCCGGATTGGCGGTCAAGTTGAACCGGCCATCCCTTACAACCATTTTCGAGCGCGGCGGGTTAAGGTAAATCGTGTTTGGCTTTACAGGTAAATCATCGACAACACGCTTAATATCCATTGTCGAATGACGCGAGAGTAGCTCGTCCATCATGCTTTCAAAATCTGGAGAAAGATGCTGAATAACAACGAATGCAATACCTGACGTAACGGGCATGGCATCGAAAAACTGTTCAAATGGCTCCAGACCGCCGGCAGAGGCCCCAATCGCCACCATTGCAACATCAGGCTTCTCAGTTTTGTCTATTGTATCCGGTGCAGTGCTTACAGCTTTTGCTGTCTTATTTGTCTTTGATTTGGACTTTGCAGCCTTCTTAACTTGCTTCGCCATGATTTATCCGACTCCCGATCCGAAACCGACATAAAGGAAACTAAAAAGCGACTCAATAGGTCATCTTATAATTAGAGGAAACTCTCGTTACGGGGGCGTCAGCAATCCTTCGCGAATGCTCTGGCGAAGTTTATATTTGTCGACAATGTCATAGACATCCAAAATGGTTTTATCTTTCAAATAGTCCGCATCAATGGCACTTGAGATCAAAATGAAAGGAATTTCTTTGGTCACTTCCCGAAGAGTCGGAACCGATTGCTCCGCCGTGCGCCCCTTGCCTAATTTATCATCGAGAAGGATCATGTCTATGGGCTGCGACTTCAGTGTGGATATCCCTTTATCAAGCGTATTGGCATAGCGCAGTAAAAACGGGCCATCATAACAGTCTTGCAGCATGCGCTGGATCAGACGAAACTCGACTTCATCATCGTCAATTAAAAGTATATTTAGCATCTCAGACAAAACACAATATGACTCACGCCTTATGCAGCAGCAGACAGATATAAGCCATGTATCTCCCGGGCCATAGTCTCGTAATCAGATTGCGTGTGGGGTTTCGTGTAGAATGCTGTCGCGCCACGCATCTTAGCCCGCGTGCGATCTTCAGCAGCGTGCGATCCCGAAACCATAATAACCTTACACTCGGAAAATTCATCGCGTTTCTTGATGCGGCTTAGAACTTCGAAACCGCCTATCCCGGGCATACGAATGTCCAACAGGACCACATCAGGCTTGAAATTCTTCATTGTTTCGATAACAGATTCGCCGCGCGCCAGCTCTTGAAATGTTAAATCTTCGCCTGTGGACTTCATTGCACGCGTTATCATACGGCGGTCAAACTCGCTGTCGTCTATGACTAATATTTGCGACATATCGATATCCAAAAGGTCTATTTCGTGGCGTGAACTCATATTATTGCAGGCTAGAGAATCACACTATACACGAATTTTTCGAATCGCCTAACGTATTAATCAGTTCTTAATATTTGTAGCCCTTGGGAAGACCTCAAACTTAAGACATCCTTTATCTCTGTCATGCACTCTATATTAACCTTGGAGGGTGTTATGCGATCGCAAAACTGGAGTGATGTCTTAAAATTACTGGCTATGATGATTTTGGGAGGTGATAAATCACCGGAGGAGGAAAGCCGTATATTTCAAGATACCGCACTTTCCTTGAAAGAAGAAATTTATCCTGAGCTGACATTAACCCGTGAGATGGCGAAAGATTGGCTTGATGAGCACCGTGAAAATATCACACGTTCCATGAGCAGTCTCTATTTTGATGCCGCCGCGACAGACCTTCTGAGAAACCTTAGCATTTTGCCCAACAAGCAGGACATTGTACTCTTAATGATCAAAATGACGCTTTCTGCGTCTGATACCTCCCATAATGAAGAGCGCATACGTGATAAAGCCTCGGAGATTTGGCAAAGCCCCATGAAAGCGGCTGTTTAGCAGGAGCCTGCCCTAATAAATCAGCGCTCCCCCCTCGCCCTCACATTTATAGCGACGTAGGACTGAACACGTCCATAACTTACACTGCAAACGGTATTACAGCCCTATATAATAAATTTAGTGGTTAAACGTTTATCCACTTAGGCCCTGATTTACCATTTTTAGTGACAGCACCATAACGCTTTAACTTTTTAATTTGTCACCAGATTTAAACTGCCCCAATGATACGTATAAAAATTATTCTATAACTTTCAATAAGATAGCGGCCTTAACATTCACTTCCTAAGCCTCAAAATTCATAGAAAATTAATCATAAATACCGAAAGATTCAGGTTTGTTTGAAATTTCAAGCAGTTTTAACTTTCTCAATGTAGTTGAATATTCAAGGACTTTTGAAAGGTCATTATTTAAGTGAAACCAACATGGACGGGGAAAGCCAATGTTAAAATCAATTAAAATCGCATTTTGTGCATCAGTATTATTCGGAATGAGCACAGCAGCACTTGCCGCTGAAAACACAGTAACACATCCTGTTGCGCCTTCAACCGCTTCGCAAACATCTGTGTCAACGCCGGTCCTTATCAGCCGCGCCACTAAAGCCCCTACGATCCGGGTCGTTCGCAAGGCCGTCGTCAAGCCAACAGGCCAAAAAGTTGTCATGAATAATGATCGCGCCGTCATCTTCTCAGGTGACACCACGGCTCGCACAAAAGTCATTCGTCACAATGCGCGCGTCAACACAACAATGCCAAACCTGTTTAAGTAAGAGGCAAATCCCGCTCGGCTATACTCCCATGGGTCGAGCGGGCTATGTATGCACCGGAACCGCGTCCGATTGGTTTTCCGGTGCAGCCTTAACAAAGGCCGGTAATATCCGGCACGCTTCATCCATCGCAGACAGACGCGGGAATGCCGCCATATCGATCCCAAATCGGCGGGCATTATAAACTTGCGGGATGAGGCAGATTTCAAAAAATGCAGGCCTATCAGTGTAAAGAAATACGCTATCCGTGGTCTGCGCAATCTCTTCCAATGCATTAAAGCCTTTGGCAATCCAGTGGCGGACCCAGGTCGTGACCGCCTCATCATCACAGCCATGCTCGGCGCGAATATATTTCAACACAGATAAATTTTGTATCGGGTGAATGTCTGCGGCAATGCCTAATGACGCGGCCAGTATTTTGGCTCGCAGAACTGGGTCGCCGGGCAGCAAAGGCGGTTCTGACTCAATCGCATCAAGATAGTCAAGTATGGCAAGCGATTGTGTCAGGATCGTTCCGTCTTCAAGCTCAAGCGCAGGCAGATAGCCTTGGGGATTACGGGCAAAATAATCCGCCTCTTTCTGCTCACCCGTGCGTAGATTAACCGGAATATGGGCGACCTTGATCTCCTTCATCGCGAGCGCAATGCGCACGCGATATGAAGCAGAGCTGCGCCAATATCCGTAGAGCTTCATCATGATTTACGGCTCGTATTTCTCGACAGTATTCTCAATACGGCCAAAAATGGAGTTCCCGTCTGCGTCATTCATTTCAATCCCGACTTTATCACCATAACTCATAAAGGGCGTAATAAATTCGCCGGTTTGGATTTTCTCAATCATACGAATTTCCGCGATGCAGCTATAGCCGACGCCGCCATGTTCGATTTTCTTTCCCTCACCGCCTTCGAATTTATTCGAGACCGTGCCGGAGCCGATGATCGTGCCGGCGCAGAGATGACGCGTCTTGGCCGCATGGGCGACAAGCTCGGCCATGTTAAATGTCATATCCGTTTTGACATTGGCTTTGCCAAAGGGCTTGTCGTTATAATCGACCAAAAGCGGCAGATCGATGGTACTATTGCCCCACGCCTCGCCCAGCTCGTCCGGCGTCACCGCCACAGGAGAGAAGGCACAGCTGGCTTTACTCTGCACAAAGCCAAAACCCTTGGCGAGTTCACCCGGGATAAGACCGCGCAGCGACACATCATTGACCAGCATAATTAGCTTGATGTGACCTTCGGCGTCTTTGGCCGAGACGCCCATGGGTACGTCATCGGTAATGACCGTGATTTCGGCTTCCATATCTACGCCATAAGCGAGATCTGCGGCCACAATCGCGTCACGCGGACCGATAAATGTATCGCTTCCGCCCTGATACATCAGAGGGTCTTCGTAGAAGCTTTCCGGCACCGTCGCGCCGCGCGCTTTACGCACAAGTTCAACGTGGTTCAAATATGCGCTGCCATCCAGCCACTGATAAGCACGTGGAAGCGGGCTCTGGCAAGCGCTCTGCTCAAAGGCCATGTCATTTGGCACTTTACCCGCATTAAGCATCTCATAGCGCGCCTCAAGCTGCGGCGCGACAACGTCCCACTCATCCAATGCGGCCTGCAGGGTCGGCGCAATATCAGAGGCATCAACTGCGCGGGCAAGATCGCGCGAGACAATAACGAGTTGGCCATCGCGGCCGTCTTTTAGGGAGGCAAGTTTCATAATAATATAGCTTTCGATTAAGTTTCGTTTGCAATCTTCTCATGCAGCCAAGCCGCATGTCTCGGCGCTTTTTTCGTCTCGCTCCACTCGGCTAGCATATCAGGGGCGACGGATTTTAGCTGCGCCATCTGGTCTGGCGTGTGGATATTGGCGGCGAGTTCTAATCTGTGACCGTTGGGGTCAAAGAAATAGATGCTTTT
>ENA-ORXM01003214-ORXM01003214.1-marine-metagenome-genome-assembly--contig:-NODE-3214-length-16746-cov-3.286400_pt1 | contig 16746 bp, 13 predicted proteins | sample MGYA00237867_ERZ511480 | MGnify/ENA primary metagenome ERZ511480 (study PRJEB26309, sample SAMN06266103) | marine metagenome | isolation source: Algal blade | place: United Kingdom:Sidmouth, United...
GACCAGCGGCCACACCACGAGTTCGCGCGTCCACGCTCGACGGGATCCGAACGACTCGTCGGTGCGCGCGTACCCCGCCACGCGCACGGCCGCCGGGTGAGGTGCCGCGCGCGACCCGCCGATCACCGACGATACCGTCTCCCGATCGTGCGGGACGGTGCGGTCGGTGTCGGACGCGGTCGACGAGGCGTGCCCGGCTCCGGCGAGCGCGGCGCGCGCCATGACGTAGCGGTCGAGCACCGCCGTCGAGTCGGTACGCCAGCGGCCGGCCGTGCCGGCGGCGCCCGCGTACAGCGACAGGAAGTACCACGTGCTCCACAAGGGCAGCATGACCTGGCGCACCGAGTCGCGGATGCCCTGCTCGGTGACGACGAGATTGCCGCCGCGCAGCACCGGCGAGGACATCAGGAACCAGCGCATCGCGTCGGCCCCGTCACGCTCGAACACCTCGCGCACGTCGGGGTAGTTCCTGAGCGACTTGCTCATCTTGCGCCCGTCGTCGCCGAGCAGGATGCCGTGGGCGAGACAGGTGCGGAAGGCCGGGCGATCGAACAACGCCGTGGCCAAGACGTGCAGGGTGTAGAACCAACCGCGGGTCTGGCCGTTGTACTCGACGATGAAGTCGCCGGGGTAGTGCTCCTCGAACCAATCCCTGTTCTCGAACGGGTAGTGGACCTGGGCGAAGGGCATCGAACCCGACTCGAACCAGCAGTCGAGCACCTCGGGCACGCGTCGCATCGTCGCCCGGCCCGTCGGGTCGTCGGGGTTCGGCCGCGTCAGGGCGTCGATCTCGGGGCGATGGAGATTGGCGGGGCGGACGCCGAAGTCGGCCTCGAGCGCGTCGAGGGAGCCGTAGACATCGGTGCGCGGATACGCCGGATCGTCCGATTGCCACACCGGGATCGGCGAGCCCCAGTAGCGGCTTCGGCTGATCGACCAGTCGCGGGCGCCGGCGAGCCATTGCCCGAACGAGCCGTCTCTGACGTGCTCCGGGATCCAGGTGATCTCCCGGTTGAGCTCGACCATCCGCTCGCGAACGGCGGTGACCTCCACGAACCAGGAGGAGACCGCCCGGTAGATCAGCGGATTGTCGCAGCGCCAGCAATGTGGGTAGGGATGATCGTAGCTCTCGTGGCGCAGCAGCACACCGGCCTCGCGGAGCGCCCGGACGATCGGCGTGTTGGCCTCGAAGACATGCTGCCCGGCGAAGTCTCGAACCTCGGCCGTGAACTCGCCCTTGCTGTCGACCGGCACCACCGGGGTGATGCCGGCAGCATCGGTGACCAGCTTGTCCTCCTCACCGAAGGCCGGGGCGATGTGGACGAGACCGGTTCCGTCCTCGGCGCTGACGTAGTCGGCGGGCAACACCTGGTGGGCGTTGGCGCGCCCCGCGAAGTAGTCGAACGGAGGCGTGTAGCGGCGGCCGAGTAGCTCCGAGCCCTTCAGGCGCTCGACGACCGGCGGCTCGTCGCCGATCTCCCGGGCATAACGCGCGACCGCAGCCTCGGCCAGGATCAGCCGCTCGCCGGCGAAGTCACCCGTCTCCGGACGGACGACGACGTAGTCGAGCTCGGGGTGTACCGCCGCGGCGAGATTCGAGGGCAGCGTCCAGGGCGTCGTCGTCCAGATCAGGGCAAGCTCGCCGCTCTCGAGCCGGAGCCCGACGGTGACCGCCGGATCCTGCCGCTGTCGATAGACGTCGTCCATGCGCGTCTCGGTGTTCGACAACGGCGTCTCGCAACGCCAGCAGTAGGCGAGCACGCGAAAACCCTCGTAGACGAGGCCCTTGTCGTGCAGTGTCTTGAACGCCCACATGACCGATTCCATGTAGTCGGTGTCGAGCGTCTTGTAGTCGTTGTCGAAGTCCACCCACCTCGCCTGACGGGTGACGTATTCGCGCCACTCGTTCGTGTAGCGCAGCACCGAGGCGCGGCAGGCGTCGTTGAAGCGCCCGATCCCCATCTCCTCGATCTCTGACTTGTGGGTGATGCCGAGCTGCTTCTCGGCCTCGACCTCGGCCGGCAGCCCGTGGCAGTCCCAACCGAAGCGGCGCTCCACGCGTCGCCCCTGCATGGTGCGAAACCGTGGCACGACATCCTTGACGTAGCCGGTGAGCAGGTGGCCGTAGTGCGGCAGCCCGTTGGCGAAGGGCGGCCCGTCGTAGAAGACGTATTCGTTCTCGCCGCCGGGACCCCGCTCACGGGCCGCGACCGACGCCTCGAAGGTGTCGTCCTCGGCCCAGTAGGCGAGCACGGTCTCCTCGATCCGGGGAAAGGAAGGGGAAGGCACGATCGCGTTGCCGTGACGAGGGTAGGCGGCCACGCCGCCGTCGGTGGCGGAATCCGGAGCGGTACCGGAAGGGGGGTGGTCGGTCGCGGACATCTCGAGCTCTCGGGGTTGACGTGAAACGACGTGCCCGAGGACGAGAGTCGGTCAAGGCCGATCCCCGCGGTACCACCTCGATTGCCGCCGGCAAGGGCCGGCGACCGCTCGACTTGTCGGCTGTGACGGGCCGGCCCGACCGGTTCTACTGAGGACACGCGCCCCGTTCTTCCGGTGGCTCCCCGGTGATGGCCGGATCGATGCCGTTCAGCGCCCAATCATAGCGCGCTTGACGAGCTCGGACGACGACCCGAAGCGTCGGAGCGACCGATCCGCAGTCGCCGTTCACGCCACCGTCCACGCCGAGCCGACAATCCCGCCCGCGAACATCACTCCGAGCGGATCGTCGTGACGCGCCGAGCGCTTGCAGATGTCGATCCGCACGCCTCGGCGCCACCCTCGCGAGGGCGTTTTCGTCGCGTACCCTTCACGGTCGCCCCACGTCACGGCCGCCCCACGTCACGGCCGCCCCACGTCACGGTCGCCCCATGCATCAGAAAGCTCGGCAACTATTCCGTCCATGTGCCTGAGCGGACGAGCTCTATTCGCACCGCCCACCTGCACTGTCCGATCGGCACCGATAGGGGCGGGGTGTGTCGGCACGGCGGCTGACGGACCACCACCGAGCTTGATCCGACTCCAGACCGCCTCCATATACAGTGCTCCACCACCCGAAAAGTCGCTCCAATCAGGGCTTAGCGGCTCCATATCTGTTATAATTTACAGTAACAGGAAACCCGAGCTGTGGTCGCTTGGCGTACGGTACCGGTGTGCGTGGTACCTATGCGTGCCACTGCTGATGTGTGTCGCGGATGTCTGCGGTACCGAAATGCACGGTACCGATGTGACGCTGGAACCGAGGTGTCGTGAGCCGATGAATCTCCAGATGCGTGCAGCCGCCCAGCCACGATGGCCGAGCGTACCGTCGCTCGAGCGATTCGCGGGCGACGAGGCGGTGTTCCCGGCGAGACCGGTGACCGAAGCGGTCCGCGAGGCGTGCGTCCCGGCCCGCTCAGCGACGCGCGTGCCCCGCTCTTCAACCAAGTCGACGAAGCTGACGCTCGGCATTCCGGTGCGAATACCGACTCGGGTATTGCCCGAGACACGTGATCCGGCGCGTTGGGCGCGGTTCGAGGCGCTCGTGCTCGAGGGGGGCGTATCCCGAGATCGCCTGCTGGACGCGTTCCCCGAACCCGAGGACATCGAAGATATCCTGCGCACGCCCGAGGCGGATCTCCCGGCCTGCGCGGCGACGATCGTGCGCGCCCTCGCCGAGGCGCCGATCGGGCCCGTACGGACGCCCGGTGCGACGGTTCGCTGCGCCGACTGCCGTCACTTCGCGCGCTCGACCAGGCATCCGCGACTCGGTCGCTGCGGCGCCGGCGAGAGCGCGACGGCGGCGGGAGGCTGGTGGGACACCCAGCGGCGTCATTGCTTGTCGTTCGTGAGCGTCTCGAGCTGATCGGCGGGGTGGTATGTCCTTCGCGTTCGTACGCCGCCGTCGAACCGGTCTACTACGCTCTCTACGCGACACGAGTCGCCGCTCGGCATCGGCGAGCGACTACCTCGACGACAGGACGATACCCATGAGCACCGAACGATCCTCCACAGCCGACCCGCCTCCCGCCTCTCTCGCGCCACCGATCGAGTGCCCGATGCGGCGCGCCGCTGTGAATCCCGAGCTCCGCCTCTCTCGCGACGGTCTCGGAATGCCCGCGGCCGTCTGGTCGAACACGCCCGAGCCGGGTACCGTGCTCTCTCCCGCCGAGCTCCGGACCCTTGCCATGACCCTGCTCGAGACGGCCGATCGGTTGGAGGGCGACGCCGGGCAGGCGGTGGCCGATGCGCAGCTCGTTCTGTTCGAACCGCTGCTCGAACCGTCGTCACCGCAGCGGGCATCCGTCTCGGAAGGATTCGCGTCGAGCCGATGATGTCGTGGGGCCGTATCCGGGCGTGACGCGTGCCCGGTTCCCGCGCTCCGAACGCTCGGACGAACCCCGGTCGTGCCGACAAGCTTCGCATGCGCAACCGACGGAACTACTACCGACTCCTGCACGTGCAACGCGACGCGCCGGTGGCCGTGATCAAGGCCAGCTATCGCGCGATGATGCAGAAGCTCCGCTATCACCCCGATCTCGGCGGCGACGAATGGAACGCCACGCTGCTCAACGAGGCGATGGCGACGCTCGGTGAGCCTCGCTCCAGAGCGGCGTACGACAGGACGCTGCTCGAGGAGGCGCAGGGTTGGGCGCCGCACGATGATCGGTCCCGGTCCGATGCGGAATCGACCGGCCGGACATCGAAGCACGAGCACGAGCACGAGCACGAGCACGAGCACGAGCACGAGCACGAGCACGAGCACGAGCACGAGCACGATACCGTAGGGGCAGCCGAGCGGACGACGCGAGAGAACGGAGGCCGAGCCGGTGCGAACGATTCACTCCCCGCCGCCTCCTGCTGCCCATTCTGCCACGCGCCCGGCCGGACGATGTCCTCGCGAGCGCCGGCGTACGCCGTGCCGAGCGCGACCTGCGCGCGCTGTGGCGGTCCGACGCAACCGGCCGCGCGTCTCGCAACGAGCGTACCTGCCGATCGCCGGCAGCTCCACCGCGTGACCTTCGAAAGCGTCGTCACGCTCTGGCGACGCTGGCCGCTCGACGAGCCGATCGAGGCAAGGGTGAGCGATCTGTCGATCGGGGGATGCGCGCTCGACACCGACACCCCTCTGGAACCCGGTGACGTGATCCTTCTCCGAGCGAACAGCTGCGAGGCGATCGGTGAGGTTCGCTCCTGTCGCTCGGCCGCCACCCGGCTTCACCGGGCGGGTGTCGCGTTCCTGACCGTACGGATGCTCGCCCCGCCGGGCACCCTGCACTCGAGCGCGGCCTGAGCGGCGCGAGCCTTCGACACGAGAGCCGAAGCGGCGCTCGAGCCTCTCGTCGAGAATGCCCGTCGTCGTCGGAGCGACCTCCTCATTCGGCCACGGGCGAGAGCAGTATCCGCCGCGTGCCGCGGAACGGTCGACGCCCGTGCATGACGAGGTAGTTGTCGAGGAGGGCGACATCGCCGGCCTGCCACGGGATATCGAAGGCGAGCTCGTCGGCGATACCCGAGAAGCGCTACACGGCCTCGTGATCGAGTGGCGCGCCGTCGCCGAAGGTAATCGGATCGGCCGGTCCGTTACGCGTGTCCTCGCGGGCGCCGAACTCGGCGATCAACTGGTTGAAGAACACCTGTCGCCCGTCCTCGAGCGTGCGCACGGCGGGGAGAGTCGGCGTGGTGGCTCGAAGCGAGCCGTCCTCGAGCCACTCCCAGCGGTAGCCGAGCGCTCGCATGCGTGCCTCGGCGGCCTCCCGCGAGTCGGCGAGGAAGGTATCGCGCCAGCTCCGGCCCTGTGCCGAGTCCACCTCGCCGCCGTTCGGCATGACGTGGGTGTAGAGCAACCCCCGCGCCTCGGCGGCGGCGGCGAACTCGGGCAGCTCCGCCTTGATGCGCTGCCAGAGTATGTCCGAGCGGCAGATCGGCGTCGTCCCCGCCTCCTCCGACGGCCGCTCGCAGTAGAGGAAGAGACGCGAGGGGTGGACCGGGGTCTGCGCCAGCTCGTGGCGCATGGGGATCTCGATGTCGGGTCGCGTCTCGTCGACGCTGTAGACCCGCTCGGTGCGATCGACCCGCAGCGTGCTCGAGGGCGAGTCCTCGTACCGAAAGCTCGGATAGTCGAACGCCTGCACGAAACGATCGAAGCCCTCGGCCGAGGCGATCGGGAACCCCCGAAAGAGAATCGCCCCGTGTACCCCGAGGAGCGTGTCGATGTCGTCGCGTCTGGCGGCGACCCACGCATCGACGGCGTCCACTCCCCCGTGCATCGTGGCGGCCTCGACGCCGTGACCGGCGAGAACGAGCGGAAACGCTCCCGTCTCGAGCTGCAGCTCGGTGCCGAGACTCATCAGTTCGAGTTCGTTGTCGGTCATCGGTCACGCGCTCCTGTCTCGACGAGATGGTTCGGGCCGTGCCCATCCGTGCGGGCCCTGGTCGCGACGGCGCCCGGGTCCGGCCGGCGGTGTCCGACTCTCCACGCTCGCGAGCGGTGTCGGCATCGGGTTCGGCATGATCGGCGCGCTCGGCGCGCTCGGCGGGAAGGCCGAAGCGTAGCGCGTTCGAGGCGCGCCCGTCACCGAACCCCGTCGGCGGTCGAACGGGGCGGAGACCGCCGTTCTCGTCCAGTGCCGGAACGGAGCAAGCGACGCCCCCGTGGAGATCCCTCGCGTGGATCCCTCGTGTAGATCGCTCGTGTAGATCGCTCGCGTACACCCCTGTGTAGACCCGCGCACCCGCACGGTGGCGCGGACGCACTCGGGGTACACTCCTCCCATGGAACCGAGAGAGGCGAAATTCCGCATCGGCGATGTCGTTCGCCACCGGGTGTTTCCGTTCCGCGGCGTCATCTACGATGTCGACCCGGTGTTCGACAGCACCGACGAGTGGTACGAAGCCATTCCCGAATCCGTACGTCCGCGCAAGGACCAGCCGTTCTATCACCTCTACGCCGAGAACGACGAGAGCGTCTACGAGGCGTACGTCTCCGAGCAGAACCTGCTCCCTGACGATGCCGGGGAACCGCTCCGTCACCCGATGATCGACGTGCAGTTCGAGCGCGACTCCCGCGGGGACTACCGCCCGCGCCACCTCGCCGCGCACTGACTTTCCCCGCCGTGCCACCGGGCCTGCGTCCGATCGCCTTCGCACCGTCGTCACCTACCGCCCGCGTGGACCCGCCGTCCGCTCGGTCACGCGAGCGGTCAGCGGTGCTCGGTCGCTCGTGGTGGAGCGTCCGCCGATGTCCGTCACCGTCCACGCGACGGCGAATCCGCGGTCACCGTCACGTCGCACCGGAGCGTCAGCATCGCCACCGCGGCGCCTCCACCGGCTCCGCTCCCTCTATCACAGGTGAACAGTCCAACATGATGAGCTTCCGTCCCCCTCGCCGCCCCCCGCTCGCCTCCCCGCTCGCCTCGATGGCGCTGTGCGGCCTCGTCGCGACCGCTCTCGCCCCCGCCGCTGCCGTGGCCGAGAACCGCATCGACGCGCAGCTTCCCCTCGCTCCCGAGCTCGCCGCTTACGGCCCGCTCGAGATCGGCGTGCGCCCGATCGATCTGGTCAACCCCGACCAGATCGACATCGTCGCGATCGCCACCGCCCCCGCCGCCGATCCCGCCGCCCCCCTCCCGACCTACGACCGCCCGCTCCGCGTCTCGGTCTGGCACCCCGCCTACCCAGGCGCGACCGGCAGCCGCACGCTCCCGAACTACCTCCGTGACGGCGTCACCCTCGCGCCCCTGGTCGGACGCGCTACCCGCTACGCGGCGCCGATCGAGCAAGGCGGTCCCTACCCGCTCGTCATCGTCTCCCACGGCTACCCGGGCAACCGTTTCCTGCTCTCCCACCTGGCCGAGAACCTCGCCTCCAAGGGCTACGTCGTCGCCTCGATCGATCACACCGACTCGACCTACCGCACCCTCGCCACGTTCGGCTCGACGCTCAGGAACCGCACCCTCGATCAGCTCTTCGTGCTCGACGAGATGGCGCGACTGAACGATGATCCGGCGAGTTTCCTGAACGGGCTCGTCGATGTCTCCCGCACCGCCGTCGTCGGCTACTCGATGGGCGGCTACGGCGCGGTCATCTCCACCGGGGCGGCGCTCGCCGACACGGTCTACGAGCTCCCCTTCACCCCCCCGGCCCCCACGCTCGACATCCATCTGGAGGGGAACGAGGCGGAGGTCGCACGTCCCGATCCGCGCGTCCTGACCGCGATCGCCATCGCCCCCTGGGGCCGCAACAGCGGCATGTTCGATGCCGACTCCGCCACCGGCATCTCGGTGCCGATGCTCTTCGTCGCAGGCTCCGAGGACGATGTCTCGCTCTACGAGGGCGGCGTGCGCGATCTGTTCGAGGAGGCGGTGAACGCCGATCGGGCGCTGCTGACCTTCGACGACGCCAACCACAACGCCGCCGCCCCGATCCCCGCTCCCGAGGAGAGCTACGCGTTCAGCGAGCGCCTGGGCTTCTACCCGTACGAGCACTACGCCGACGCCGTCTGGGACACCGCCCGGATGAACAATATCGTCCAGCATTTCGCGACCGCCTGGCTCGGGAAATACCTCAAGGGCGAGACCGACAAGGACGTCTATCTCGAGCTCGTCGAGAGCTCCAACGACGGCGTGCGCGCGCTCGACGAGGCGGGCGAGCCGACCGAGGAGGAAACCTACTGGGCGGGCTTCCCCGATCGCACGGCGAAGGGACTTCGTTTCGAGCGGCTCGCGCCAGGCGAGTAGCGCGACCAGATCGGCTCGGGCGTACCGGGAGGCTCAGCCGCTCGCGCGGCGCTTGTGCGTGACGAGCACGCCGCGGGAGGGCATCCGATCGAAGTGTTTGCCTGCCCAGCAACCTTCCTCGAGCACGAGATCGGCGTCGATGCCGGCCAGCAGGAACTCCTCCTTGACCCGCAGGGAACGGCCGTTGGCAAGCACCTCGTTGCCGTTGGTCAGCGCGGTCTTGCCGTGCGAGCAGCCGATCACCGAGATCACGTCGCGGGCGGGATCGAAACGCTCGACGATGGTTCGAGCGAGCCGCTTGTTGTCACGACCCATGTGCAGCGAGTCGTTCGCAAACACCATGATGTCCTGACCGACGGTGTCGTAGCTCTCGAGGAGCGCCTCGTAGTTGGAGCGGCCGGTCTCGTACACGTTGCGCTTGCGCGGGAGAGCGGATGCGGGGTCGGTGCCGCCGAGGGGAGTCGGCACCACCGCCGCCGGCGCAGGCGCGGCGGAGAGGGTCACGGAACGCCTACCGTCGGCTTCGTCCGATGACACGTGCGTGCCCGTGTCCGATCGCGCACCCGCGGTGCTCGTCGCCGAGGCGGCGGCGACATCGTGCCCGCGGCCCCGGCGCTGCATCGAGGACGCGGGGCGGATGCCTTCGGCATCGACGCGGTAGCGGCGCTTGAGCTCGACGCCCGCGGCCTCGACGAAGAAGGTGTAGTACCGGTCCTCCGTCTGCTCCCCGGGCGGCTCCTCTCGCACGGCGTAGCCGAGCGTCGTGGCCGTGCCGGCCGCGTCTAGCCTCAGGTCGTAACCGGCCTGCTGCAGCGACGCGACGAGGATCTCGCCGAACCGCGACGGCGGGTTCGAGGTGTGGAGTGTCGTGCGCGCCGGATCGAGCTCGGGAAGCCGCGCCATCGCTTCGACGAAGTCGAGCGCGACGAGACGCGAGCGGGGAAAGTCATCGACGATGTACGTCGCGGCGGGGGCATCCGGCTCCTGCCCGGAACGGACCGAGGCGCAGCCGCCCACCAGGACGAGCGAGGCGACGAGCAGTGCGGGCAGCGCGACGGCGGGGCGTAGCAAGACGGTGATGGTCACGGGCCACGTCACAGGCGAGGAACGGTTCACCCGACTCTAGCGCCGGCCCGGAGGCCGCGTCCACGCACGGGGGCGGCCGATGTGACGGAATGCGAGAGAGCTCTCATTCGGCTCGCCCGAGAGGCTGCGTCGATCGGCCGAACCGAGCTCGTTCGGCCGCTCTTCGCCACGCGCTCATCGGGACGAACGCGACTCACCCGGTCCCGGTACGGTCGCTGTCCGTGACATGTGAGATCAAGACCCTTGTCTTTTCATTGCAGACCGCTCCGATGCGTGTTCCAATTCCGGCGGTGCATCCCTCGATTCACAAAGCCGCACCGGGCATCGCCACGACGAGCATCGGCACGAGAGGAGGGAGGCGCGGACGAACGGTCACGTCGGGCGCGTTCGTGCACGCCATCGGACGCTCCGCCGGGCGAAGCTGCCGTCGGCGAGAGTCAGGATCGGCGATCGGCATCCTTCCAGACCTCCGTCCGCGACGTGCCGACGCCTGCCGAGGCGGACGTTGCCATCGAGGCGCGCCGAGTCCCGCGCGTTCGCGCTCCCCGAGTGCCACTGCCCCGCGCGCGTTCTTCGGGACCGACGATCCGGAACCGACGATCCACCATCGCACGATCCACCATCGCAAGCCATCAATCACCACAGGAAGCAAAGTATGACCAAGTCAGCAGTTCGAACGGCCCTCGTGGCCGCCTCGCTGTTCGCCGCCCCCGCGGCGATGGCCGCCGACATCGTCGTCGTCAGCCACGGCCAAGCGAGCGATCCGTTCTGGTCGGTGGTCAAGAACGGTGTCGAGCGCGCCGCCCAAGACACCGGGGCGAATGTCGAGTACCGCGCTCCCGAGACCTTCGACATGATCGCCATGAGCCAGCTGATCGACGCGGCCGTCAACCAGGAGCCGGACGGACTGGTCGTCTCCGTACCGGACGCCGACGCCCTCGGCCCCTCGATCGAGAGCGCCGTCGCCGCCGGCATCCCGGTGATCTCGATGAACTCCGGCGGCACCGCCGCGGCCGAGCTCGGCGCCCTGTTGCACGTCGGTCAGTCCGAGTACGACGCCGGCAAGGCGGCGGGCGAGAAGATGGCCGAGCTCGGCGGCACGAAGGCGCTGTGCATCAACCACGAGGTCGGCAACATCTCGCTCGACGACCGCTGTGCCGGCTTCGAGGAGGGTTTCGGCGGCACCGTGGAGGTCATGCCCACCACCAACGATCCGAGCGAGATCGAATCCAAGGTCAAGGCCGCGCTCGACTCCGACCCCGAGATCGATACCGTCATGGCGCTCGGGGCGTCGCTCGCCGGTGAGCCTGCGGTCACGGCGGTGGAGGCGATCGGACGCGGTGGCGAGGTGACGATCGGCTCCTTCGATCTCTCGGGCAGCTTCCTGCAGTCGGTCGCCGACGGCAAGGCCGCCTTCGCCGTCGATCAGCAGCAGTACCTCCAGGGCTACCTGCCGGTCGTGTTCCTCGCGCTGCAGGCCGAGTACGGACTGATGCCCGGCGGCGACGTGCCCTCGGGTCCGAACCTGATCACCTCCGACAAGGCCGAGCAAGTCATCGACCTCTCCTCGAAAGGCATCCGCTGAGGCCGACGAGCCGCGCGGGACGGCAGGGAGCGCCGTCCCGCGCCGACGAAACCGACGGAGGGAGTAGAGATGTCCGACGTGACGCGCCCGACCAGCGACACCGACGAGAGCGCCAAGATCCGTAGGCCCGGAACCGAGGCGTCCGGCGCCGTCGTCGGCACCGCCGACGGCAATCAACCCGGGGCGCCCCCTCCCGATACCGACAGTGACGAGAGGCTGAAGTCCGAGTCCGCGCTGGCCAGCCTGATGAAGCGCCCGGAGCTCGGCGCCATCGCCGGCGTCATCCTCGTGACCGTGTTCTTCCTGATCACGGCCGACAGCGCCATGTTCACCCTCGCCGGCTTCATGAACTTCATGTCCCCGGCCGCCCAGCTCGGGATACTCGCGATCGGAGCGGCGCTGCTGATGATCGGCGGCGAGTTCGATCTCTCGCTCGGCTCGATGATCGCCTTCACCGGACTCTTCTTCGGCGCGTGCGTGGTTACCTTCGGTTTGCCGCTGATCCTCGCGATACCGGCCACGCTCCTGTTCGCCGCGATGGTCGGGGCGATAAACGGTCAGATCGTCATCCGCACGGGTCTGCCCTCCTTCATCGTGACGCTCGCCTTCCTGTTCATCTACCGCGGGCTCTCGCTGGTCGGGCTCAAGTGGGCCACGGACGGCTCGACGCAGCTGCGCGGCGTCCGCACGGTCACCGAGGACGACATCCTCACCCCCCTCTTCAGCGGCGACGCCTTCCCGGGGCTGTTCCTCGCGCTCGCCGATATGGGCCTGATCGATACCTTCTCCAACGGCACCCCGAAGGTGTCGGGCATACCGGTGGAGATCCTTTGGTTCGTCGCCATCGCGGCGATCGCCACCTACGTGCTGTTGCGCACTCCGGTCGGCAACTGGATATTCGCCTCCGGGGGCGATGCCAACGCGGCGTCGAACTCGGGCGTCCCGGTCCGTCGGGTCAAGATGGGTCTGTTCATGGTCACCGCCTGCTGTGCGGCGCTGGTCGCCATCATCACCGTGCTCGACAGCGGCTCGACCGACGCGCGCCGCGGTTTCCAGAAGGAGTTCGAGGCGATCATCGCCGCGGTCATCGGAGGTTGTCTCCTCACCGGTGGCTACGGCTCGGCGATCGGCGCCTTCTTCGGCGCGATCATCTTCGGCATGGTGCTGATCGGGCTGAGCTACACCCAGATCGATCAGGACTGGTACCTGGTGTTCCTCGGCGGCATGCTGCTGATCGCGGTGCTGTTCAACAACATGATTCGCAAGCGTGTGACGGGGGAGCGCTGAGATGGCTCACGCAACGGGCGAGCCGATCGTCCACATGGAGAACATCGAGAAGCACTTCGGCAACGTCATCGCCCTCGCGGGCGTGTCCTTCGATGTGCGTCCCAGCGAGTGTCATTGCCTTCTCGGGGACAACGGCGCCGGCAAGTCGACCTTCATCAAGACCATGTCCGGGGTGCACAAGCCCACTCACGGCTCGATTCACTTCGAAGGCAAGCCGATGAACTTCGAGAGCCCGCGCGACTCGATGGAGGCGGGCATCGCCACGGTGTTCCAGGATCTCGCGATGATCCCGCTGATGTCGGTCACCCGGAACTTCTTCATGGGGCGGGAGCCGACCAAGGGTTGGGGTCCTTTCAAGCGCTTCGACACCGAGACGGCCAGCCGCATCGCCATCGACGAGATGAAGAGCATGGGGATCAACCTCAGAGCGCCGGATCAGGCGGTCGGTACGCTCTCCGGTGGCGAGCGCCAGACCGTGGCGATCGCTCGGGCGGTCTACTTCGGGGCGAAGGTGCTGATCCTCGACGAGCCCACCTCCGCGCTCGGGGTGCGTCAGACCTCGAACGTGCTGGCGACCATCGACCGGGTGCGCAAGCAAGGTATCGGAGTCGTGTTCATCACCCACAACGTCCGCCACGCGATGGCCGTGGGCGATCGCTTCACCGTGCTCAATCGAGGCAAGACGCTCGGCACCGCGCTCAAGGGCGAGATCACGGCCGAGGAGCTCCAGGAGCTGATGGCGGGCGGTCAGGAGATGGCGCAGCTCGAGGGCTCGCTCGGCGGCACCGTCTGACAGTACCGCGCGCGGTCGTATCGGCGCCCGCCGGCTCCGCCACGCCGTATCGCCGGGCGGATCACGCACCCAGCGACGCGCGCCCTCATACCGCCAGCCACTTCCCCCGCTGCGTCGCCGAACGGGTCGCGCGCTCGACGAAACGCACCATCTCTACCCCGTCCTCGGCCGACGGCAAGCGTTCGAGCGCGGCCGTGCGCTGCTTGGCGCGAGCGGTGACGGCGAGATGCAGGTCGCGGTAGAGATTGGCGAACGCCTCGAGCATCCCCTCGGGGTGAGCGATCGCGATTCGCGAGGCGGCGCGCGCGTCCGGATGCAACCCGTCCTGTCCGCGCTCGAGCGTTCTGAGCGGCTTTCCGAGCGGCGTGTACGCGAGCTGGTTCGGCTGCTCCTGACGCCAGGCGACGGCGCCTCGGGAGCCGAACACCTCGAGCTCGAGCCCGTGCATGTGTCCGAGCGCGACGGCGCTCGCCCACAGTCGCGTCACGACCCCGCCCTCGTGCTCCGACTGCACGCTCGCGTCGTCCTCGAGCTCACGTCCGGCGACGGCCGAGACGTAGTGTGCCGAGAGCCGCTCGACCCGCCGCCCGAGCACCCAACCGGCCATGTGCTGGGCATGGATGCCGCAATCGGCGAGCACCGAGGAGACACCGGCCTGCGCCGGGTCGTAGCGCCAGCGAACGCGCGGGTTGTCCATGTCGGCGGCGTTCGAGTGGTGCCCGTGCGCGAACTGCGCACGCACGAGGCGGATGTCGCCGAGCTCGCCACGGGCGACCATGGCACGCGCCTGGCGCACCATCGGGTAGCCGGTGTAGCCGAAGTTGACCGCGAGCACACGCTCGCGCTTCGCGGCGAGATCCTTGAGCGCGACGGCCTCCTTCACCGTCATCGTCAACGGTTTCTCGCAGAACACGTGCAGTCCCGCCTCGAGGCAGGCCTTCGCGATCGGGTAGTGGGTCGCGTTCGGCGTGGCGACGGTGACCACTCGCACGCCGTCGGCGCGACCGCCCTCGCCTTCGATGAAATCCTGCCAGGCGCCGTAGGCGCGGTCCTCCGCCACGCCGAGCCGGCGGGAGAACGCGCGTCCCTTCTCGGGGTCGATGTCCGGCACGGCCGCCTCCAGCGAGAACAGTCCGTCCATCGTCGAGGCGATGCGGTGAGCATCGCCGATCTGACTGCCCTCGCCGCCACCGATCATGCCCCAGGGGAGCCGCCCCCGCCGAGCGCTCACGGGGCGAGCCCGACCGCGCGCAAGTGCGCCATGTTCGCCCGCGCGTCCTCGACCACGGGGTTGCCCGCCGTCGGGTCGCAGTCCTGCTCGACGGTGCCCCAGCCGTGGAAGCGGTGCTCGGCGAGGGCATCGCGAAAGCGCGCGAAGTCGACCACGCCGTCGCCGAGGTTGCAGAACATGCCCTGCGCGCAGGCCTCGTAGAAACCGATCCGCTCGGCGACGACTCGGTCGCGCACGATCGGGTCGATATCCTTGTAGTGCACGTACGGCACTCGCTCGTGGTAGCGGCGGTACAGCGCGACCGGATCGGTGCGGGCGTACTCGCAGTGCCCGGTGTCGACGCAGAGCCCGAGAAGCTCCGCCGGCACCGCTTCCATCAGCCGGTCGATCTCGTCCTCGAACTCGACGAAACCGGCGGCGTGGGCGTGCATCGAGACCGTCATGCCGTACTCGTCGCGGGAGATCGTCGCGACCTCGGCGATGCGTTCGTGCAGGGCACGGAGCTCGCCGCCGGCCAGGCGCTCGGCCTCCTCGGGACGCCCCGCCGTCGGTACCCGGCGCCCGCTGATGCTGTCGATCAGGACGAACTGCTCGGCGCCGAGCGCGCGTAGGTTCCGACAGGTGCGGTGCGTCACGTCGAGGATGTCGCCGAAGGCCGCCGGATCGTGGAAGGGGCGGAACATGACGGCGGCGGTCAGCGTCATGCCGCGACTCGCCATCGCCTCGGCCAGCGCCTCGGGGTTCTCGGGCAGAAAACCGAGCGGACCGAGCTCCATGCCGGTGTAGCCCGCCTCGCGGGCCTCGTCGAGCACCTGCTGCCACGGCGGGTTCCGAGGATCGTCGCCGAATTCCACGCCCCAGGAGCAAGGGGCGTTGCCGGTGGGGTAACTCATCGGGAGGAGTGTCCTGTGAGAGATCGGGAGGCGGGAGACGGCTCGGCGCTCCGGCCCGAGGCGGCCCGGCCTGCCGCCCCGAGCGCCTCGAGGTGGGCGCCGGCGGCCGCGGCGAGCGCGTCGACCACCGGGGCGAACAGCGTCAGGCGGTCGAACTCGTCGGGATCGGCCGCGAGCGATGCCCTGAGCGCGCGGGCGAAGCTCTGGCGGAGGCTCGTACCGATGTTGAACTTCGCCACCCCCGAGGCGGCCAGCCGGCGCCGATCGGCGTCGCTCACCCCGCTCGCGCCGTGGATGACCAGCGGCCGGGAGACGCGCTCGCGGATCCGGGCGAGGCGCTCGAAGTCGATCGTCGAGCCCGCCTCGCGCAGGCGGTGCACGTTCCCGACCGCGACCGCGACGGCATCGACCCCGCTCTCCGCGGCGAAGCGGGCCGCCTCCTCCGGGTCGGTCAGCTCGTCGCGCACGTGCGCACGCCCCTCGCTGTAGGGTACCGAGCCGATCTCGCCCTCGACCGATACCCCGTGCTCGCGGGCGTGCGCCACGACCTCGCGGCAGGCGGCGACGTTCTCGGCGAAGGGTAGCTGCGAGCCGTCGTACATGACCGAGCTGTAGCCGCTTTCGACGGCGCGGCCGATGAGCGCGATGTCGTCGCTGTGATCGAGATGGACGCAAACCGGTACGCGTGCGTCGCGCGCGAGCCGCCCGAGCTGCCCACCGAGCTGCTCGACGCCGGTGAAGGCGACCATCTCGCGGTTGGTCGCGAGGATCACGGGCGCGTCGAGGGTCTCGGCGGCACGCACGCAGGCCACCGCCTCGTCGAAACCGAAGACGTTGAAACAGGGAACCGCGTAGCCGTCGGCGACGGCGGGCGGCAGCAGATCGGTGAGCGTCGCACGCATGGCTGGTGCTCCATCGACTCGGTGGTATCGGGCTCGGAGCGCTCAGGCGCGTCAGCGGAACTTCGAGATCATGTCCTTGATCCCCGGGATGGTCTCGATCTGGTGAGCGTGAGTCGGCTCGAAGAACTGCACCAGCGACTGCGAGGTCTCGCCGACGATGATCGTGAAATAGTACATCTCGTACCCCGGCGCGACGACGCAGGGATGGTAGCCCCTGTCGATCAGGTAGGTGTCGCCGTGGCGGATGTGGTG
>ENA-ORXM01003215-ORXM01003215.1-marine-metagenome-genome-assembly--contig:-NODE-3215-length-16744-cov-3.977560_pt1 | contig 16744 bp, 19 predicted proteins | sample MGYA00237867_ERZ511480 | MGnify/ENA primary metagenome ERZ511480 (study PRJEB26309, sample SAMN06266103) | marine metagenome | isolation source: Algal blade | place: United Kingdom:Sidmouth, United...
AAAATAGCGAGTCGTTATCTTCTTTCATACATTAACAGTTATAAAAAACCATGAAAAAACTTACCTTATTTTTATTTTTATCAGTATCTATTTTTTAACTTCTTGTGAAAAAGACAGTAACGAAGATCAAGAAAACAATGCAAAAACTTCTGAAGAAACAATATTAGGAACTTGGAAATTAACAGATTACAAAGTTGAGAACGGAGAAACCGTAACTAAAATAGCTGGTGGAGCTGTTACTCAAAAATACTCCTCTGCTGGTAAAGATTTTGATATGGAAGTTGTATTCACTAATGAACCTACAAATACAGTAACTAGCAATGGTTCATTTATTTCTGAAACTAAGATGTCCATATTAGGACAAACAAACGTAACCGAAATTCCTCTTTATACTTTATTTAAATCCTCAGAATGGACAATAAAAGATGGCAATTTAATTTTTATTGATGAAAATAATATAGAAACAAAAATGAAAACATTAGAATCTACAGAAACAAAATTGGTTTTTTCTAATGATATAAATGAGGTTATAGAAGTACAAGGAGGAGCAACAGCCACTACTACTGGTAAATTAACTATTACTTTAGAAAGAGATAGCTTAGGCAATACCAACCAATCAACTTCTTCTTTAATTACTGGGGATTGGATATTAAGCGAATTAAAATCTGAAGATGAAGTTTTAAGTATTCCTGAATTTAACGAAGAATCTAAATTTACAGGAATAGCAACTGATTTAAATGGAACTTTAACTTTTAGTAACAACCCTAAGGATATTAAAACTGAAGGAAATTTCCAATATAAAATAACTTATGATGATGATGGAGAATCTTTTGAAGAAGAAAGAGAGTTAGATTTTTTCAATTTTGCAAGTGGATGGAAACTAAAAAATAATGATACGGAATTATACGATCACCGTGGAGGGTCATCAGAGGTTAAAATAGCTGCAGACGTTTTGGAACTTACTAAAACAAATTTAAAACTTAAAATACCTTATAAAAAAGATTACAGAACTAATGGAGTGAGTGAAATTGAAAAAATTACATTCTACGCTACATTTACTAAAAAATAATCTCATAATAATCAGTCCAAAAAGGCACAGTATGATACCGAATAAAAAGTCCGCCCTATTATGATGGAGCTCTACAACTTCTTGTTCATCAAACACTTTTGCTCCAAATTCGATCCAAGATTTTAAAGATAAAAATTGCTGAGAATGTAATAACAAGAGAAGACATAAAGTCATAAGAGGCTTGAGATTTTAAATAAGCCAAGTTAGAAAAATTTAAGTAGTAAATAATGTATCTAACGAAGTACCATAATATATAAGATATAAAAGCAATCAGAATTCGATTTCTTCCTCCCTCTAATTGTAATGTCTCTTTAAATGCTTTAATGATGAATATAAAAAACAGCCCAATACAAGTTTCTAAACTCCAACTAAGAGATGAAAAAAGACTATGGATCCACTGGATAAATAAAATTAAATATGGAGCAATTTCAACTTCAAATTTCAAACAAAAGTAAAGACAAAAAAGAACGGAAAAGTCTAAATTCAAACCTGTAAGAGAAACAAAAACTGAGCTCGCTAAAATTTCTAAAAAGATAAAAAACAATAAGGATAAAATTGCACTTTTATATATTTTATTCAATGTCTTTCTCTTTTAATAAAACGATGACTTCTTCTAAACGACTGAAATTTACAAATGGCTTAGAAGAAACTTCTTTAGTTAGAGCATGGTCTTCTAATATAATGCTTGAAACAACACCAATTTTAATACCTTTAGGGTAAATATTTCCCAACCCTGAAGTCATCACAGTTTCGTCTTGTTGAACATCATCTGAATTTTTCACATATTTTATAGAAGTTAGATCATCTGAGATCCCTTCCAATACACCATGACTTCTCGTTTTATCGAACATGACATCAACTTTATTTTGAAAATCCAAGATGGTAGAGATATCCGAATAATTAGCTGAAGTATTAACAACCTTTCCAATTAAGCCTTCTGAACTAATAACCACAGAATCCTTGATAATCCCATGATTGAGTCCTTTGTTAATTCTAAGTTTTTGATAGCGGTTCGCGCTATCCCAAGAAATAACTCGAGCTAAAACTTTTTTTCGTTCAATTTCTTTCGTAAAGTTTAGAAGATTTTTTAATCGCTCGTTTTCTTGCTCTAAAGAACTTAGCTCAAAGACTTTAAGTTCTAACCTAGAAACTTTTTGAGTTAATTGAAGGTTTGTTTCTTTAACTCCGACGAGATCAAAGTAATTTCGTTTAAAGTCGACAAAACTTAACTGTGTAGATGACAAGACATTGCTTACTGGTCCTGTGATCTCAACAAATAAGTCATAAAACCATGATTTTTCATTTAATGACCTCACGCCAAAACGACCAAGGTGGAAAATACAAACAATTAAAACTATACCCATGTGGATATATAATTTTTTATTGCTCTTTTCCTCATGAATCTTCATAAATAATGACCTCAAGATCTCTTTTTAAGTATACTTAATTATTGACTAGCACTGAAGTTTTGACAATAAGAGTTAATTATCTTTTCTCTTACTAAAATGACCATTGGAATTGATCTTGAAAACATCTCATATTAGTATAGGAGTACAATTTTCATAAGGATTATAACATGATTTTTAATTTCACTGACAAATCTAGTAAATGGTATTATTTCTGTATTTTTCTCGTAGTTTTGATCATTCTAGGTTTCCTCTTCACTGGCTTTGAGAGTCTCTCTCTTGCTTCTACCAGCGGGGGTGTAGCCAAAGTAGGAGATGAAGTAGTCAGTGTTCAAGAATATCAGAGTGTATTTAATCAACGTGTTAAATTTTTCCAACAAATAACTGGTGGAAAAAACCTAAGTAATAAACAAATTGAGCAATTTGGGATTAAAGACCAAGTCATCGACTCCCTTGTTTCTCAAAAAGTAATGGTAACTTTAGCTAGAGAAGTTGGTTTAGGCTCATCTAGTGACCAAGTATCTGAAATAATAAAAAATCAAGAAGTCTTCCAAACAAATAAGAAGTTTGATTTACAAAGATATAAAAACATTTTAGCCAGCAATGGTCTTACACCTGCTGCCTATGAAAAAAGTATCAAACAAGGGATTATGGTAGAAAGGTTTAATAAGCTTTTTAATTCCTTTCCAACTTCTGAAAAATCTAGCGAAGAAATTGCTAGTTATGGAAAGCAAGGAGTTAGTGTAGACTTTGTAGAACTTAACTCATCAAACTTATCAAAGTTTATTAATGTAAATCAAGCAGAAGTTGATGCTTATGTTTCTAACCCAGAAAATCAAAAAAAATTAGAAGAGTTATATAATAGAAATATTGCAGAATATAAAAAGGCTGAAGAGAGAAAAGCCAGACACATCTTAATTAGTATCAACAAAGACGTGAAAGAAGCTGATGCACTCTCGAAGATCAACGATATCAAATCAAAACTAAATAATAAAAACTTCTCTGAATTGGCCAAGCAGTTTTCTGATGATCCCAGCGGAAAAAACAATGGTGGAGATTTAGGATGGTTTGGAAAAGGTCGTATGGTTCCACAATTTGAGTCTAAAGTTTTTAATATGAAACCTGGTGAAATCTCGGAGCCTGTAAAAACAAACTTCGGTTACCATGTTATTATGTTAGATGACATTAAGGCTGCTCAAGTGACGCCTCTAGAAGATGCGAAATCAGAATTAGCTAGGAACTACTTACAAACTAATATGCCTGAGAAATTAACTGAAGTGGTTTCAAAAGCACAAGATGAATTAAAAAATGCTTTTGATTCGTCTCAAATTGAAAGTGTTGCAAAGAAATACTCATTAGAGGTAAAAAAATCTCAACCTATTAATTTGCTCGACAGAAAAATTAATCAATCAACTCTTAACTTTCAAGAGTTTAAGAATTTAAAAGTTGGTTCAACTTCAATCATAAAAAAAGGTGATCTATCTTATATCGTAAAGGTTAAAAGTAAGATCTCTAATGAGGAAAAGATAGATAACACTACCAGTCCCGAAAAAGATTATGCTCTAGAATTTAGAAAAAACTTAATTGAGCAAATGAAAACAAAATACGGTGTAAGTATTAACAGAAGAGTTATCTAGGTACTTTGAGTAATTATGGCAGATAAAAATAATAAATTCTCTCAAAACATAGATGGTCAGTTCTATGTTGATGATCAATGTATTGCTTGTGATGCTTGTGTTATGGAAGCGACAAATTATTTTGAAATGAATGACGATGAAGGGCATGCATTTGTAAAAAAGCAACCTACTACCGAGGAAGCATTGAGTGAATGCATGACTGCTTTAGAGCTATGTCCTGTAGATGCTATCGGTAAAGATGGCTAATAAGACTTCTTTTCTAAATGATAGACCCAAAACAATCCTATTATTGCACTTATAAGAACTGCAAAAAACATATGATACATGTGATCTAAAAAGCTTTGTAATAGAAAAACTAGAAAAACAGAGGAAAAACTTGCTTTGTAGATTTTCTCTCTTACTAAAAATAAAGATTCATAAAATAAAAACAAGAAAGTTAAGAAAAATAATACTCCAAATACAACTCCTGATTCAGCACTAACGTGAAGAAATGAGTTATGCGCGTGATCATTATGATCAATGTATTCCAAATCAAATTTTTCTTTATACTCTTTGCTTTTAATTGGATATTTTTTTAGACCTACCCCTAAAAGAGGTGAATCTTTAATAATTAGAGAAGCCGTTTTATATTGAGCAATTCTTGCTTTATTGGAGTATGAGTTAAAGGCTTGAAAATATCTTGAAGAGGTTTGAATTGGCGAAGAGATAATATAGATGAAAAATAATACCGTCGCAATAGAGAAAGTCATTGAAGCATAGAAAGTTTTTCGAAAGAAGAAAAATAAACAAAACGGACTAATTAATAAAATTGTCAGTAATGGGCCTCTTGATTTAGTAAAAAAGACTGAAAGTATAATGATTAATAAAACAAACAAGCTCGAATACATTGTTTGTTTATTTCTATGTTTGTTTGATTTCACAAGAGATAATTCATTTAAAAAGTAGCAGAAAAAGAGAGGATAAATTGTAGATAAGGTATAAGCAAGTCCACTAATGGTTGTTAAGCCTTTCAATCTTTTATTAAGTAATGAGTTTATTAATCCTTGATCCATTCCCCAAGCTTCTATCAAGCAAGCTATAAATGCTAAGATAATACCTATAGAGGCCCATACTAATGAGTGCTTATAAATTTTATCAAATGGCAGAGATCTTTCCTTAAATGAATAAAAAAGCCAAACTAAACATAAGGGGAAAAAATTATGTCTTAAAATTGAAAGGTTTGAAGCCTTAATATCTGAACTAAAAACATGAAATAAAGAAACACTAACCACAACAAGGACAGAAATTGACCATAGCTTAAAACTTGCTAGTTGTAAGCTCGATACTTTCTTAGTTTTTATTAAAGTTAAGAGTCCGACAATAGAGAGGATTTCAAAAATACCTCCTAAGGATCTTGAAACAAAACTAGCGCAAATGGCTAAAGGGATTAAATATAAAATCAAATTTTCACTCCATTTTTTATTAATTTCACTCTTTTCAATGCTGCATACCAAACGTGTAAATAGCTTAAATAAATACCTCGATATCCCCAAAAAATCTTTCTCTTAAGAAATAATTGTTTGATCGTCTCAAAAGGTATGATGAATAAAAACTCACAAATACTAAATTTTTTCTCACTGGCATCAGCTCTCAATTGAGCATAGTGAGAAAACTTCTCTTTATAAACCTCTGGAAGGTTATAACCATAATGAATTAATTTCCCGTCCATCTTCCCTATTTGAGCATTCTCTTTTAAGACTATAACTTCGTGAACATTCACTTTTTTAAGATAACCAGATTTTTTTCTAAAAAAGCGTAAGCTCTTTTCTTTTTTCATTAATATAGGTGGATACTTATTTAAAAATTGGTCCCAGCGCAGGATATAATAGCCATCAAAAGAAACATCACCCTTTATTGTCTCTTCTATAAATTTTTGTGCTTCCGAGTCAATTCTCTCATCTGCATCTAGATTTAAGCACCACTCATTTTCACATTGATCTAGTGCAAATTGTTTTTGTTTTGAATAACCTAACCAAGCCTGTTCAATTAACTTAGTATTTTTAAACTCTTTAACTATTTCTTTCGTTTTATCCATACTACCTGAATCAACAACAATTACTTCTTCAGCAAAACTCACACTTTCTAGACATTGCCTTATATATCTTTGTTCATTTAAAGTAATAATAAAGACTGATAAACCCATAGTAATTACTATATATATCTTTATTTAATTCGTACAAAATTCTTTGGTCTATGAAAATCCAGTTTGCCATCTAGATCAATATTTGAAAAATATGATCTATTCTCGTTCGGACCAAGACAGGAGAAAAAAGCTCCATAAATATACTCATCATTGTTTAAATCAAGAGAGCTTAAATGAATTTCAACACTAATTGACCTTGGGTCTTGTATAATATTTGCTTTAAATTGATCAGAAAGAAGAGTCTGATAAATCTCTCGAGGCTTAATAATGAGTAAATTTAATTTTTGATTATTTGGAGAGACCTGCATTTCAATATAAGGAGCAGTAAAGTCAGACTTATTATTTCTAAATTGTATAAAAATCTCAAAGACATCATAATCCCAAAGTTTCCAGTTTTTATAACTTGATTGCTTTGAAAAATTTGAACTCACATTCCACTTCTCCTTATAATCAAGACAGTTAAAATTCACTTTTAAAACATCTCCTAGCAGGGAAGTTTGAGCTGTTAATTGTACTTTATTAAGTTTATTAAACGCTGAGAGATTAAAGTTTTTTTTCATAATGATCTTATTCTAAACTAGAAAATAGGTTCGTGAAAATTCATGTTTTGATTACAGGAATGCAGTTTTAAACTTAAATTTCTCTATTTTGGCTCTTAATATAGTGAAGTAGTCTACCAAGTTAGTGAAAATCAATTTAAGCTGCTTGATCATTTCTCACCAACTAATGTGTTCCTAGATTTTCATATGTCTCTAGTTGATGGCTTTGAAATTTTAGTAAAAAACGGTTCTACCGAGAAGTTTGGTTGGTCTGCAATGCCAGGAGATAAGGAAAAAGCATTACTATTTGATTAGGTTAAAGCGTATCTTTACTTAGTTGTATTTTGGTTGCGGGAAGAGGATTCGAACCTCTGACCTTCGGGTTATGAGCCCGACGAGCTACCAGACTGCTCCATCCCGCGTCATTTTGATTACAATATCTTACAATTTCAGACCAAATAAGTCCAATTTAAATAAATTATTTTTTCTTCAAAAAGTCCTAAGTTTTTCTCTGTCTATCTCGATAAGGACTATAGTTGGAGGAAAACGAATGAATGAACTATTAAGAGGCACTGAATTTACAATCAAGTTAAACCCAGAGGGATTGACTGAGCAACATAAAAGATTAATTCGTTACTTGAATATATATATTCTTAAAAGTTTAAGTGCTAAAGAAGAGTCAGAATACTACCAATGCACAGAAGATGCTTTTAAAATGCTTACTGCAATCGTGAAGCAATCAAACTTTAACAATCCGGGAGCTGAGGTTCCACATTCAGAACAGGCCCTTGAAATGAGTCTTGATAGTATAAGAGATCTTATTTATACCAAAGAAACAGATATCTACGATAATTAAGAATTACTACCACTTTCTAATGTTTCAACCACCGGCTTTACTTCAGCTGGAAAAGAAAATTCTCTTGAATTCTGTGCTGCAATTTTTTCATCTCTTTGCTTGATCACTTTTACAACATCATTATAAGTTTCTTTTCTAAAGATTTGATACTCTTTGCTATCAGCACTTAAACCTTTACCTTTAAACTTATCTCTTCTTCTTTTTGAAATGGATTTCTTTTGAGAAACATATTCGTTAGACTCTACTTTTTTTCCACTTTTATCTAGTCCAATTCTTCTAAATATTTCACTTTTATTAACAATTTGAAAGCAACCAGGTTGAAGACCATCGATAGATAGGTTTCCAATTGCGACTCTCCTAAGCTTATCAATAGTAAGATGACACTCTTCACATATCCTTCGGATCTCTCTATTCTTACCTTCTACAAGTCTAAATTCTAACCACGTCTTTGTAGGTAATTGTTTAATAATTCTAACTGATAGTGGCTTTAGAACATCACCGTCAGACTTCACACCGTCTCGGATCTTATTTAAAGTAGTCTCATTCACTTGACCAAAAACTTTAACTTCATAAACCTTTGTTACTTCGTAACGAGGGTGCAGAATAGAATTTGCAAAGTCACCATCATTTGTGATGATGATAAGACCTTCAGATAAGTAATCAAGTCTCCCAACAGGGTAAATCCTAGTATGAATTCCTCTGCATAAATCAATGACTGTCTTTCTCCCTTCAGGGTCAGATACTGAGGATATAACCCCTCGAGGTTTATTCATTAATATATAAAGTTTATCGTTTGCATCTCTATCGATAACAGCCCCATCGACTTGAACAATGTCTTTTCCCGGTATAACTTTTGTTCCAAGCTCAGTAACTACTTTCTCGTTTACTATAACCCGACCTTCAGTCATTAAGACCTCAGCTTTCCTTCTAGAAGTTACTCCACAATCTGCGATAAATTTCTGTAGTCTAATTGATTTCATGATTCTCCAATCTGCCATCTCGGCCGTTTTGAGACTTATAAATTTTATATTTAAGAGTCTATAGTCTTTAGATTCTCTTTAATAGCATGAAGATCTGATATTTCAAATTTTTCCTCATCCTCTTCACTACTGTCTGTAATTTCTTCATTTTCTGACTTAGATTTCATTTGCTCTAGTGTGTCATCAAGCATCTCTGTGAGTTTTTCTTTATCATCAAAGAGAGCTTCATCTTCTTCTATTTCACTTGGCTCTATAATATCAGTGTTGCTTACATGCTCTTCAAGGATATCAAAGTCAGTTTTAGATTCATCTTCTTCAACATTTTTTTTCTTAGAGTTTGACTTTAAATGTGCGATGAATTCAGTCTGAGGAGAGATAGATTTAATCTCCTCTTTTAACCTTTCTAACTCTTCAATTTCGTCAAAGACAAATTTATCTTTATCACTCTTGACTAAGTTCTGAATATCTTCAATGTCACCAATGGAATTATCTTCAACAAGGTCTCTCAAATCACTCATTTTTGGTAGATCCTCTAATTCTTTCAAATTAAAAAGTTCTAAGAATCCATCAGTAGTGCCGTAAGTTGCAGATTTACCTGCTTCATCGGATTTACCTACAATTTTCAGAATAGACTTATCAATTAGTCCCCTTAAAAGGTGACCACTATCTACCCCTCTCATATCATCAATCTCAACTTTTGAAATTGGTTGCTTAAAAGCTACAATTGCTAAAACTTCTATTGCTAAGGGAGTTAAACTTATTTGAGGGACTTTATGTAAAGCTCGTATAACTTTAGAGTATTGGGTTTTCGTTCGAAATTGATAACCTTGAGCAACTTCCATGATGTTGATGCCATGATCGTCAGATTCATATTTTGCTTGTAAGGATTCAATAGCTTCATGAATAATTCTAAGTGGTAAATATTCATCTATAGAAGCTTTTATTTTTTTTATTGAAAGTGGCTTTTCACTCATAAAGATTAGAGACTCAATAGCTGCCATGATGGTCTGTTCATTTAAGCCGGTTCGCTCTTTCCATAAAGATTGAAGTTCTTCTAATTCTTTTTCTTCAAGCTCTCTATCCCATTGAAGAGACGAGTCTTGAGTTGTTTCATTTTCTAATACTTCTGTTGATTCTATGCTCATTATAATTTCCTAAAATTAATGCATTACTATTTCTTGTTCTTCGTCTTGAACAGAACTTAAATTATCTTCTTCATCAAATCCATCTGCTTGATTAATATCAAACTCGCTTAGATCTTCTTTGATTGTGACGTGTATCTCTGAAACATCTTCTGCTTGAAAAACCTCTAACTTCCTAAGCCTTGCAAGCTCCAAGATAGAAATAAAAGTCATTACTAAGTTGTTAAGTTGTTTTTCACCTTTTCCAAGGAGCTCAACGAATAAATACTTCTTACCTTTAATAAATAAGTCTTTAAGGCTTTTTAGTTTTTGTTTAATAGAGAATTTATCTTTTGCAATAATTGTAAACTTTCTATTATTTCTTTTCATGACATCCATCATAAGATTACTTAAGACAGACGAATCCATTTCTTTAAATTGAACAGGAAAGTGAAACTTCTTATCAAGTTTTGGTCGAGTAAAACTCTCATAGCCTTTTTTGGGCAAAGTCCAAAGCCCCTCACCTATACGTTGAAACTTTTGTAATTCTTGAAGCTTTAAAATTAATTCTTCTTTTGAAGAAATTTGAAGATTTTCATCATCATAAAGTTTTAAAGTTGCATCTTCATCAACACTGCGATTTGATTTCAAATAAATCAACGTTGCAGCCATATAGAGATACTCTCCAGCCACATCAAAATTTAAATCTTTCATCTTATCAATAAATTTTAAGTATTGACCTGTAATTTGAGTAAGGTCTAAGTCTTGAATATCCATTTCTTCTTTTTGAACAAGATAAAGAAGTAGTGCTAATGGCCCATCAAAATGATCTAAATGAATAGTAATGTCTGTGTTCAAAGATTACCTCAGTCTAAATAAACTAACTGATTATATACTAGAGTAATTTTATCCTAAAATCGAGATAAAGAAATTAATTATAACGTTAGCACCCATAGTGAATGGGGATAAAATCATACCTAAGATAGGAACTCCCATGAAACTGAGAATAATTAGCCCATAAAAGGCATAAACAAGATATTGAGACATTTCTCTATATTTAAGCAACGCGTTATATCCAAGTTTAGATTCAAGCATTCTTGAACCATCAAATGGAGGAACTGGAATGAGATTGAAACCAGCTAAAATAAAATTAATTAACACGCCGTATTGAAACATTTCAAGCAAGAGTCCTTTTTTAAGTTGAAAAAAAGTCCCTTCAAACAAATAAGCTGAGCCTACATAATTGAAAATTATAGCAAAGATAAGAGCTAAAATTGTTCCTAATATTAAATTTGATAATGGTCCAGCAAACGAAACCCAAAAAAGCCCTTTCTTAAAATCAGAGAAATTACGAGTATTTATAGGAACAGGCCTAGCCGCACCTAGGGCAATACCACCAATAGCTAATAAGACAATAGGAACTAAGATAGAATTAATTGGATCCAAATGAACGACTGGGTTAAATGTTAGTCGTCCAGCTTCTTCAGCCGTATTATCTCCAAACTTTTTTGCCATCCATCCATGAGCGTACTCGTGAATAACGACAGCTAGTAAAAAACCGGGGGCCATAATTGCTATCTTGAAAACGATTGCTTGAATATCCATAATAAATCTATAAATATCAAAGTTATAAGCTGCGTGCAAAAAATATTAATGAAAAGAAAAGTACAAATAGTCATTTTAAGCCAAAATCACGAAACTAAAGATTTAGAGGCTTTAGTTTTTAAAACTAATAAAGAACGAGGGTCTTTTTGGCAAAACGTAACGGGTTCAGTTGAGGATAATGAATCATTTGATGATGCTGCCGTGAGAGAATTAATAGAAGAAACTGGCGTAGATCCAACTCATATTAAGCAACATATTTTCGATATGGAATCTGAGTTTTTCTTTATCGATAGAAAAGAGCGTCGAGCCCAAGAAAAAGTTTATTATTACCTAGGTCCGAAATGGGATATTAAAATATGTGAAGAGCATATCGACTTTAAGTGGTTAAGTGCTCAGGGAATCCATCGTGATCTCTATAAGTATGAATCAAATTATCAGGCATTAACAAAGGCATTAGAAAAAATTTCCTTATAGTCTAGGCTCCATTGATTATCTCGCTCTCACTCCGAAAAATAGTATAGTTATTATTTTGGAGGAAAAACATGTCGGCACACAGCATACAGAACTTATACACTGAAAAAAAGATTCTATTTCAAAAAATTGGACCTAGATGGTATCTATTTTCAGAAAAATCTGGAAATATTATTTACTCTGAAATGCCTCTTGGTTTAGATCCTAGAAAGACCAAGCTTGAGCTTTACGATATAATTGAAGATCATATCGATAAAGTTGAGAATTTTGGCAATAGATCTAAAGAAGTCTCACTTTAAGACTACTTTCACTTTTTAATTTCACTCTTAGGTGATAGAACTCCAGAGTGTCAAAAATAGATAATTTCGAACATTCTTTTAATGAAGATTTTCAATACTCTCATAATAATCCCTATCATCATCGTCTCGAAAAGTTCTCCTCTTTTGTATTAAGAGATCTTGAGCCTGAAAACCTTTTAGGTAAATGGAATAATGAATGCTTTAAAAATAACAACCCACTAAATGTTGAAATTGGAACCGGCTACGGTCATTTTATGAAGCAATTTAGCCAAGATCATCCGAATGAAAACTTTATTGGGATGGATTATCGATTTAAGAGAAGTTTTAATCTCGCCAAGCAATTAAACGAATTGAAAATCAAAAACTTTCGCTACATTAGAGCTAAAGCTGAAAGAATAGAATATTTATTTCAGGAGTCTGAAGTTGATAAATTATATTATTTCTTTCCTGATCCATGGCCTAAGACAAGACACCTGAAAAAAAGACTTTTCAAACAACCCTTCTTATCAAAGTTAAAAAAAGTCATGAAGCCTACTGGCATAGTCTATATAAAGACTGATCATGATCAATATTATGAGTGGATGCTTAAGCATCTTAACTTAAATGATGAGCTTTTTAACATAGAAGCTCATTCAAATGATATTCACAAAAGTAATAGTGGTGATTTTAAATTGTTAAAAAAATACCAAACTAAGTTTGAAAAAATATTTCTCTCAAAAGGGAAAAATATTAATGGGATCATCTTAACATGCAAGTAATTGAGTTTAGAGATTATCTTAGGTCCTTGCCTATCTCTCAGATTATCTCAAAATATATTGATACAAAAAAGCGTGGTCAAAACCATGAAGCGGTTTGTCCATTTCATAATGATACTAATCCCTCGCTAAAGATTAATGATAATATGGGGATTTACAAATGTTTTGTTTGTGGAGAATCAGGCGATAGTATTAAGTTTGTTCAACAGTATCGAAATTTAAACTTCATTGAATGTTTAAAAGAACTCTCTGAGCAATTTAACATTACTCTAGAAGTTGATGAGAAACGAAAAGAGCATCCTAAGTTTGAAATGGCCCGAAGAATACTTAAAGCCTCCCAAGAGATTTACTTCAACCTCCCAAGAAAAACGAATAATATAATTTTTAATAAGTTTTTAAAAAACAGAAATATTGACTCAGCTGCGGCAGAAAAATTTGGTCTTGGATTTATTAACGATCAAAGTATTCTTACAAATTTTCTCTTAAAAAAGCAGAAAGAAAAGCCTGAGCAAAAGATTATTGATATCGCTGTTGAAATAGGAATTATAAAGAAAAGTAATCAGGGTCTTTATGACACCTTTAGAAATAGAATTATGTTCCCAATAAGTAACCTCCGAGGCCAAGTTGTTGGTTTTGGTTCAAGGGCAATTGAGGATAAACAGCTCCCTAAGTATTTAAATTCTGGGGATTCATTCATCTTTAATAAGTCAAAACTGCTTTATGGTCTCAATCTTGCAAAAAAGACTATCCATGAGTCTGACTCCATCATACTCACGGAAGGATATATGGATACTTTAAGCTTACACCAGTTTGACTTTAATCAAGCAGTTGCCATCATGGGTATCGCTATGAGTACAGACAAGGCCAGACAAATTTGTAATTACACACAAAAGGTTTACCTAGGTCTAGATAACGACCAAGCGGGCTTCATAGCTTCTAAGAGAATCAACCAGTCTTTATTAGCTCAAAAAGTAATTCCTCTTAAGATTGATTATTCTCCTCACAATGATCCTGATGATTTTCTCAATGAAATGGGTAGAATAGAGTTTTTAAAAAGAATGGAAGTAGCTAAGCCATTTGTGGATGAGTTGATAGATATTGAAACTGCTCAAAACTTTGGGGCCAATACTGATCTTAAGATCAAGGCATTAAATTTAGTCATGGAGCTCTTAGCACCATTACAAGATGACTTGAGAGCACATGAGAGAGTTATTCGAGCTGCGAAACATTTAGGACTCTCCTCAAGTCCAGAGAGTATTATTGAAAAATACAAAGAGTATTTAAAAAATAATAAGAAAAAATCTTATCAAAACTCTAAATACATTGAGCCTAAAAATGAAAAAAGTGTTCATCCCCAACCTGAAGAAGAATCAATACAACCAGAACGCATCGCACAAGTACCAGAATTAACTTTTACTCCTTGCAAGATTGATACCTGGATTATGCGATCTATCTTGCAAATTCCTTCGCTTTCAAGACTAGAAAGTTTTACAGAAATACTTGATTTTGTTAAAAATATTGAAACAAAAAGGTTTGTTTCATATTGGGGATTACAAGAGATAAGTGAAATTAAAGAAGAGTCTTTAGCAAAAAGTTTACATAGCATTTTTGATAAAGAAGAGTTTAGCCAAGAGTTTAAAAACTTTGTCTACTCTACCACTTTTTCTTTCACAAAAACTGATACTGCAAAAACCAAGCAATATGTGAGCGAACTTAAGAACAAGGTATTAATGGAATCATTAGTTATCAAAAGAAAAGTCTTAAAAAATCAAAGATCACAAGTGATCAAAGAAGAAGACTTAATTGTACTTGATGATAAAATAATGAACATCAGCAAAGAAATTTCAGAACTTAAGATACAAAATTAAATTTAAGGATATACAAAATGGCTAGCTTAGAAAAATTTTTCAGTTCGCGTGAGTTTAATAAACTCTTAGTTAAAGGTCAGGATCAATCCTACCTAACTCCTGAAGATGTCAATGATTGCATTCCAGCAAATATTGTTGCTCCTTCAGAGGTAGATAAAGTTCTCGAGAGAATTGAAGCTTCGAAGATTTCAATACAAGTTGAAGAGATCGAAAAAGAGGTTTCTCAAACAGACTTAATTGAAGAAACACTTTCTGCTGCTGAGAAGAAAGAATTAAAAGGATCTTCTACAGATCCCGTTAAATTATATCTTAAGAAGATGGGTTCTGTTTCTCTTTTAACGAGAGAAGGAGAAGTTACAATTGCTAAAGAGATCGAGGAAGGGGAAAAAGAAATTGTTCAATCATGCCTTGCTTCTGCTCACGCTCTTCATGAGATTGTAAAACTTAAAGAAAAAATCTTAAGTGCTGAAGATGCTTATGAGCATACCAAAGATTTAGTAAGAGGCCTTGATGATGAGTCAACCAAGTCAGCGATCACAAAAGTAAAAAATGTTATCGTAACAACTTGTGAAAAGTTACAAAACCTTATTGAAAGTATAGTCAATGAGGATGGAACTTTAAATGAAATGAATACAACTCAAAAGAGTATGCTCGCCGATATTTCAGATACTCTTGTTGAACTAACATTTAATAGAAAAATTATTAATAGTTTTACTGATCCAGTTAAATCATACTACTTAAAGTTTATCGATCTTTTTGCTCAACAGGCTAGGATCTATAAATTCCTAGAAGTAAAAACTGAAAGTAAATATAAAGAGATGCACGATAGAGTAATGGAAGACGATGCTTACAAAAGAAAGCTCGCCAGAAAGCTCTACACATCTGATAGTAAGATAGAGCAATTATTTAGAAATCAAGAAGATATTCTTCGAAAAATAAAGCGTCTTCAGATGGATGCTGGAATGGCCTTTGAAGATATTGAAAATGTTTATAATATTATTGTTAAAGGTGAAGAAAAAGCTGACCTTGCAAAAAGTCAGTTAGTTGAAGCTAACCTAAGATTAGTTGTTTCAATTTCTAAAAAATATACAAATCGTGGTCTTCAATTCTTGGATCTTATCCAAGAAGGAAATATCGGATTAATGAAAGCTGTTGATAAGTTTGAGTACCGTAGAGGTTATAAATTTTCTACTTACGCGACTTGGTGGATTAGACAGGCCATCACTCGTGCTATTGCAGACCAAGGTAGAACGATCAGAATTCCAGTTCATATGATTGAGACAATTAATAAGCTTGCTAGAACTTCAAGGCAACTTGTTCAAGAGCTTGGTCGTGAACCAACTCCAGAAGAAATTGCTGAGAGAATGGACTTATCTGTTGAGAAAGTTAAAAAGGTATTTAAGATCTCTAAAGAGCCTATTTCACTTGAGACTCCTATTGGAGAGGAAGAGGATAGTTCACTTGGAGATTTTATTGAAGATAAGAAGATCATTTCACCACAGGATGCTGTGATGAGTGTAACGCTATCTGAGCAGACTCGATCTATTTTAGCAACTCTTACTCCTAGAGAGGAGAAGGTTCTTAGAATGAGATTTGGGATTGGTGAGAAGTCAGATCATACGCTTGAAGAAGTTGGACAGGATTTCTTTGTTACAAGAGAGCGGATTAGACAGATTGAGGCCAAGGCACTTAGGAAGCTTAGGCATCCTAGTCGGTCTAAGGTTTTGAAGTCTTATTTGGATAATTAGAATCAGTGACTAAAAAAGTTATTTGAGATCATTAAGCAAAAACTTATCAATTCAAAGTTTGTAATAATGAATACATTCAAAATGTATTTCTAAGTTTACATCGAAAAGTAAGTTGGTGCTCCTGGTCCAACAGGTAATCCTAAAATAAACACCCATAAATAGAAAAAGAAACTCCACGTTACAACAAAGAAAAGTGAATAAGGCAACA